>Ga0136644_10004245_pt1 | contig 10599 bp, 12 predicted proteins | sample C_130820_EF_Meta_FD_94780 | JGI IMG/M metagenome (GOLD analysis project Ga0136644, IMG submission 94780) | Freshwater microbial communities from Lake Croche, Canada to study carbon cycling - C_130820_EF_MetaG (v2) (version 2) | ecosystem: Environmental > Aquatic > Freshwater > Lake | place...
GCGCTGAAGTATTGGGCCTATCGGTAAGCGCTACGACTGTATTAACCAGTCTGACGTCTTTAGGCGCTCTTGTTGCTTTTGGTGTCGCTGCCCGCTACTTAAACCGTTCTATTGATCCCTATCGCTTGGCTTCCATTGGCGCCTTGTTTGGGATTGCGGCATTTAGTTGCGTCATCTTTTCGGAACCATTACTTTCGCCCACCTTATTTCGTTGCGGTGCATTTTTAATTGGCTTTGGTGGTGGATTATTTTCTGTTAGCACTTTGACTGCTGCGATGAGTTTTGAATCAGGTGGTATGAATGGTTTGGTTTTAGGAGCTTGGGGTGCTGTACACGCTAGCGCATCTGGTATTGCCATAGCAGCTGGTGGCGTTATACGGGATGTTATTTCTAGCCTAGCAACAAATGGTTTCCTTGGCGAGGGTTTGATCTCTACCGCTACAGGCTATAGTTTTGTATACCACATTGAGTTTTATTTGTTGTTTGCTACATTGATTGCCATTGGGCCTTTAGTGGTGATGAATAAGCATGCCGTAATGAATGTTTCTAAGAAGTTCGGTTTAGATGAATTACCAAGTTAAGTAGTGACAAAGTATGTTTTTTCACAATAAGCATTATTGTTAAAAAGGAGAGCAAGATGGCAACCGGAGCAATTACAGAATATGTAGATGTTGCACAATTGGTGCTATATGCATTTTGGGTGTTTTTTGCGGGCCTCGTTTACTACCTGACTATAGAAAGTAAGCGCGAAGGTTTTCCGCTAGAGTATGACGTTCGTGGCGAGACCCGACGAGCGGCCGGAATAGCTGGTATGCCTGCACCAAAGACTTTCCATACGGAGTATTGGGGAGATGTAACCGTTCCTAAAGATGAGCCTCTAGAGAATGTGGCTGCTCGACCTTCAAGCTATTTAAATGGCGCACCTTTGGTTCCAACTGGCAACCCCATGTTGGATGGCGTAGGGCCTGGTGCCTTTACGAAGCGTGCCGACATTCCTGATATGACATCAGAAGGTCAAAAGCGTATTCTGCCAGGTCGTCTACTTGGTCAATTTAGTGTCGCCAAGCAAGACAAAACTCCTGTTGGCATGCAAGTGATTGGTGACGATGGTGTGGTGGCTGGTACCGTGAAAGAACTCTGGATTGACCAGGCCGAAGTCGTGATTCGCTATTTCGAAATTGAAACCTTGCCAGAGTTTGGTGGTAGACGCGTGTTACTGCCAATGAATTTCTCTCGCATTGGCAAAGATGCAATCAAGGTGGAATCGATTCTTGGCAATCAATTTGCTTTAGTACCAGGCTTAAAGAGTCAAGATCAGATTACGCTCTTAGAAGAAGAAAAGATCATGGCTTACTTTGGCGGCGGTACTCTGTATGCAACCCCTGAGCGTCAAGAGCCTCTGATCTAAATCACTCTCTAGAGAAAGTATTTTGTGAATCAAAAACCATATGAATCAGCAGAGCATGAGTTCGAGGCAGCCTTAGGCTTGCCCGAACCATTACCTGCTGGCGAAACGATTCTTTGGCAAGGCGCTCCTAGTTGGACTGCTATGGCTAAACATGTATTTCGTCTGCCATGGCTCGCAGTTTATTTTGCAGTCATCGTAGTTTTGCAGGTTTTCTCAGTAGCAGGTAGTGAAGGTGGTTTATCAGAAGGTTGGAGTAGTGTTGCCCTTGCAGTATTTTTAGCCCTGATTGGTCTGCTGCTCATAGGTCTTTTGGCTTACTGGTCAGCAACTACCACGATGTATACCTTAACCAATCGTCGGATTGTGATGCGAGTGGGTATTGTGTTGACGGTGACCTTTAACCTCCCTTATAAAACGCTGAGAAGTGCTGATTTAAAGTTATATGCAGATGGCACTGGTGATATCCCAATGCAAATTGCTACCGAAGATAAGATTGCTTACTTTCATCTATGGCCTCATGCACGTCCATGGCGTTTGGCAAAACCAGAGCCAATGATGCGCTGTATTCCAGAGGCGCAACAGGTTGCGAAATTACTTACTGAGGCTTGGATGATTTCTACTGGCTTAAGCCATATGGAGAGACAAGATAGCCGACTTGAACAAACGGGAGCACAAACAGCATGAGCATTACTCAAGGTAAGGATTTTTTATCGCCCGTTGCGAAGGTGCTGATCGCTGCTCTAATGAGCATTATTTTATTGCTGGTCTTCATCAATAGTCGCGATCTCGGTAAAGTGCGCGAGCCTGATGCATCGCCGACGCAGGTTTTACAGCTGCGTTTTGAAGATCGCCCTGATGGCGCAATTGCTGTAATTGATTATAAAACTGGTAAACAAATTGACCTTGTGCAAGGCGAAGCCGGTTTTGTCAGGGGCACTTTGCGTGGTCTTGCACAAGAAAGAAAACGCAGAGGATTGGATAGTGGACCACCATTTGAATTAATTTACCGAACAGATGGTCGCTTAACTCTTTCGGACACCGCAACTGGTCGTCTAGTCGATTTAGAGTCTTTTGGTCCCACCAATGCAAGCACATTTTTTAGGTTATTTAATGCATCAAATGCAGTGGCAGTAAGTAAGTCATAAATCTTTATTGGAGTTGGAAATGAATTTAGATAGCGCAGAAAGCATGTTGCAAAGTCAGATTCCTGCAAAGGGGTCAATTAATGAGTCCACCAAGATGGCATTGGAGGATGCAGTACTAAGCCCACGCTTTTATACGACTAACTTTAAAGAGATGGATCGCATTAGTATTGATTCCTTGCGCCCAGAATGGGATGCATTGATGGCAGAGTATGAGGGCGACAATAATGCGGATCACTTCCAGCGACCTGCGGATATGGATAAGAATTATTCCAATCTCCATCCCGCTCTATACGATGAGTTCGTTGAATTCTTAATTAGCTCGATTACTTCTGAGTTCTCTGGATGCATTTTGTATGCTGAGATTAAGCGCAAGGTCAGCAATCCCGATATGCGTAACCTGTTCGGTTACATGGCCAGAGATGAAAGTCGTCATGCTGGCTTCATTAATCAGTGGCTGAAGGACTTTAATATTGGTATTGATCTTGGGTTTTTAGCAAAGGCCAAAAAATACACTTACTTTAAGCCGAAGTTTATTTTTTACGCGACCTATCTCTCCGAAAAAATTGGTTATGCCCGTTACATCACGATCTTTAGGGAAATTGAGAGTCGCCCTGAAGTCCGTTTTCATCCGATCTTTTTATGGTTCGAGCGTTGGTGTAATGACGAGTTCCGTCATGGCGAATCCTTTGCGTTGATCATGCGTGCTAATCCTAAGTTGCTGCAAGGCGTAAATAAATTATGGATTCGCTTTTTCATCTTGGCTGTCTATGCAACGATGTATGTACGCGACCATACCCGTATTGAGCTTTACAAAGCGATGAAAATTTCCCCAACAGATTACGATAAGAAAGTACTTTTCATCACGAACGAAATTATTAAGCAGGTGTTCCCAATCTCTGTGAATTTAGATGACCCGCGTTTCTATCAGTCTCTGGAAGAGATGAGAGCCTTGTTTGAGAAGATGGATGCATACAAAAAAGAGGGCGGCTTAATCAACAAAGTGAAGACAGCCATTTTGGGTGCTCGCGCTGGTTTAGTGTTTGTGAAGCTTTACTTCATTCCAGTCCAAGATAACACCTTGCCTGCCAGTGTTCGGATGGTGCCTACCTGGTAATTTTATGAGCATTGTTTGGCCTATTCTCTACTCGATTTTTATATGGTGGTTTAGCACTGGGATTATTCTGCTCTTAAATCAGCGCCATCCTTCCACCTATAGAAATGCTTTTTGGGTAAGCGGTATGGTTCTCGCTCTGGCATTGGTAGGACTTAAAACGAGTGCCAATTTAGGCACGGTAGCGGGAGCTTATTGTGGTTTTACATGCGCAATTTTAGTTTGGGGTTGGCAAGAAATCGGTTTCTTATTCGGTTATGTCACTGGTCCACGTAGAGAGCCTTGTCCTGAAGACTGTCGTGGCTTGCAAAAGATGCGCTATGCCTTTCAGACTATTCAGCACCATGAAATTGCTTTGGTAATTCTAGCGGTCTTGGTAACCATCATGACTTGGGGTGGTGCAAACCAAACGGGCTTTTGGACCTTTATGATTCTTTGGCTCATGAGACAGAGTGCGAAGATCAACATCTTCTTGGGTGTGTTGAATCTGAACGAACGGTTTTTACCTAGTCACCTGAAATACATCTTTACTTATTTCACCTGCAAGCCAATGAACCCTCTGCTCCCGCTATCCGTAATTGGTGGTGTGCTGTGCGCAATCCCTTTGTGGCAATCCGCAGTTCATCCGAGTTCAAGTGACTTTCAGGTTGCCTCCATGTCATTGACTGGTGCTATTTTGTCGCTAGCAGTCTTAGAGCATATTTTGATGGTTGTTCCTTTTTCTAGTGAAGGCTTGTGGAAATGGGGAATGCGATCATAAATACACTGACAGCGCGCCGCTTTCCTGCGCCATCCGCGATTTTAGAGTTACTCAAGCCAATTACTTGGTTCCCTCCAATGTGGGCTTTTGCGTGCGGGGTCATTGCAACGGGTGTTTCTTTTCAGGATCGCTGGCATTTATTAATCGCTGGCGTGATCTTGGCAGGTCCAATGGTGTGCGCCGCTAGCCAAGCTGTCAATGATTGGTTTGATCGCGAGGTTGATGCTATTAATGAGCCACATCGGCCAATTCCTTCTGGCAGAATGCCGGGCACTTGGGGGCTCTATGTTGCCTTTATTTGGACTGGTCTCTCACTCTTATTAGGGTGGTTGATTAGTCCTTGGGCATTTGCAGCCACTTTATTAGGGCTCTTACTGGCTTGGCTTTACAGCATGCCACCATTACGCTTTAAACAAAATGGTTGGTACGGTAATGCCGCTTGCGGAATTTCTTATGAAGGCTTGGCTTGGTTTACAGGTTCTGCAGTCATGATGGGCGACATACTGCCTTCCACTCCCTCTATTCTGCTGGCTATTCTCTATAGCATTGGTGCACACGGCATCATGACCTTAAATGATTTCAAGGCAATTGAAGGCGATCGTCGAATGGGTGTTCTCTCTCTGCCAGTCCAGTTGGGTATCGCAGGCGCCGCTGAAAATGCCTGCTTGATGATGTTAGCACCCCAGTTTGGCGTTGTTGGACTATTGCTGATATGGGGAGCTTATTGGCAAGCATTTGTGATCTTGCTACTTATCGCCGGTCAAATCAAGATGATGCATTATTTTTTACAGGACCCAGTTAAGCGCGCATTGTTCTTAAGTGGTTTTGGGGTGCCATTGTTTGTCGCTGGAATGATGGTGAGTGCATTTGCATTAGCGGGACGTTTCTCGATAAATTAATTCATCTGAATATGAGCGCTCAACCCACCTATCTCACTTGGCCGCAAATCGCTCGGCTTGGCTTGGTTCAGGCTTCTTTAGGATCGATCGTAGTCTTAACTACTTCGCTCTTAAATCGTGTGATGGTCGTTGAGCTAGCTCTGCCAGCAATCTTGCCAGGTGCATTGGTGGCAATACATTACTTTATTCAGCTAATACGTCCGCGGATGGGTTTTGGCTCCGATCAAACCCGCAGAGCAAGTCCATGGATTCGTGGTGGGATCTTAGTACTAGCAAGTGGCGGAGTATTGGCAGCTGCTTCAACCATTCTTCTGAGCAACTCCGTTGTTTTAGGCATTGCACTTGCAACCATTGCCTTTTTAATGATCGGTATTGGCGTGAGCTCTAGTGGCACTGCATTACTCGTACTTCTAGCAAAACGAGTAGAGCCTAAAAAGAAGGCTGCGGCTGCTACCTGTGTTTGGTTAATGATGATTTTTGGATTTGCTTTTACAGCCAGCGTCAGCGGAAAGTTCCTTACCCCATTTTCATTTGAGCGGCTCTTTATTATTTCATCTACTGTCTCTGTGATAGCAGTAGTAGTCACATTCTTGGCGATCTGGGGGATGGAGTCTCCCGTTGCTAAAGCCCAGCAGTTAATATCAGGGGCAGATGAAGTTGAGACAGAGAGTCCAAGTAAAGCGAGTTTTCGTGAAGCCTTTGCTGAGGTCTGGAAAGAGAGTAGGGTGCGCTCCTTTACCTGGTTTGTGTTTGTATCTATGCTGGCTTATAGCTCCCAAGATTTGATCTTGGAGCCCTTTGCTGCAGTCGCATTTGGCTTCAGTCCTGCAGAAACCACGACTTTGTCAGGCTTGCAAAATGGTGGCGTACTTGTTGGCATGCTGGCTTTGGCCTTTGTCACTAGCAAGGCTAAATCCCAGACTCTCACCACACTGAGTAATTGGACAATTGGTGGCTGCATTGCTTCAGCCCTGGCCATGCTAGGCCTAGTGTTATCAGGCCCTATCGCAAATATTATTTTCTTTAAGGCCACCGTTTTCTTGCTAGGCATTTTTAATGGCGCATTTTCAATTGCGGCTATTGGATCGATGATGCAATTTGCTAGTGTGGGTAGTGCACGACGTGAGGGTGTCCGGATGGGAATTTGGGGTGCATCGCAAGCAATGGCTTTTGGTTTGGGTGGGATTATTGGAACTGGTCTAAGTGATATCGCTAGGATCGTTTTAGGTAATCCTGCTTCAGCGTATGCATTTGTTTTTTTCTTAGAAGGTGTTTTATTTGTTGTGGCTGCGTACTTGTCTTATCAGACTCGTTCACAAAAACAAACAAACAATATGTCGAGTCATTTAGTGGGTGTGTAGCAAATCAATCAATTAACTGAGTATGATGGAGATGAACATGAGTGCCCTAGAAACTTTTGATGTCGTTGTTGTTGGTGGTGGCCCAACTGGAGCCACGGCGGCAAGTGATCTGGCCAAGAAAGGTCGAAAAGTACTCTTATTGGATCGTATGGGACGAATTAAGCCTTGTGGCGGCGCTATACCTCCACGCCTCATTAAGGATTTTGAAATCCCGGATGAGCTCCTTGTAGCCAAGGCTAATTGCGCCAGAATGATTGCGCCATCAGATAAGGCAGTAGATATGCATATTGAAGGCGGCTTTGTCGGGATGGTTGATCGCGATAAGTTTGATGAATTTTTGCGTGTCCGCGCCGCCAATGATGGTGCCGAGAGAAGAACAGGCATCTTTGAGAAAATCACTAGAGATCAAGATGGAGTCTCAGTCATTCACTATGTTGTGCGTGGCAAGCATGGTGCGCCTGATGAAACCATAACAGTTCGTGCTAGGGCAGTGATTGGTGCAGATGGAGCTAAATCTGGCGTTGGACGCCAAGCGATTCCAGGAGCCAAGGATGTGGAGTATGTCTTTGCCTATCACGAGATCGTTAAAGTTCCTGAAAATCCACCAGCCGACTTTGATGGTTCTCGCTGCGATGTTTTTTATCAAGGCGCTTTATCCCCAGACTTTTATGGCTGGATCTTTCCTCATGGAAAAACCATGAGTATTGGCACAGGAACTGCTGATAAAGGCTTTTCTCTAAGAAGTGCAGTAGGCGCACTCAAGAAACAAACTGGATTGGAAGGTGCTGAAATGCTCAGGCATGAAGGCGCACCACTACCAATGAAGCCATTGAAGAAATGGGATAACGGTAGAGATGTTGTCTTGGCGGGAGATGCTGCTGGAGTGGTGGCACCTGCTTCAGGGGAGGGGATTTACTACGGCATGTATGGTGGCAGAGTCGCTGCTGAGGCTGTTGAAGAGCTGCTGGTAACCGGCAACGGTAAGGTGTTAGCAAAAGCCCGCAAGCGTTTCATGAAAGAACACGGTACTGTATTTTTGGTGCTCGGAATCATGCAGCGTTTTTGGTATAACAACGATAAACGTCGTGAGCGCTTTGTCAAGATGTGTGAAGATAAAGACGTTCAGCGCTTAACCTTTGAATCGTATATGAATAAGAAACTTGTTCGCCGTGACCCTTTGGCCCACTTCAAGATTTTCTTAAAAGATACCGCCCATTTGTTAGGTTTTGCAAAAGTCTAAGCACTAGGAGTAGTAATTTGGCAGCAGTTTTTAATCAGTGTTAATAACTGAAAGGAAGTAGCATCATGAAAGATAACAGCGCAGCAACCTTAAAAAATAAAACCGGCAAAATGTACCTGATTGGCATCATTGCATTTTCAGGCTTGATTATCGGAATTACCTTTATTAAATTCCTGTTCTCAGTTTAATTTTGTGGTGTCAGGCTCAGCTGCTCAAGGCTGAAGCCATTCTCGTTTACTAGGCGACCCAATAGCGCCTGATATTTGCTGGCATCGACTTTCTTAGTGCGAGAAAGTATCCAGAGATATTCTCTTCTAGGGTCGCTTACGGCAGCTAGTTGGTACTCTGGATCAATATCGATGACCCAGTAGTCTCCCCAGACTAAAGGTAAGAAGCCTAGCCAAGCCGGCGCAAACCGAACCTCTAGCTTGGGTGAGGTAGAGTCACCAATTTGTCTTGCTGTACCCAAGGCCTCACCTTTTTCATTATTTTCAAATGTGCAGCGATTCGTCACGCTTACATTGCCATCCTCTTTAATCTTATAGGTTGCATTAGTATCAGCAACGCACTTTCTCTGAAACCAATTCGGAAACTTCGCTATCTCATACCAAGTGCCCTGATAGCGGGCAACATCTAATGAGGCAATCGTTTTAATGGGGGCCACTGCCTTTTGTTCTACTTGAGCCGATTGAGCCATAACCCAATTTTGTGAGCAATAGAAAACAAGTAAGCCAATGATGTAGTGATTTTTTCTCATGATGTTTACCTTAAGATTTATTGAATACTGCTGCACAAGCTGTGATTACTTCATTGCCGCTTTTGAGCTGAGTCAACTCATTGCCCATCTTATTGATTTTCAGCTGCCCAATTTGCGAGTCAAAGCGCATGATGATTTGATAAAAATCTTTTACTTCAAGCAGGTTCACCTTAATCACTTTACCTTCATAGATTAGGCTGGCGTCGAGGGAGCCCTTAGTAATTAATATCTGAGCGGGGCTGCCGTTAAGAGAGCATGACAATGTCTTACTCTGGCTATCAATCGCTTCTACTTTTGGTCCTTGAGCATCGCATCCGCACAAAAATAGTGTCAACACAACGCTGATGAGGGCTACCGTAGTATTTGTGCAGAATGCTTTCAAAAGAGTGCTCAAGACAGTTGGGCTAGAGGAGAAACTCCAATGAGATATTGGTGTAATCCAAATATGAAGATCGCCCAGAGAATCACACCAGAGGCGATAGTAATCATGGTTGCCTTAGTGCTGACTTGAGCTTGCTCGGGGATATGAATAGGTCGTTTTCTGGCAGAACGAAAATCTAAAACAGCCCAAATGAGAAAGCTGCCAAATAGGATGAGGTCTACTAGGGTACCGTTAGATAGTAAATGCGCTAGGGCCCATACTTTGACGCCGAGAATCATTGGATGTTTTAGCTTGAGGCGGATCGCATTATTCGAAGGCGAGCTTCCTGCTAGGAAGATAAAAGCGATGAGGTTTAATGCTAGAGCTATGTAGATTAAAAATGCATTAGGTTGCCATAAAACTAAGGTATCTTGTCTTGCTTGCCCATAGCCAATCACCATGATGATAAATCCAATCAAGGAGATGATGGTGTATAGACCTTTCCATTTCACTTCACCAATTCGATCAATAATTTGATTACGCCAGGACTCAGCAAAGATGCGACAAGAATGACTGGCGAGAAAAATAAAGAGACCGAATAGAAATAAAGCCATGGAATGCTCCAAAGAGAAAATAGATTTTAAGGTTTGTGAATTTCTGATTCGCTAGGTTTAATGCCGTAGGGCTCTACTAGCGGCCAAATATGTTTAGGAATCATCGAAGCCATTTTTGCAGGCTGCTCTCTTCTTAGATGAATCACGGTTTCAATGGCTTTCATTTCTACGCGAGTGCGAGCAAATTCAAGGCCACGAGGTCCAACCTTAGGCATCAGCCAACCCACAATCGGTCTTAACCAGTTCGGCATTTTTCTTAAAGGTAGGCCACCAGCAGCGCGCTCAACATTTTTCATAAAGCCCACCACGGCTGAGTGACGTTTGCCAGCACTTCCTGGTACAGAGGTGTGCACTTCATCACCCAAGAGCGTTAGCAATTCTTCGCCACGTTGATTGCGAACGATCAGCCATTGCTCACCCTGACCGCCCATATAGCCAACTGTAATGTCAGACAGCACATTAGTGTAATCAACACAGGTGCGGCAGGTTAAGGGAAAAAAGTCATTTGGCAAAGTAGAGAGCGGCAATTGCAGAAACGGAATCTCTTTCTTTTTGCCATTTTTAAAGCGCACTTCAACGTGATAATCTGCTCTAAATTCAAGATAGTTAATCTCATCTGGTTCTGAGCTAACTAAGGACAGAAAGTGATGAAAGTTCTCAGTGGTGGTGTTGTCAGAACACGGGGTGCCAATCACGTAAAGTTTTTCGAGGCCCAATTCTTTTTCTAGAGCTCTTAAAGCGTATACCTGACAAGGGATGCCAATCACCGCCATCTTTTTATAGCCTTTAGCAATCGCCGGCTCTAGAAGAGAGAGAAGTGGCGCATAGCCCATTCGCATGCCACGACACTTAGCCATATCTGATGCTTTATCAATAATGATCGGCAATGGTTTCCAGCGATCCTGAGGGTCCTCGGTCATCGTCAAAATGGCATCGACTGCAC
>Ga0136644_10004246_pt1 | contig 10599 bp, 8 predicted proteins | sample C_130820_EF_Meta_FD_94780 | JGI IMG/M metagenome (GOLD analysis project Ga0136644, IMG submission 94780) | Freshwater microbial communities from Lake Croche, Canada to study carbon cycling - C_130820_EF_MetaG (v2) (version 2) | ecosystem: Environmental > Aquatic > Freshwater > Lake | place: Lake...
CAGCTTAAAAAACATATTATGAAACTCGCAACTCTTTGTTTGGCAGATGGTGGTAAATGGTATTGGGGAGCAATCTCTCTTTTACCTGAAGCACGCCGCTCTTAGTTTTGAAGCCGAAGCTTTTCATCGCTGGTCACCGCGGGATGGTGGGTAGCGCCTGCTTGGGAAAAGCGGCGGTGCGGGAAAATTACGAGGTGTTGGTCCGGACTCGCGCGGAACTGGACCTGACCGATCAAGCCGCGGTGCGAGCCTTCTTTCAAAAAGAGAAGCCGGATCTGGTTCTGGATGCGGCGGCCAAGGTGGGTGGCATCAAGGCCAACGCTTCCCAGCCGGTGGAGTTCCTTCTGCAGAATCTGCAAATTCAGAATCACCTGATGGAGGCCGCCTTTGCCAACGGGTGTCGCAAGTTTCTCTTTCTGGGCAGCTCCTGCGTCTATCCGAAGCTGGCGGCTCAGCCGATCCGGGAGGATTCTTTGCTCACTGGCCCTTTGGAGCCCACCAACGAGGCCTATGCGGTGGCCAAGATTGCCGGCATCAAGCTTGGGCAGGCCTACCGCCGGCAATACGGAAAGAGCGTGGTTTCGGTGATGCCGGCAAACCTGTACGGTCCGCGGGACAATTTTGATCCGGAGGCTTCGCACGTGATTCCCGGGATGATTGGGAAGTTCCATCACGCCCTGGAGACTGGGGCGGCCGCCGTTCCATTATGGGGAACGGGCAGTCCTCTGCGGGAGTGGCTCTACGTAGAGGATCTGGCAGACGCCCTCTTCCTGCTGTTGGAAAAGTATGATGGAGAGGAGATTCTCAATATCGGTTCCGGTGAGGAGACCACGATCCGTGAACTGGCGGAACGGGTGGCGGAGGTTGTGGGGTACTCTGGCCGATTGGAGTGGGACACCACTAAGCCAGATGGCACCCCCCGTAAAGCACTGGAATCCTCCCGCCTCTTCGCACTCGGCTGGAGGCCGCAGGTGCAACTGCGAGAGGGTTTGCAAAGAACATATGCGTGGTATTTACATACGGTGATAAACGGGAAAGGAGGACTAGCCCATGCGGGGAAAAAATAAGGTCCAGCGCTCTCTCGCAAGGGCGGGGCGTATGGAGAGTGGCCGATTGGTAGATCGGGCGTTTTCAGAGAGTCTGCGGGTCAAGCGTGCCGCTTGGAAGCGGTGTCGTGGGCCGCTCCTGCGGGCCGGAGCTCTTTTGGCGGACTGTCTGCGTGACGGGGGCAAGATCCTGCTATGCGGGAATGGGGGGAGTGCGGCGGATTGCCAGCATTTTGCGGGGGAGATGATCAACTATTTGAGCAAGGATAACCCTCGGGGTCCGCTTCCGGCTATCGCCCTGACGGCGGACAGTTCTGTTATGACATCTATAGCGAACGACAGAACATTCGCGCGGGTGTTCGCTCGTCAGGTAGAGGGGCTGGGTCGGCCGGGGGATATATTGATTGGGATCAGCACAAGCGGGGGTTCCCGTAACGTGGTGCAGGCGGTGCAGGCGGCACGGAGGATAGGGATGAAAGTGGTGATCCTCACAGGGTCAAGCGGTGTTCTCGCCGGGATGGCGGACTGCGCCCTCCAGGTTCCTTCTGCCAACACCCAGAGGATTCAGGAAACGCACATACTAATGGAACATTTGCTCTGTCAATTAGGCGAAACAAAAATAAGAAAAAACCAAAAGTCAAAGGCGAAATAGAAAGAATCAAAATAAAAACAAAAGCAGCATAGATGCCTTCGAAAAAAAGCAACAATGACAGACATCTTAAATTTACAACTTATTTAAAAGGAAAACTTACTAAATGAAAAAAGTGAATATTGTTTTCGGGAATCACAACACAGTTAACGCAATCGAGGACTATATCTATTTCTTAGGAAAAACTTTCAGCTCTCTGCCGTTCAAAGTAGTGATTTCAAAAGAAATTGTCGATGATGCGGACATTCTTGTGATGCAAGAAGACTTCAAAAGAAAAAATGTAAAAGAGGTGCTTGAATATAAGAAAGACCGAGCAAAAAAACTTGTCCTTGTTGCAACCGAAAATATCGTCGGGGATAGCTTCAATGATAATCTAGAAGTTACATCCATCCTTGATAAAAAAGATGATTTAGAAAAGCTTGCGGAAGCCCAAGTCCGGGCAGGCAATTGGCCCACTTATATTTTAAAAAAATATTTATTAAATATGAGGAGAGATGTTCGTGGATTCCGCAATATTATTCAAAGGGTGCATGATGATCATTTGGGTGTCTTGAAAAAACGACATATGAATTTTCTCAGAGTTGGCCCCAAGTGCGATCAAGTCTGGATTATGCCCGGACTGAAAATGGAGCCTTATCAAAAACTTTTCGGTTCCAAGCTCGCCACTTTTCCCTTTGTTCTTTCTTCTGCCAAGCGCCGTGACCCTGATTTTTTTATTTCTCGGGCACTACTTTCTGGCAAAATATCCTATCATCGAAGGTGTCTTTTGAACTTTCTGGATTTCGAGGAATTGCTGAAGGGCAAGTTGGTGGAAACACAAAAAAGACGTGTTCTCATCTCCTCTTTCGACACGCCGCTTTCTGTCCGTTGGGAACTTTTAAAAACAGCGGCTGTTTATTTGGATCTTCCAGTAAGTGGCGATTCTAAAATCTTCAGCTCCATGAAGGCTGCAATTGCCCTAGAGGCAGGAGCTCCTTTCTTTTCTTTAACCTCGGGAGATCCAGGTTTTTTTGGTCCATTTTGCAGAACCTTTCAGGATATTCGCAGCCTGAAAGATAATCTTGAGGCCTGTACTTCTGAGGATCTTGTTGAACTTGGAGCCAACTTTTCCGCTCAGGCCGCTAACTATTTTTCACCATCCGCCTACCCATTTCTTCAGGATTTGCTTTCTTAGCGATTTTACGCAACTGGTGAAGTTATCCTTTTGTCTTTTGGATTGGGATTGTCGTGAAGACCCGCGTCCAGCCTTTCAGATTGGTGCCGCTACGCACCGACATGAGGTACTCTGGATCAACCTTGGTGCGCGGTTGCTAGATACACAGCGCGCCCCAGGCAACCTGCGCGCCTTTGTCCAAGGGCAAGATTGCCGTTACGGCCGTTACCACAAGCATCAGGGCTATAACTTTGCTCTGAAGGTAATGACTGGCGACATCCTCGTCATTCACGACTCGGATGCCTGGATCCATCCTCAGCTTTGGAGAGGAATCGCCCAGTCCTTTCATAAAGACCCACGCAAAGTGGTTTATGCCTATCAAAGAAGGTCATACCAAGAGGCCCCAAAGGGCCGAGCGTTGAGTCAAACGGACTTCGCCCGTTTTGAACCTTATCCTACCCAGCGCAACTATGGCGCGACGATGGCCATCACTCGTGAAAACGCCATTCGCCTCGGTGGCTTCGACGAGTCGGAAGATTACCGTGGGTATATCTGCGGGCCTTACGAACTGGGCTGCCGGGCCTTGTCGGCTGGCCTGCAGGAGGAGTGGCTATCGCCGGAACTTTGCAGTTACCACTACGCTCATCCCAACCCGAACGAGCGGGGACGCGGCGGAGAAATCTCCGGCCCCCACTTCCATTTCCATGCGGTCCGTGCCCTAGAAAACCTGCTTGAAGGCCGGGTTCAGCCGCACAAACCGGCTCCGGAAATATTGGCGCTTGGCAAAAAGTACGGGTGGAAACTTTTCCCTGAAAGAAACGGACGGAAGATCTCTCCCTCCCTTCCGAGGTTATCCCCCTACCTCACTCGCCTGCTGGCTGATTACGCCCGCTACCCCCAGGGTAGAAAATGGGCCGCCCGTCTGGCCCGAGATCCTCAATTCGCCCATTATGATATTTCTCCGCGGTCGGTCATGCTGGCGCGAATTTTCCGGGAGGCGCGACGTATTTTCCTGAAAATGGAAAAAATCTGGCTGAAAAAACCAAAGAGCCCAGTATTTGCATGAGATGAAAAGTTCCGACGCCATTGGGATTATAGGGGGAAGTGGCCTATATCAAATCGACGGCTTATCTCGTACCCATTGGAAATCTCTCGCGTCTTCCTTCGGTAAACCGTCCGATCAGGGCTTTCACGGTTCGCTGGATGGTGCTCGGGCGGTCTTTCTGCCACGACACGGGCGAGGGCACCGCATCCCTCCTTCGGTCGTCAACTATCGGGCCAATGTCGAAGGACTTAAAAAAGCTGGATGCCGAGATATCCTTTCGATCAGTGCGGTAGGCTCGCTAAAGGAGAACCTTCCGCCGGGCACCTTTGTCATTGTGGACCAGTTCATCGACCGGACCTTCGCCCGCGAGAAATCATTCTTCGGGCCTGGTCTGGTGGCCCATGTTTCCATGGCCCGCCCGGTCTGCCATCGTCTGGGAGACCATCTGGAGGCGGCGGCCAAGAAACTGAAAATTCCTGTGGTTCGGGGCGGAACCTACCTCGTGATGGAGGGTCCGCAGTTCTCCACCCTTGCCGAATCCACTCTTTATCGTTCTTGGGGTTGTGATGTGATCGGCATGACCAATATGCCAGAGGCGAAATTGGCCCGGGAGGCAGAGCTTTGTTACGCCAGTGTCTCCATGGTCACGGACTTTGACTGTTGGCATCCAGGGCATGACCACGTTTCGGTGGATGCGATTGTGAAAACCTTGCACGAAAACGCGGATAGGGCGCGGGCCCTAGTCAGGGAGGTCTTGCCAAGGATAGCCTCCGATTCACATGCTGGGAATTGCTCTTGTCGCTCAGCTCTGGAAACTGCGGTCCTTACCCCTACGGATTCGCGCGACCCTAGAATGCTAAGAAAGTTGGGGGTTATAGCTGGGCGCGTTTTGAAGAAAAAAACATGAAAAACCGCTGGTTGGACAGAGAGGCTGGACGCTGGATTCAAACGTGCCGGTCGGCCGGACTTTCGGAAGATGTCTCGCTCCGGATCTACACCACACGGATTTTGGGAGAGGACCCCCAACTGGTCCTGCACGGCGGTGGCAATACTTCGGTTAAGACTGTCCTGCCCGATGTGCTGGGGAACCCGACGGAGGTCATTTGCGTGAAGGGATCTGGTTGGGATATGTCCCGGATCGAGGCTGCGGGGCTGCCGGCTCTGCGCTTGGAGCCACTGCGGGAGTTGCGGACTGTGCACGAGATGGATGACGTCCGCATGATGAAATATCTGCGGGGTGCGCTTCTGGATCCCGCTGCGGTAAATCCCTCGGTGGAGACGCTTCTGCATGCCTTTCTGCCCCACAAATTCATCGATCACACCCATGCCAACGCGGTTCTCGCTATTGCGAATCAGCCCGAAGCGGAGAAGATTTGTCGGAAGATTTACGGTGATCGGCTCGGGATTGTTCCTTATGTAATGCCCGGATACCCGTTGGCTCATCTGGCTATGAGGCTTTTTGAGAGCCGACCGGAGGTGGAAGGAATGATTCTTTTGCACCATGGAATTTTCACCTGGGGAGACTCTGCTCGGGAGGCCTATGACCGGATGATTCGATACGTGGGCATGGCGGAGACGTTTCTCCGGGCACAGAGAAAAAGATCTGTCTCTTCGACCCCAAAAACCGGTGAGGCGAGTCTGGATCGAGTTGCGCCGGTCCTCCGGGGCGCGTTGGCCTCATGGAGCGCGGACGGCAGGAGGCAGCGATGGGTGTTAGACCACCGGACCTCGCCGGGAATTCGGGAATTCCTTTCCTCAAAAAACCTGAAGAGGTTGACTGGTCCTTCGGTGGTCACGCCGGAGCAGGTGATTCGCAACAAGCCTTTCCCGCTTCTGACCTCGGCGCCCAGCGCCGATCTTTCTTTGTGGGCGAAACGTCTCCGGGCCGAACTAGCTGCCTTTCAAAAGAGGTATGGGTCTTATTTCCGTCGAAATGTGCGGAAGAGTGCCGAGAGGAAGGTGATGTTGGATGCCATTCCCAGGGTTGTTCTGGTGCCGGGGGTCGGACTGTTTGGTTTGGGGCGGACGGCAGCGGAGGCAAAGGTCAGCGCAGATGTGTATGAAAATTCTGTTTCCATTTTGCAGGATGGCGAGCGGGTGGGTCGTTTCCGAAGCATCCCCGAGCAGGAGATTTTTGAGGTGGAATACTGGTCTTTGGAGCAGGCGAAGGTATCCAAGGGGCCGGGTCCAGCTCTTGCCGGACAGGTGGTGGTTGTGACCGGGGGAGGCAGCGGCATCGGGGAGGCCACCGCCCGGCTCTTTGCTGGGTCGGGAGCGCTAGTTGCGGTTTGGGATCGTGAACGCGCAGCCGCAGAGCGGGTTGCTAGCGAAATCGGGGGGCTGGCTTGTGGGTGTGATGTTACTAGGCCGTCTGAAGTGAAGATTGCCTTCCGGAAGGTTCTGGAAAAATGGGGCGGGGTGGACCTGCTGGTTTCCAATGCTGGCGCGGCCTGGCAAGGCAGGATTGGGGAGGTGGAGGAGGATATTCTCCGAAAAAGTTTTGAGCTGAACTTCTTTGCCCACCAGACTGTGGCGCAAAACGCTGTGCAGATCATGCGGCGGCAGGGCACTGGGGGATGCCTTCTCTTCAACGTTTCGAAACAGGCGGTGAATCCGGGTCCAGATTTTGGACCTTACGGTCTGCCTAAGGCGTCGACTTTGTTTCTTTTGCGGCAATATGCGGTCGACTACGGCAGGGATGGCATTCGATCCAACGGTGTGAATGCGGACAGGATTCGGACTGGGCTCCTGACGGAGCGGATGATCCGGGAGCGCTCCCGGGCGCGGGGCATAAGCGAGAAGGAGTACATGGGGGGGAATCTCTTAGGGCAGGAGGTGAGGGCGGAGGATGTGGCAGAAGCCTTTCTCGCCCTGGCTATGGCCCAAAAAACCACCGGTGCTGTCTTGCCAGTGGATGGCGGAAATATAGCCGCGTCTCCACGTTAAATGGAAAGTGAAAGGCAAATATAAATGAACCCCCTAAAGAAATTTTTGAAGTCAGTTAAACTTTACTTAAATCAAGAAATAATCGGACCCGAGAAAACTACGCACCTCACAGAAAAAGAAATCCAGGCCTCCAGAGATATAGTCCTTAAAATAAAAGAACTAACCGAAAAAAGAGAATCTTACATAAGAACTCACTCCATAAACCCGGCTTTTGCTCTTCCAGATTCAAACTGGTCGGTTGAGGCGCCAAACGAATTCCTCAGGATTTACTCGCGCCTAATGGGAGGAAAAGAATCGGACTTAAAAAACTTGCGTGCCCTGACTAGCATTTTTTCTGGCTACAATCTTTACGCAGTAACCTATGCGCTGGGGCTCTCAGTAGCTAATCTAGAGTTCGACAAAAGAAACCTTGAAGATGTTCATAAAAAAATAAAACAGAATAACCCACCATTTGTTCTTGAGCACGAAAATCAAGTACGCAAGGTCCCTCGGTCTAATATATTTAACCCCCCCCAAAAATTTGGTGAATGTGGACATTTGGTAAATGGTGTCATTGTAAATCACGATACAATCACATATCAGGAGCGAATTAATATTTTGGAAGAAGGCGGCGTTTTGCAATATCTAAGAGAAATTCAGAAGAAAAAGGGCAAGTTAAACATTCTTGAAATTGGGGGAGGCTATGGTGCTTTGGGCTTTTGGTTTCAGTCCTCTTTTCCGGGTGTCCATTACACGATAATCGACCTGCCAGAGAGCCTTTTGTTTTCATCAATTTATCTATCCCAGACCTGCCCAAAGAAAAAAACATCTTTTGGGGTCGAGAAGAGCGATCAAGGCTTTCGATATGTGCCAAACTATATGTCAGATCATTTGGACGAAAGCTTTGATCTTATTATAAACACACTTTCCATGAGCGAAATGAGTCCCTTTCAGGTCAAGCACTACGCAGAACTCATGAAAGAAAAGTGGATTAAAGACAGCGGTTTGTTTTTCGAGCAAAATCATGACAATCGTTCCTGTGGTTTTATTTATGCGAAAGAGGTTCTTGCACCCAATTTTCCATATCACTCGGATTTAAATATGAGCGAGAAAAAATATCGGAATGGGGTTCCAAGTCTTTGGTCGTTTCACCCAATATTCGTTAAGAGCAAGTGACAAAGTTGTTTAAATAGAAAAGAATATCTTCTTCGAAAACAGCCAAAAATGGTGCATCGATAAAATATAGGACAAAAATATTACTAAAATAATAAAAATTAATACGTTAAGGTTCCGCGAGAGTAAGTTAGAATTGATTGATCAACGAATTCTTCCCGCGCGCTTTCGGTATCTTTCCTATCGCGATGCCCGAGGGGTGGCGGAGGGGATCCGCTCAATGGTGGTGCGGGGGGCACCCGCTATCGGAGTGGCCGCTGGGTACGGGGTGGCGCTGGAGGCACTGCGTTTGGCACGGCGGACCAAAGACCCAAATAAATTCAGACGGGAACTGCAAAAAGGAATGAGAATCCTCGCCAAAAGCCGGCCTACGGCGGTCAATCTGTTCTGGGCCTTAGACCGGATGGAACGGGTCTGCAAACGAAACGCTCGGCTTGGACTTTTGGGCCTTGGCCGTCGTCTCCTCGCTGAAGCCCGAAACATCCATCGGGAAGACGTGGCTATTAACCGGGCCATGGGTCGCCATGGCGCTCGATTGCTGAAAAGTGGGATGCGGGTGCTCACTCATTGCAATGCCGGGGCTTTGGCCACGGCCGGACACGGGACGGCTCTGGGGGTGATCCGATCAGCCGTTTCCCAAGGTAAAAAGATCTCCGTGGTGGCGGATGAGACCCGGCCCTTTTTGCAGGGGGCCCGATTAACCTCCTGGGAGATGGTGCAGGAGCGCATCCCCGTGACTCTGATCAGTGACAACATGGCGGGACATCTGATGGCCCAGGGGGAGATTGATGCGGTCATTGTGGGGACAGATCGAGTGGCGGCTAATGGTGATGTGGCCAATAAAATCGGCACCTATATGGTGGCGGTGCTGGCGCGGCGACACGGCATCCCTTTTTACGTCGCCTGCCCCAAATCCACCATGGATCTTCGCACACCGCGTGGATCGCAAATCCCTATTGAGGAGAGAGATCCCGCCGAGGTGGTGGGGTACCGGAACATGCGCTGGGCTCCGCAGGGGGTGAAGATTCGAAACCCCGCCTTTGATGTCACCCCTGCCAGTCTGGTGACGGCCATCATTCATGAGGGCGGGGTGATCCGCCGACCCAACCGGAACAAAATCCAGAGAGCCCTCCGAACTTGATTCGAAAGTCTCTTGCTCCAGCTGCCCGAAGCCGACCGCGAACCGAGGGAAAAGCCGTCACTCTGGTGCTGGCAGACCGGTGGCGGGACGGGGTGCGTGCGAAGGGGGCCTCGGATCTTGATTATCTGTGGCAAGGTGGAGTGGAACATTTCAGCCATCTCATCTTTTTCTATCCGGACTGCGTTTCTCGGAAGCAGGCGGTGGTAGATCGTAAGCTCCTGGAGTTGGCGGCCCGGCATGATCTCCGTAGGATTCTGTATCTTCCAACCTTCCGGGAGGAGCAGGTGGCAGACTATTTTCCCTCCCTTCACGTGTTGGATTATCTGGTATCGGAAAAGGGCTGCTCGCTGATTTTGCTCAGCCCGGACTGGTGTTCCGGGCAGATGCGGCGCTATGCCGTGGAATCCATAGGGCATCTCCTATCCTGTAATCTGGTTCTGGACTTGCCACGGTTGCCGTCCGGGTTTTCCCGCTTTCCGCGGTCGGTTGCGCTGTGGCCTCCCGCGGACGAGAACCGCTTTTTTCCAGGAGAAGAAGCGCGGACGACCGATGTTCTTTTTATCGGGACGATAAATGCCAAACGGCGCCTCTTGCTGGACTCCCTTGGGGAGATGCCCGGGAAAAAATTGGTGATCCGAGAAAGGGGAGTGGGGCGGCCGATTTCACCGGAGGAGTATGGTCGCATGACACGGCAGTCAAAAATTGTCCTGAATCAATGCTCTGCTTACGGCCTGGAGCAGGAACAGCTCAAAGGGCGGATCACCGACGCTCTTGCGGCCGGCTGTTGCCTTTTGGACGATTCCTCGGAGCAAACACCAGCCTGTTTTCTGCCCGGGCGAGATTACATCCAATACAGAAAACCGGGGGAAGTTCGTGCTCTGGTCTATGACTTGTTGGGAAGCGGCAGGTGGAAGGAGATTGGGGAGCGTGGGCATCGTACATATCGCGAAGGGTATTCTCTGCGCAGTTTTTGGGATCGCTCAGTGGCGGAGATCCGCGACTTTGAGGCGCTGGGTGGCATGATTCGCCCAGGGCTTGCTGGAGAGGGTTCCTCCCGTTCCTTTGGCCTAGTGGCAACCTTCTCCCCCGGGGACATCTTCTTGGAGCGGTGGGTGGATCAGCTCCTGGCCCAGGAATTCCTTCCGGACGAGGTGGTCTGCAGTTCCCCAGAATTCTCGGAGCGTGCAAGGAATTCTTTGCAAAGAATTCCCGGGATCCGGCTGGTTGAGCGGCCGGATCGTAGTGCCTGGGAGGGAATTCTAAACGCACTGCGAGCCTCCACTGCCGAGCATGTCCTGATTTCCTTGAGTGACGAGCGCCTGATGCCGGGGGCCGTGCGCATAGCCCGGGCGGCGTTGGCCCGCTCCAACGGGGCGGATGTGCTCCTCGGGCAAATCTGGGACTGTGATGAGCACGGCCAGCGGCGTTGCCTGGTCAAACCCAATCCTGCCAAGGATCGCTTCGACC
>Ga0136644_10004248_pt1 | contig 10597 bp, 12 predicted proteins | sample C_130820_EF_Meta_FD_94780 | JGI IMG/M metagenome (GOLD analysis project Ga0136644, IMG submission 94780) | Freshwater microbial communities from Lake Croche, Canada to study carbon cycling - C_130820_EF_MetaG (v2) (version 2) | ecosystem: Environmental > Aquatic > Freshwater > Lake | place...
CGTGATTGCCATAGCTTATCCTTGGAGGGACTCCCATTTCAGAATGTCCGCAGCGTAGGCTGTGCGGATCGCTGCCTCCTGCTCTTCCGTGAGCGTTGGCTTGCCAGCGTCATCTTCGGCGTTTAACTGTGGCACGGGAGTCGGCAGGCCCAGCCAGTCCGCGCAGGCGTCCAACTGGTCAGGGAAACGGAAATGGGTCACGCCATCCTGCAGCAACCCCATGTCATCCAATGGCCAGAAGTGAACGTCACTTTGAAGAAGCTGCAACCCTTCTTCCACGGTTGTTTTGCGGCGTGCGCACGCGGATCGGAACCGCTCCACAGGATCCCGCACAAGACAGCACAACCCTTCGGCAGGTTCATCCTCTTGGAGGGGCGAGCCGATACTTTGCGTAGTTGCGTTGATCGGATGCCACTCGCCGCCGGGAGTGCGGGCATCTTCTGGGATGGCTTGCCAGATGATTGAATAGCTGCCAGAACGCGGCACAAGGGCAAACCGGCGGTCGTTAGGCAGGGTGATTTTTGCGCCTTTCATAGCGCTGTATATCCTTATGCGATTGGAACGGCGACAAAGTAACTAGGCGTTTGCGTTAACAACCCACCCCAAGAATACGTTCCGGCAGGCAAGATCATAATAAAAGTATAACCACCGGTATGGTATGATCCGTCTTTCTCCAGCGTTTGGTATGTCGGAGGACCATAGACCGTAAACGGGAAAGACGTAACTAAATTGGCACCGAATCCCCCAGTAGCTAGCAATACCGCTGACTTGGTTGATACCGTTACTGAGGCAGCACTGCCGTATGTTGTATTTTTTGACCACAGAAGGCCGCTTTGCGTCCATCCCGACACAGAAATTGGCGAGGTTATTGTGGACGCACTGGTGATCGTAAGTGTCCCAACTGTTCCAGAAGCCCGAGACTGTCCTTCAAAATAGTACGTGCCAGCCGCAGGCAAATACATAGCCCATGGTTGGTTGGCCCAATACCGACCGTTGGCGCAGTTATAAGTGCCGTCTTTTTGAAGTTGATTGAACAACGTATTGCTAGACGCACTGTATATGTAACCGGTTGAGCTGCCACCAGGGCTGCTATAGGATGCTGGAGAAGCAGCGCCGGGAGTCCATGTGATCACACAAGCAGAGGGAACGGTAAAGCCAACTCTGTCTGCCCATGTATTGGCGTTTGACTTGGTGAACGTGAGCGTTGAAGTGCCAGCGCCGCTGACTGTTGGTGCATTGGCCCCGGATACAACCACACTGCCGGAAAAGGAAACACTGCTTCCTGCCGTTGGTGTTGCGGTGGTGGTGCTGCTGTAAGGCCCCGTGCCGTCGCTGTTAATACCCGCCACGCGGAACGTATACGCCGTGCCGTTCGTCAACCCGGTGACTACCTGACTGGTTGTGGTCGATGCCGTGCGAGAGAACGTACTCCAACTAGATCCACTGTTGCTGCTGTATTGCACAGAATAATCGGTGATCGAAGACCCGCCGCTGTATGACGGGGCCGTCCAAGTCAGCGATGCCTGCGCGTTGCCAGCAGTTGCGGCTAGTGAGGTTGGTGCAAACATCGGGCCTGCGTCAGGGAACGCAGCCGTTGGAACTGTGATGGTGGAGCCTGTGAACCCCCTGTCTGTTCCGACAGTCACTCTCACGTCGTCGATGTAACCAGTAAATGTGTACTGCGAGCCATAACCACTGCGTCCAACGCCAAACGAATCAGTTCCTGTTGACCACGCATAACTCGCGGAACCGATTGCCACTCGCGTACCATTCACATACAAATAACAACTACTGCCGCTTTTGACAGCTACGACGTGCTGCCATGCGTTTGTTGTAATCACGCCTAATGACGAAGCCACCTCGTTCACACCGGCCTTACTCAGAGCCAACTGCCCGGAACCGGAAAAATACAATACGGCCTTGCCATCACTTCCTCCAGACGCCCCAGCCCCATGCGTTCCACAAATAAATTTGGTGCCAGACATATCAGTGGGATATATCCACGCCTCAATCACGGAATCGCCTGAGAAGTCAAAGGCGGAACTGGATGGTGCCGAGACGTAATCGCCAGCCGTGCTCAGATACATACTCTTTCCGCCCCACTTGGATTGCGTGGCAGACTGCGTTGCGTTTCCAGACGCCGTAATCGTCCTGGCTGATCCAGACGAATCGACAAACGAGCTGCCGTTATTGTCGGCGTGTAGCAACAGAGAGACATTTGTAAAATAGGCGTCAGTAGACCTAATGGGCGTCACCGAACTGCTGGCCGCCGTGAAGGCGCCAGTGCCATTCGCATTGATGCCTGCGACTCTGAAGACATACGCCGTGCCATTGGTCAACGATGACACCACTTGGCTCGCCGTGGTCGATGCGGTACGGCCGAAAGTCGTCCAACTGCTGCCGCTGTTTGAAGAATACTGCACCGTATAGTCCGTGATCGAACTGCCGCCATTGTTGCTGGGCGCAGTCCATGTCAAAGAAACCTGTGCGTTGCCCGCTGTGGCAGTGAGTGATGTCGGCGCGGCTGGCGCAGAAGCTGGCGTGGCGGTGGCCGAAGAACTACTTGTTCCAGTCCCTACGGAGTTGATGGCCGCAACGGAGAACGAATAAGCCGTACCGTTGGTCAAACCAGTAACTGTGTAAGTTGTGCCACCTGTATTGATCGTTCCGCCAGAGTACGTGATTGCGTAACCGGTAATGCTGGCCCCACCGTTGTTAGCGGGAGCGGTCCAGGCTAGCGTCACCTGACCGTTGCCCGCGGTTGCTGACAGCCCAGTCGGAGCATCCGGCACTGTGATGCTGCTTGGCGTAGCACTCACGCTGGCCGGGGAACCAGCACCTGCAGAAGCATTCACCGCCGTGATAACAAAAGTGTAGGAAGTCTCATTAGTAAGGCCAGTGATTGTCTGGCTAGTCCCGCCAGTGGTTGCGGTCACTTCTGTGCCATCGTCAGCGACATACACAATCTGATAGCCGGTCACGGCGCTGCTGCCAGCGGATGACGGGGCCGACCAACTCAGGGCAACCTGCGCATTGCCGGGTGTGGCAGACAAGCTTGTCGGTGCGCTAGGGGCAGTCAGCGGGGTCACAGCGCCCAGCTGAACAATGTATTGATAGTCCTGCGACGTTGACACAGCCCCCGCAGCTACCGCCTGCGCGGCCGTCAATGAACTTCCCTTAAACCCGTAATTCAGCTTGGGCATTAGGTAATGCTTTCGTATGAAACGAACAGCGTGAGGTTGTTGGCGGTTGTCGCAGCCTGCGCAAATTGCAGGGAGTCACCAGGCTCCAAGTAGACCGCATCGTCAATTGTGGTCGCATTAAACAGATTCTTTGCGGGAATGGAGACGCCCGAGTGCAAAGGATACGTTACGCCACTGCGAACAAAATTAAGGTTAAACGTCTGCGCGGATGCAGTTTGATTGGTGACATACATGGTGCGCAATCGCAGCGTGGTGTTTGCCGCACAGGTCAGAACGGTAGCCGTTGATGCGTCGATTGGCTTGGTGAGCGACAGGCGGGCTTCGACACGCGCTGGCCTAGCAAGATCCGGCAGCGGCATTGTTAACTCCAGTTGTAGGGTAGAAGGTCACCAAAGTAGAACGAGCCGATCAAACCGGATGGCGAAGGATATGCTTCCAAGATATTGCCCGCCTCACGGATTCCGGTCCACAACGGGATGAAAGGCAAGTTGCCGACAACGCCGTCATCGTCAGGATGATTCTCCACCGAATACGCACCGCTTCTGGATCCGGCATTGAAGCGCGCGTTGTTGTCCACAGTGAGTTTGCGACGGCTCATCCGAACTCTTTCCAAAACGTGGTCACCACCAATGCGCTGGCAACGCTAGCCGCGGCATAGATGGATTGAGCTTCTTTGATGCTTACGCCGTTGCTCTTGGCAACCACCACCAGAGTGGACTTGGCAGGCACCGTAATGGTGTTGGCTATCCTGTAGGCCGTGCCCGTGTTGGTGGCCGCGGCGTACATGGTGACGGTGATATCTGCCCCAGCCGCACTAGTGTTGGATACGATAATGCTATCGACTAGGAACACCTTCCCGCTGGACGCGGCATTGGATGCCAAGAGTGTGTCCGTGGTCGCAGTGAGAGACACCAGCGAGTTGTTGGCGTAGGTCGAAGTGGTGGTGCCGAGATTGGGGTTAGCCATAAGTTAACTCAGTGCATAGACCAAGGAATAGTTGGGAACACCAGCGGCACCCGTCGCACCAGCGGCACCCGTCGCACCAGTAGCGCCCGTCGCACCAGTAGCGCCCGTCGCACCTGGGCTACCGAACGGGCCGAACTCCACATAGACGGCACTGTTGATCCAGTGATACGCCTTGCCGGTATCAGTTGCCACGTACAAGGTCGCCTCAACGCCGGTGCTGGGGAAACTGGCAGTGGTGGCATACTCCACAATCGAAGCCGTGGAAGACGAAATTAGCGATGCAACGCCACCGGCCGCAGTGCGGTAGTACAGCTTGCCGTCCTGCTGATTGACCGCTATTTCCCCATCGCTGAGAGACGCGGGAACCGCCGAGGCCGTATTCGATCTCTTAATGCGTACCGTGGCCACTAAAACGTCCCCCCATCGATATCGGACGCGGGGGCCAAGTAATCTGTTCCAGCCACTGCCAAGCTGTATGTCGTTGTGCCGTTACCCTTCAGCAGACCGTTCACCGCAGAGGTCAGGCCCGTGCCACCAAGAGCTACAGAGACGGTGGTGAAACCGCTGCCCAAGGTTCCGCTGGTCAACGTGCCCACGCTGGTCAAAGACGAGCCAACGACCGTGGAGCCAAGTGCCGTAGCTGACAGGACGTTCGTCCCTGCGATCTTGTAGCTTTTGCCTGTCAGGATGTTGAAGTGTTCACTGCTCGTCCAAGACGCGGTGGCTGATACCCAGTTCAGCGTGTAATCACCAGTGCCGTGCAAGGTGATGCCGCCGCCGTCTGCAGCTGCGTCAGTCGTACTGCCCTTGGCCAGTTCAATGTTTTTGTCTGCAACGGACAAAGTGGTTGACGAAATTGTGGTGGTCGTACCATTGACCACCAAGTTTCCGCCGACCGTCACGTTACCCGTGAATGATGCGCCAGCAAGCGGCGCGTAGTTTGCAAGTTGGCTGGAGACGTTTACCCCAGAGACGGCACTGTCCACGTAGCTTGTGGTAGCGAACGCACCGCTTCCTGCTACCGCAATAATACTAGTTGCCGAGCCTCCGGTGCCACCGGTGCCCGTTCCATAGTACATCACATTCGTCTGTTCGTTGTAGCACAACTCTGCATTGGCAAGGCTACTGGGTGCGCCCGCGCCGCCGCCGCTTGCTCGTCGTTTAATGCGAATTGTTGCCATCAGTAATTCCCCCCGTCCAAAAGCGTTAGCTCTGGGTAGTTAGACCACTTCCCGTTTGACCAGCGCAGCACATCGCCATTTTGGATATTTTTGATGTCAACGTCACTGAATGAAGTGACTGTAAGCGCGGTTGACGGCACGGCCAGCCTGAGAGAGGTGAGGAGGTAGGGGAGGTCGCTCCACCGCGTCACACCATCCCCTATCTTTATTGCCCCGGAACTGTAGGATCCGTCGCTATAACTGAAGGTGTCTGTGGATTCCTCGCTTGCCGCGGGGATTTCACGCTCATATCCAATTTCGCCAGCAGCCAGAATGGGGTTGGTTGCCGCCCACTCTGCCGCCGTGCCGCGTCGAAATTGGACGAGCTTGTAGCTCATACCCCACGCCCCTTCACCCGATAGGCGTGTTTCTCAATCACCTTCTCCCTGAGATCGCCAACCTTGGCAGAAGGGTTCAGCCGCTTCTCCTTGGCGACCGCTTCCCTGACAATCGCTTCACTGATCAGCTTCCGCTTGGGATCCGCAGGACCGGGGTCGTAGTTCACTGTGCCAGCCACTGATAGGCGGCGCTTGTGGGCGACTTTGAGGACATCGTCGTTGTTTGACACCCAGGCTTCGGGATCCCGCCAGCCTCGCTTGTCGGCCAACCCGCCAACGTAATGCTTGCCAGAAATGTTGATCCCGGCGCTCTTGGCTTCCGCGGCTACGTACCTGGCTTGGCGAACGGGCATATCGTCCAGTTGCTGGTTGTTCATCCGGCCCTGCATAAAAGCCCGGTCGGTGCCCTTGGTGCCGGGGGGCGTTTGCGTGGCGACCATAGCGGCCCATCGCTCGCCGTAGGGCAGGGCGCGCTTGTACGTGGCGATGGCTTCCTCGCCAGCGCGTTTAACTTCAACCGGGATTTCCATTGGGCTGTCCTTCGGGGGGCGGTCCTTGCTGCTGCTGTCCTGGTGGAGGACCAGGTGGCGGGGGAGGCGGAACCATGTACCGGCTCACATCGACGTTCATAGCCTTGCCCCAGTCTTCCAAAAGGGCGTTGAACAGTTCCGGCTTTCCGGCCTGCAGCAAACCCTGACTGATCGGAGCCAAGATCTGCATGGCATTGGTGATGTTCTCAATGCGCGTGGCGACGTTGGGCTTCTTCACCGAACCAGCTTCGACGCGGTAGGAATACTCCCGCACAATCGAATCCGGGTCTTCGCCCTGTACGTGCATCTGCCACGCCTGCGCCGCCATCGGACCCAAGAGAGGCGCAACGTCCTGCGGGCCGATCAACCAGCGGGCAAGGAGAGCTTCCTTGCGGGCGACCAGAGACAAAGCGTCTTCCAAGATATTTGCATAGTCATCTGGCCTGACCGAAATCTGCTCAGCTTTCACGGTCGCTTCTGCAGCTGACCTGAAAGAATTTCTGGTCATACCGTAAATGAGTTCTGTCAAACCCACTCGCCGGTCGAACAACGCGGTCACTTCGGAGATGATCTGGTACATGTCCGATGTGACACCGGGCATCTGGAATACCGAAATCACATCGTTGACCGACCGACCAATAGCTTCAGAGATTTCTACGATCTTAAAGCCACCTTCGTCTTTCTCCAGGATCTTGGCTTTTAGGTTCTCGTCTGCTGACTTAGCGACACCGATCAGCACCTGCGAACTGATGGAGATGCGCGTGGCAAGAAATGACATTGCCCAATTAATAAATCGAAGCTCACCAATACCTGGGCGGATAATACTAATCGGCCAGCTATACCCGGGCTTGCCGTGCCAGACGAGCGGGGTGAACGGCCAGCCATTGGGTTCTGCCCAGAAGGGGATCGGCCACTGCGCCGCCATAAACATGGCCTGCGGAACACCCGTATCGTCCACTTCCTCTTGGAGCATCTGCTCTGGCATGTTCAATGGGAAGTCGATTCCCTCTGCCACAACGATGTAGCAGTTGGGACCGAACGCATCGAACTTGCCGCGGAGGTCTTTGTCAGAGTTCTTCAGCCGGTCGCCAAATCCCGTCTTGGAATAGATCTCCCAGTAGATGATGAGGTCGTTGGTCTTCCCCATCTTCTTCTTGTACTCAAAGCCCCGCTCATTGTTGTCGCCGCGGGATGAGTAGCTTTCCATGTGACCTTTGAGGTCTTCACGGGACAGGCCGAACTTCGCAGCCACCTCGTCCACAGGCTGGACACGCTTCCTCGCAGCCCAGCGGATATCCTCAAACTCATCGGCATCGGGATCCCAGACCAGATTGTCGATGGAGTCGTAGAAGCTCCCGGCCATCTTGGTCTGCGAGCCTGGGGGAGAATAAAGCTCATGCCACCAGACACCAGCCCCCTTAATGAACGCTTCCTCAACCACCTTGCGAGAGTGCTTTTTGAGGTCCAATTCATTGGGCGTGTAGTTCAAATAGTCTTCCAACAACCGGGAGACGAGCTTCCGTTTCTCCAGCATCATCTGCTGCTGCTGAAGACCCTGCTGGTACATTTGCATACCAGGGTCTGGCATCATCACCGGTTGGCCATCCGGTCCAATGATTGGCTGACCGTCCGGCCCCATGGCTGGCACGGGAGGCTGGGGCTGGATGCCAAGGAGGGCTGGCCCAATGATGGGATAGTCCTTGGGGGTCACCGCGCGGTTTGGGTTGCGGTGATGGATGACTGCCGTAAACAAGCGGACGGCCTCCCACACGCGGTTGACCTGCATGCGGAAAGCCGGTGGAGTCATCCCCTTGTTGTAACCCCGCTCCCCGCGGGCATACCCATCCTTCCACATAAAGTCTGGGTCGCCCGCAAAGAAATTCATCGCCTCGTCAGCGTCCTCTGTGAACGGACGCTTGTGGGCGAGAGCATTTTTGATGCACTCCTGCCAGCGCATCACTATAGGCCGCAAAGGCTTGTCCAAGCTCATCCGATCACCTTCCAGTTTGCTGTTTGCGGATTGGAGCTATTTGGCACTGACGAAGGCTGGACTGCAGCGGCCCTTTCAGTTAATCGCAACACTTCCTGTCGCAAAGCCTGCAATTCTCGCATTACATCGGCGTGCAGCCGCTGGTGCTTTCCGCTGGGGACAACAATCAGATTGCTAGGACTGTTGTTGGTTTTGTCACCATCGATGTGATGCACCTCCTCTGCGGCAAGCAGCGCCCTTCCAATTGCGTCGGAAGCTACCTTGCGGTGTTCTAAAACGTAGCCGGACTTGCTGGCGTTTGGGTGGCCGGGGCAACGCACGCGCACATAGCCGCGCGCATCGATATGCCTTCCGCCCTTCCAACTCCAGTGCAGTGGTCCGGTCGCGGAACGGTGGTTGCCTGCCCCCTTCTGGATGCCAAGCTCCACAAGCCTCCTTCTCACTACGCTGCCGCTGCAATTGAATATCTCGCCTATCGCTGACGCTGATAGGTCTTGGATGTGGTGCAAGTCGTACAGCCTGTCCTTGCTTACTCCATCCAATTTCCGGCGTCCCTTCCAAACCTCGTAGCCCATTTCCCTCAGATGCGTTTCCAGGGTTTTGGCGCAAGGCATTCCCGGCTGACGGGCTACCGCCGCCAGCGACAGACCGCTGGCGTGAAGGGCGGCGGCTTTTGCAACATCAAACACGGCTTTAGGCGGCATGGAGACTCCTACTAGTTAGTGTCCCTACTTGCCCCTGCGGGCTTCCAAGTCGGCCACTTTGCGCTCCAAAAGAGCTACTTTTTCCGACAGAATGGCGTTCTTCTGGGGCTTATGCTCCCAGTAGCCGTAGTCCTTCCAGGCCGGAAATTCGCTTACCCCCGGGTCGCTGACATGGTGGACGCTGGGCTTCTCATTCCCGCCGTACCCGGGAGCCAAGGCCCACAGGGTAAGGGTTCGCTGGCTTACCTTAGTCACCACAGCCGGGACAGTCTCCGCGCCCTCATGGGCGCGGAACAGTACCCAGTCACCAAGCTCAGCTGTCGGCATTGTATATTCACTCATCGTCTACTCCCCATTGGCCCGAGAACTATGCAGTTGTCTTCGGACACCTGCTGCCTGCGGCGTTTATCCGCTAGGTAACGCACCCACCATGGATCGGGGCCATAGGTCTTTGGTGGTGCGTGGTATTTCGGTTCGTACGCGCAGAGGTACTCCACGCTCTGAATGGCATGGACTTCGCCGCGGCTCTGCGGTTCGTCGGTCACGTAAATCTGGCCGTTGACGCTTGTGGTCTTCTTGCGGTAGCGGCGGATCTCCCGCATCAGATTTGGGCAGGCACCGTCTAGAAACTTCAGCCTGGTGGTCCCGTCTCCCCGGATGTGCATCATCTGCCGGACAAGCGCGGTGCGGGCCGGGATATCGTCCGACCCGGGGATGAAGCCGTACCCGCTCATCTGAGACTTAATGCCACGCTTCTTCAGTTCTTCTGAATAAAGCTCATGGGGTAAACGGCCGGACCCCAAGTCTCTGAGCATGCCGCCGTGCATGTCGATGATGAACGTCCGGTAACTCTGCCCATCGGCTTTCTGAGCGAAATGGTCACCGAAGATCAGTGCGTTGGCTTGGCGGATGTACAACTCGTCGTAGATGAGCAGGAACTTTTCATCTGGGGGAACCGCTCCGAACACGCACGCAAGGACCGTGTGGCCAGGATCGATTGCAACATAGCGCGTCCAGTCGGCCGGAACCCGTCCATCGGGTAGATCCTCTCGCCGCAGAACATGCACGCCAGGATTGAACGAGGGGTACATAAGCGTGCTTTCCGTAGTGAACTCGCCTTCCGCACGCATGCGAAGCTCGTCCATGCCCAGGGCAGACCACCGCTCAATGTTCTTCTTCTTTTCTTCTTGGTCGATATGGGCGTTATCCAAGAAGCGCAGGGTGAACTTCTTAATAATGGGGTTCTCTTGCCCCTCTTCCTCTGCCTTGTCCGCACGTTCACACAATCCCAGCAGCGCATCGTTTTTGCTATGCGGCATAGCCGACCAAACAAACCGGCCTTTGCGGTCTGCAAGCCGCGCCTGCATTTCCCCAACCCACCGTTCGTTGTTAATATCCTCATCGATATGTACCAAGTCAGCTTGGAAACCTTGGGGCGGTTCACCTTCTGAGGAGAAACAGTTAATAGTCCAACCGTTAGTAAGCTCTGCCTTGTTCAGGTAACCTGCGTTCTTCAGTACCCAAGACATCTCCTTAATCATCCGGGGTGGGATCAGAGGAGGGGCTGGCTTTGCCTTGGAGGGATCGTCTAGCCCAGGCCGGAAAGCTCTCCACTGTCCGGTCGTTTCGTCTTTGATCATTTTGAA
>Ga0136644_10004249_pt1 | contig 10596 bp, 16 predicted proteins | sample C_130820_EF_Meta_FD_94780 | JGI IMG/M metagenome (GOLD analysis project Ga0136644, IMG submission 94780) | Freshwater microbial communities from Lake Croche, Canada to study carbon cycling - C_130820_EF_MetaG (v2) (version 2) | ecosystem: Environmental > Aquatic > Freshwater > Lake | place...
ATCGTAGGTGTTGTGTTGCCCGGCCCGAAGCGCGGCACCGTAGAGCTCCGTGAGGATCCGATCGACACCTTCGAGCTTGTTGTAGTGGGAGATGACCGTGTTCTGAGACAGCTTGTTCATGTTTCCATCCTACACTGGTTGAGGGAGACTTTACACTCGAGCCCACCACCGGGATCGAACCGGTGAAACCTCTTCCTTACCAAGGAAGTGCTCTACCAACTGAGCTAGGTGGGCAAACGATCTGCGGAGAAGGAAGGATTTGAACCTTCGGTGGAGTTACCACGGCAACTTAGCAAGTTGCTGCCTCAGACCACTCGGCCACTTCTCCCTTCGGCGGAACTACTAGGATTCGAACCTAGGGTACCCGTTAAGGTACAATCGATTTCCAATCGATTCTCATCAGCCACTCGAGCATAGTTCCATACTGGTTCGGAGCGGAAGACGGGATTCGAACCCGCAACATCCGGTTTGGAAAACCGGGGCTCTACCGTTGAGCTACTTCCGCTTGGTGGAGGGTAGTGGACTCGAACCACTGTAGCCGTAAAGACAATGTGTTTACAGCGCGTCCCCATTGCCGCTCGGGCAACCCTCCGTGGACTATCAAAGAACCTTCCTAATATATCACCTCCGGCGAGAATGTTTCACGCGTCTCGAAAAGAAATTGATCAACAGCGATACCTCCGGCGCGGACAAAATCAGAAAAAGCTCGGGAGGGAGGAGACGCGGGAGGGGCATGGGAGAGAGGAGGGTCGGAGGGAGGGAGAGTCTCCATAGGGGCACGCAAGTTTGTAACTAGTTGCAAAATGTCCGCCATCTCGGGAGGGGAGAGCGCAGGGGAGGGAGGGTCGGCACCCCATAGAGATCCAGCCTCACTCCCGGGGGTCGGGATTCCACGAGGGTCCGCCTCCACGTGGCGGGCGACTGGAGGGCTTCTCCTCCCTATCGACGACGACAGGTGGATATGTGTCCACCCACGGAGGGCCCTCGGAGGGGGAATTCGCCGGGAAAAGGGCTGCTGCGAGCGACTGGGGGCAGTGAAGATGTGTTGAACTTTGTCCATCCGCTATTACGAACTTTCGAAAAGTACATAACTTTTTTCACTTTTTTTGCACTTTTTTTTCAGCGTCCGAGGGCCCTTGTGAGGAGGGCGAGGACCCCGAGGAGCACGATGATCTCGATCGTCCCTCCTACAGCGATGACCTTGATGACGGGCGTGATGAGCGCCATTATGAAGCCGAAGACCAGACCCAGGATATCGCCTATGAGACCCACGATCGACTCGCTTTCCCGGGAGGGAGGGAACCCGTTCGTCTCCCCCTCCCCTCCCTATGGTACACCCTCCCTCCCGGACATTGCACCCTCAGCGCCACGCTCCCGTCTTCACGGGCTTCGGATCGAGGGTGATCGCCATCTCCTCCGTCTTGAAGAGGAGCTTGTGCCCCGGGGAGACGACCCACCCTCGCTTGATCCGGGAGGGACCGGGAGCCTCGCACTCGCCGTCCGTCAGGATGAGCATGCCGTCCCACCGTCCCCGGTTCGTCGGATCGTTGGCCACCACGGTGGGAGCGTTGAAGTCGGTGCCCCCTCCCCGGACGCGCTTCGCCTCCACCTTCGTCCCCCTCCTCCATTCGTAGGCGTCGCGGATGTCCGCCGTGCAGTCGAAGGGGAGGACGGTGACGGACACCTTCTTCGTGAGGGACTCGAGCTCCCCGAAGAAGATGGCGAGCTGGGTGTTGTCCACGCTCCCGGACATGTCGATCGCCACGAGGAGCTTCGCCGTGTAGCCCCGCTTCGTCCCCGGGTGGACGTACGGGTAGCGCTTGTTGATGCGCTTGATGGAGGTGGCCCGGCTCCCGCGGACGAGGCCTCCCACGAACTGGCGGAGTACGTTCCTCCAGTCCACGACCCGGGAGACGGACTTCCGGATCTCGTCGCGGAGCTCCGCCGGGATGTTGCCCCAGCCGTTCGCCTGGGAGTCGGCGTGCTTCGACGCCTTCTCCACGATGGACTTGATCTTGCCCTCGACGAGCTCCCGCATCTCCTCCGGGATCTGATCCCAACCGGAGTGGTCGTCCATCGAGTCCAGGTCCCCCATCGGGTCTCCCTTCCCTCCCTCCCCCTTACCCTTCTCCTCCTCGACCTTCTCCTTCAGCTTCTCGTAGTACCACTCGGAGGACTGACCTTGGGGGAAGGACTCGATGAGCTTCGAGATGGGCATCGCCGCCTTCTGCTCCGCCGTGAGGGTGGAGCCCTTTGCCACCGGGAACTTGCCCGGGATGAGGCACCCCTCCGGGAGGGACGTCTTGCTACCTCCGCTCTTGCTCCCCTCCACGATGATGGAGTTGATCGCGAGGTCGGTCGCCACGTTCCACATCTTCGGGGGCGACTTGCGCCGGGAGGAGAGGTGGCAGAAGACGAGGTGGTAGAACTCGTGGAGGAGGACGCCGCGGATCTCCTCGTCGGTGAGGGCCGGGACCGTCTCCTCCTCTTCCTTCACGTCGCCCGTCTTCAGGTCGACGACGACGCGCTTCGTCTTCCCTCCTCCGAAGAACGTCGGGTTCCAGAACAACGTCAGGTCGTCGAACTTCTCGTCGTAGGCGACTCCCGCCGTGGGGAGGGAGAGGGTGGGCACCTTCCGGATGTGCCGGCTCAGCTCCGCGAAGAAAGGGGTGTCCTGGAGGAACGCGATGAGGTGGCGGTCCAGGTTGAACTCGGTATCGCAGGGGGTGAACATACTCTTATACTACCATCCTCGTCCCCGGCTTTGCACCGGTGGAATTGCAACTAGTTGCTCGCGTACGTGCCCGCGGGGGTCAGTTCTTCCGAAGGGAGGGAGGGACGGACTCCTCGCACGTCCTGCACCCGCACGTCCTCTTCCCGCGGTACGCCACCGCTCCGGAGACGGGGGAATCGATGTACACCACGGGTCCGTGGTGGTCCGTGCCGTTCATCCGGCGGAGCCCGGTCCAGCTGTCCCACAGGCTCTTCGTCACCGCGAACCACCGGTCGCCCGACCGGATCTCGAGGACGGGGCCCGTGATCTCGTCCCTCCCTCCCGGAACGATGAGCCCATCGATCACCTCGGGGGGCGCCACGGCGAGCTCGTTGATCTTCTCGAAGATTTCCTCGATCGATTTGTCGTCTAGCATGGTACCATGGTACACTGCGCCGCCGCGCCTTTGCACCGCATCTTTTGCGGAAGAAAGATACTTAATACTGTGAGGTTCAGGCTCGTCGCATCCGGGCGCTGTAGGCTCTGCTCCGGTATGGATTCCGCGGGGACGGAACCCGACGTATATGGAGCCGCCCCCGACTTCGTGTGCCGCCGCTGCGACCCCCGTACCTACGAGCGCGTCCTCCGCGAATCCGGAACGGAGCTCGGTGTAAACCCGCCCTCGGGCAGCTTACCATAGGACCATGAGCACTGCATACGAGATTCCCACGAAGGTCCTCACGATCACCACCGGCTGCTGTGACGGTTGCGGCGACGAGAACGTCGGCACCCTCGACGTGGTGGAGTCGGAGAGGTCCTTCCTGTGCGCCAACTGCGATCGTGACGCCTTCGAGACCGCCTCGGAGGCCCAGAAGGCCGCCTACCTGGCGGGCGATCCGGCGTATTCCTGCTGAAAAAAGTTCGTCGGGTGAGTGCAAAGCCCGCCCGCCTAGTGGTATAACTAGACCATCGGCACGGAACGACAACCCCTCTCGAAGGAGCATCCCATGAGCATCGAGCACAAGTCCACGGCGAAGGCGACCATCCGCGACCTCATCACGGCCTACGGCCGCGCGGGCTTCCTCTCCCTCGTCGGGGAGGTCGCCATGGAGACGGTGGAGCGCCGCCGGGGTCGCCCGACCCGCGACGAGAAGGTGGCCCGCCTCGTGGCGAAGGCCGTGACGGAGGCCATCCCTGCGGTGGCGGAGGCCGAGCAGGCGGCGCTCGACGCCGCGGCGGCCGCGGAGTGAAAGTTCGGGGAGGGGGTGCAAAGCCCCCTCCCCACAGTGTACTGTAGGATCACACCAACCGACAAAGGAAGAAACAGCATGACGACGATGAGCATCAAGACGTTCCTCTCTGTGGCCGCGAAGCTCCCCGTGGAGACCTCGGTCCTCCTCCGCGGCAACCACGGCATCGGCAAGTCGCAGGTGGTCCGTCAGGTGGCTCGCGGCTTCGGGCTGCCCGTCATCGACCGCCGCCTCTCCCAGATGAGCGAGGGCGACATGATCGGCCTCCCCTCCACGGACGGTGAGGTGACGCGGTTCAACCCGCCCGACTGGTACAAGAACGCGTGCACGAAGCCCATGTGCCTCTTCCTCGACGAGCTCAACCGCGCCACCCCGGAGGTGATGCAGGCTGCGTTCCAGGTCGTCCTCGACCGCGAGCTCAACGGCTGGAAGCTCCACCCCCAGACCCGTGTCTTCGCGGCGATCAACTCGGCCTCGAGCTACACGGTGAACGAGGTCGATCCGGCGCTCCTCGACCGCTTCTGGACGATCGACCTCTCCCCCACGGTGGAGGACTGGACGACCTGGGCCCGGGAGTCGGGCGCGGTCCACTCGAACGTGGTGGACTTCATCGCGGGCAACGAGAAGTGGCTCGACTCGCCCAAGAACGCCGAGCCCGGTCAGGTGTCCCCCTCCCGCCGCTCCTGGGAACGCCTCTCCCATGCCCTCGTCTCGGCCGGCATCGCCGAGGCTCCCAACGACCCCCTCTTCTATCCGATGTGCCTCGGCTACGTCGGGACGGAGGCCACCATCACCTTCCACGGCTTCGTGAAGACGATCGACGCCCAGGTGACGGGCGAGGAGATCATCAACGAGTACGGCAAGGTGAAGAAGAAGATCGCGAAGCTCGGGCAGGAGAAGCTCAACATCGCGATCGAGAAGATGGCGGACTACGTCACGAAGAACCTGACGACCCTCACCGAGGAGCAGGGACAGAACCTCCGGTCCTTCTTCAAGGACCTCCCGGCCGAGCTCCGGGTGGCCGCCTGGAGCAAGCTCACCTCGTCCGGGGTGGAGAAGCTCGACCTGGCCCGCTCGGTCCACAAGTACTGCGTGGACCACATCCTCGAGGTGTTCGGCACGAAGGCGGGTCCGGAGTCGGTGGGCACCCCTCCGGCGAGCGAGAAGAAGAAGAAGGCCGGGAAGTGAGCCGGTAGGGCCGGTGGCGGCGAGCTTCGACAAGGACGTCTGGCGCCAGCGCGCCTGGGACAGGTTCCAGCGCTGGATCCGGGGGGAGAAGAAGAGATCTCCTCGACTGGGAGCCGAGGCCCAATGGGCCCGAGACGTCATTTTCGTCGAAAAGCTCGCCGCCGCCGTCGGGTGGTGCGAATCGCGGGGCGTCGCCGTGGTCTTCGCGAAGAAGCCCGCGGGTGTCCTCGACACCGGGAGCAAGGTGATCACCATCTCCTCCCGTGCCTCCCCAGAACGCCAGCTCTACTACCTCCTCCACGAGGCGGGGCACTTCCTCATAGATCGACAGGAGCACCACGAACGCTTCGTCGCGGGCTACCCGGCGGGCGCGGCGGATCCCGCCCTCAAAGCGACATTCAAGTACAAGATCACGTGCCTCGAGGAGGAGCTCGAGGCCTGGCACCGCGGGTGGAAGCTCGCGAAGCGCCTGAAGCTCAACCTGGATCGGACCGCCTGGGACGTCGTCCGGCTCGAATGCCTGCGATCCTACGCGGAGTGGACGACTGACGACAAGGGTGTAAAGTACGACAACGAGGAGGTAGGGTAGAAGTATGAACGACGTCCTGCGCAGCATCATGAGGTTCCACGTCTTCACGGAGCTCGGTGTGGCACCGATCGACTCCGTACCGTACGACATGAACAGGATCCTCGCCTCACTCCCTCCCGACGAGGCGCGGAAGCTCCGGCGGCGCTTCAGGAAGTTGTGGCGTTCTGCCGCGAAGGCGAAGGCATCTTCCAGCGCGCGGCCCGAGAGGGAGAAGCGAGTCCTCGGCCTCGGCGCGGAGAACCCGTCGAAGAGCCAGAAGGCGAACCGCAAGGCGCTCCTGCTGGGCCGCGTCTTCCGTGACGTGGAGAAGCGCATCAAGGAGTCAAAGACGGCACCCATGTCGACTTAAATTCGGTGGGACCGAAAGTCCGGCGACGCGGTACGTCGACACCGCGGACTTTATATAACAACAGGTGGCCGGTAGAGCGTCGCCCTCCGCCCAGTAACCAATCTCCGCCCCGGCCCACAATGGGAACACCCGGGGCGGAGACCTTTAAGCGGCCCGATCGTCGCCACCGGGTGACACCCAAAATATTTCGAAAAAAGAACCTGTAAAGAACACCAAGAAGGGAGTAGTATTATTCCATGAGGCACAGCAGGAGGCAGGTACAGTGGAAGGCAGACGTTCCGCGGAAGGAGATCCTTCGGACGAGGGAGCTCGTCCATGAGGAGGACCTGCATCCGGAGAGGGAGGACGCGCGGGAGCGCCTCGTCCCGGGTTCTCTATGGACATTGGGGACGAACGTGACGTTCCTCCAGTTCGACCGCCGGACGTCTCCTCCTCCCCTCCCGTACCTCATCCGAGCTCGATACCACGGCGTCGAGGCGGGCTTCAAGGCGGGCACGGTGGCGATCTACTGCGGGACGACGCGTGTCGAAGAGGGCGGAAGGTCGGGCCAGATCGTCCGCATCCTCCGCCACACCTTCATCATCGACGGCGGCCGGTACATGTCGACGGACCTGAACATGTTCGACCCCGCCTGACCCGCTGAATATTCCAAAAAAGAAAGCCGAGGTTTTACCCTCGGCTTTTTTGCTGCTTTTTTTCCGTGGCTTAGAGCATCATGAGCTTGCCCTGCAGACGGTGGAGACGGGCCTCACGCTTCAGCACGGTCTCCGCCCGTTCCGGTAGGTTCGCGGCGGTGTGCTTTGCCCTCTCTTCGGAGAGGAGCATGCGAAGGGCCTTTAACGAGTCAAGGAGGTCATCGACCTCCGCCTGAGAAAGCTGGATGTTCTTCATGACTCCTAACTATACCGGTGACCTCAACGGGACTCGAACCCGTGTAAAGACCTTGAAAGGGTCTTGTCCTGACCGACTAGACGATGAGGCCAAATACAGTTACTTGCTCTTCCCGCACGTTGAGTGTTTCACCTGCTATAAACATAATCTACACACATCCCTCTGTGCGGTCAGGATGTGCTGGCGTCCTCAGGAGGATTCGAACCTCCGACCGCTCGCTTAGAAGGCGAGAGCTCTATCCGAACTGAGCTATGAGGACATGCTGTTTACTCTCTTACTCTACACTACCGCTTCCGTTCTTTACACCGAGACGATTCAAAGTAGACTTTCACCTTCGTCTTAGCGTGGGAGTCGAACCCACATCCCCCGCGTGGTCACGGGCATTCTACCGTTGGAACTAGCCGTCTCCTTTCGGAGTTAGTGGTTACTCGTCGGTGCGATGGGTGGGAATCGAACCCACAAGCCCGAAGGCGGGGGATTTTGAGTCCCCTGCGTCTGCCAGTTCCGCCACCATCGCGTTTAGTGGGCCATCCGGGATTTGAACCCGGCCGCTAAACCTTATAAGAGTTCGCCCTCGACCAAGAGATGTATGGCCCGTAAAGTGTCAGTGCCCACCGTGGGATTCGAACCCACCCTGAATCGATTTTAAATCGACTTCCTCTGCCGCTGGGATACGTGGGCAATCTAAAGCTAAGTTATCAAAGACTGGGCTGAAGAGGAGGGACTCGAACCCCCGACCCGGGCGTTAACAGCGCCCTGCTCTACCGACTGAGCTACTCTCCAAAGCGGGGAGGGAACCTGCCCCTCCCCTCGACCTTGACCGACGGGCCTCTCAGCGAGCGCGGCGTCGAATCGTGATCGGTCGGACCTGGGCGAAGTACGCCGAGTAGCCCTCTGGGCGGCGGGCGTTGATGTTCGAAGCGCAGCTCTGCGCCTCCTCACGGGAGCCGAAGATCGTCGCCTCTGTCATGAGGCCCCAGACGCCGCGGACACGGCCGCTGTATGTGGGCTGCGTGAGGAACCGACGCTTGTTGGCGTCGCGGACGATGTAGGCGGTGAACGTGCTCTTGTTGTTGTTGGTGGTGTTCGTCATGTTGGTTATCTTACTCCTTCGTCGGTCTGCTTTACACTGTTACTTTTCTTAGACGTCCTGGCAACTAGTTGCACTTTTAGGCGGCCCGGACACGGACCATCCCGCTGATGATTTCGTCCTCGCACTTCTCTCCCTTCTCGAAGCGCACGAGCGCCTCGGCTGCGTTTCCTTCGTAGACTCCTCCCCGCGGATCGAGGACGGGGTCGACCGAGATGACCTTGTAGAACTCTCCGTTGTTCGCCTGCGCGATGGACCCCGACAGGAGCCCGACGACGGGCAGTTCGACGCTTCCGTCTTCCTTCTTCGACTTTTTCATGGCCTCTTCGGCAGGACTCGAACCTGCGGCCTACGGTTTAGGAAACCGTTGCTCTATCCACTGAGCTACGAAGAGAAAGCGGGGGACCCTGGCAGTCCGGTACCAGGGTCCCCCTCGGATGGGGCGTCGCTCACCCCACCGCCGCCGAGCTCTCGCTCACGGGCGCCGCCAGGACCTCCACATCGGAGGTGAAGCAGTACGCCGGCTTGCTGAAGCCCGGGACGTTTACGAAGACTCGGATGCGGCGGGCGAGCTCGACGACGCCCTCCCGGCCGATGAACTTGGGGTCGCCCCCGATGATGCGGACCCGAGCGCCCGTCTCGACGCGCTGCCCGACGGCGCGCTCCGTCGCCTTGACGCGGTTGAAGTGCTGGAGGTGGAGGGCGATCGCCGTGAGCTGGTCCGCCGAGAAGTTCCCCACCGCCTCGTTGAAGAGGAGCTGCGCGGAGTCGTTGAGCGCCGGGAGCTTCGAGGCGGCGCGCTCGACCTTCTTCATGTGGGCCGGCTTCTTGGAGGCCGCCTCGGCGACCTTCGACGCCTTGCGCTCCTCGCGCTCCGCCTTCCGCTTCGCCGCCGAGGCAGCGCGCTCCGTCTCACGGGCGGCGCGGGCGGCCGCCTTGTCGTTGGAGGACGGCTTCTCGACGGGAGCGGCCTTCGCCTTCTTGCCCGTGGGCTCCTCACTGAGACGGAGCGAACCCGTCTGCTCACCGCTACGGGCGGCGCGGCGGGCCGCGGCGGCGGCGAGGGCCTTGTCGATGGCCGAGAGCTTCGTGTCGAGAGAGTCGTTCTGCGTCGTCGTGTTTTCCATGGTGCTGTTCTTCCTCGTTATGGCCGAACCGGCCGTTGATATCTTTACTTTAGAACTTCTGGGAGATGGTTTACACTACGTCGGTGAAGAAAGTTTTCGTGAAGGATCGCGGCTTGTTCTGCGGCGGTGTCCTCTCAATTAAAAGGGCACGGGGCCGAACCCGAACGGATCCGACCCCGGCAACTAGTTGCAAAGTCTGGTGCTACGCTCGAACCTCCTTCCAGAAGCCCTTCGCTCCTTCTCCCAGGAAGACGGAGATCAGCGTCCGGAAAGCCTCGATCCGTGCCTCGAGCCGCGCATGGTTCGCCGTGATGTCGGCGAGGGTGGAGTAGCCCGTAGGCGGCGTGAAGAGGCTTCCTTCCTCTGTGTCTTGGGCGAACTTCGCGAAGCGTTCCGCCATCCGGCGAGAATCGTCCGCGAGACGTTCCCTGAGGTCGTCGATCCGCGAGGCCTCGTGGGCGACGCTGAACTGGTCCACCGTCCACTCTCCCTCGTCCGTCGGGATGAACTTGACGAGAGCCGCCTCGAACTTACCCATGTTCTTCTTCATGGAACCTCCTTGATGATCCAGTTGTACCATGTCGACAGCGGGCTTTACACCCGCTCGACGACGTTTTCCTCGAACCAGTCCGGGCTATCGTCGTCCGCTACGAAGGCGAACCAGGCGCGGGCCGCGGCCTCGTCCGAGAAGGACGCGTTGCACACCGGGTTGCCCCCGCCCGGACCGCAGGCGATCAGGACGGTGAGCTTGTCGGGTCCGACACCGTCCACGACCGCGTCGGGGAGTCCCGTGACGCCCGCGCCGTCGAAGAGGAGCTCGTCGGGGAAGATGTCCGCGTTGAGATCGATCTGGATCGTTACCATGCGTTCCTCCTTGATGGTCCAGTTATACCACGGTGGGGAAGGGCTTTGCACCGCCCCGGCGCTTTTTTTTGCGGGGAAGTTTTCGTTCCTTTCCTCGACCATGAAGATACTATACCACGCCCTCCCGCGCCTTTACACTTCGCGGAGAAAAAAGTTCTTTTTTGAAAGTGGTGCAAAGTCGGAGGTGAAAGGGGTATACTAACACCATGGCCAACACCACTTGGACGGCGTACGTGAAGTTCCCCAACGGTGACCTGGAGGAGATCGACGTGGTCGCCTCATCCCGCACGGAGGCTCTCCGGGAGGTGGAAGAGGTCCTTGCCGACGAGTACCTCCCGGGCGGCGTGATCCTGAAGCTAGCCCCTCTCGCCGGGGTAACCATCACCAGCTACTCGATCTGAGTGTAAAGTTCCCACCGGAAAGGATATAACTAGACCATGAACAACGCACGTATCCCCCAGGTCGGCGACGTCGCGATCCTCTATGTCGCGGGTGGGCGTTACCTCCACGTCGTCACGGCGGTCATCAGCCCGAA
>Ga0136644_10004252_pt1 | contig 10593 bp, 7 predicted proteins | sample C_130820_EF_Meta_FD_94780 | JGI IMG/M metagenome (GOLD analysis project Ga0136644, IMG submission 94780) | Freshwater microbial communities from Lake Croche, Canada to study carbon cycling - C_130820_EF_MetaG (v2) (version 2) | ecosystem: Environmental > Aquatic > Freshwater > Lake | place: Lake...
ATGCTCGGCTCTCTGGTCGATGTACAAACCGAAGATGGAATCAAGCTCCATGGGTTCCTCACTAGAACCCAGTCGCAGAGCCGTTGGGTTTGGATCATCGTCCATGGCGTCAACGGAAACTTCTACGGTTCGACGCTTCTGAGCGATCTGGCGCTGTGCGTTCAAAGACTCGGACATGATGCTCTGCTGGTCAACACCCGAGGCCATGACCTAGCAACATTCGGTTCGGCAGATCATCCAGCTCGCATGGGCTCGATGTTCGAGACGATTTCCGATGGTCAAACCGACCTGCTCGCTTGGATTCGATTGTGCAAACAATTGGGTTATGCGAATATCGGCTGCATCGCCCATTCCTTGGGGGCAGTCAAGGTCTCTTATGCTTTAGCCCATAGTGGGTTAGATCACCAACGTTTAGATCTCCAGCGGTTCGTCGCCCTCTCACCTCCGAGGCTCAATACCGAATTGCTGTCGATGGATCCTGCCAAACGAGAGATCTTTGATCAGCAGTTGCAAGAGGCCCAGCAGTGGTGCGACAAAGGATTCCCGCACCACATCATGCGAATCCGCTTTCCGCTGGCTAACTGGGTCTCGGCCGAAACCTTTATGGACAAGTACGGTAGTGGCCTCAAGTACGACTACTTTGCATGGTGGACGTCGATTGGAGTCCCGACCCTGTGGGTCTTTGGTCAGCAGGAAGTTCGTCAAGGTTCGGTCAATTTTCGGGACGTGGATCAGCAGTTGGAGCAAGTCTTTCGAGACCAGCAGGTTCTCGATCATCGACTGGCCGTGATCCCCCAGGCCGACCACTCCTATCGCGGGCAGCGAGACCCGCTCGCAGAGTCGATCCAGGGTTGGGTCCAATCGCTTTAAAGCGGATTATCCTTTAGAACGAGCCGTGAGAAATAAGAAATGCGAATCTGCCTCGCCTTAGCGCAGGCAACTAGGCCTAGAAACTAGCATCTTTTGGTGGGCACCCCTTGAAAACAGGCTACAATCCAGCGTTCTCCGGAATGCACCTGTCGGCCACCTTCCACCTTCCACCTTCCCACCCTTGCAATCGAACAAAATGAGCGTTTTGACACCTGCCTGGCTTGCTAGCCCCACCGATATCACCGAAGCCCGTAAAAAACTCGATCAACACACGCATGAGACCGTCCAGTGGCATTTCCACGAATCGACGGGCTCGCCGTTTTGGTTGGCGAAAAAAGCCGAGTTGAAATTCGATCCGCTCAAAGAGATCAAGACGTTTGACGATCTGAAGAAATTTCCGATGTTCGAGGACGAGTGGTTGCGGGGCGGACCTGTCGAGCGTTGGATCCCCAAGGGTTTGGCTGGAAAACCAACGTATGTCTTTGAAACCGGTGGCACGACTGGGATCCCCAAGAGTCGCGTGGTGATCGACGATTTCCGCATCGATTACGAGCTCTTCAGTCACACGCTGCCCGATGAGTACTTCCCCAAAGGTGCCAATTGGCTGATGCTCGGGCCCTCGGGTCCTCGGCGACTGCGGCTGGCCGTCGAGCATCTTTGCCAATACCGTGGCGGCATTTGCTTTTGCATCGATCTGGACCCGCGATGGGTGATTAAACTCATCAAGAAAGGTTGGATGGAGCATCTCGAAGAGTACAAGAAGCATTGCATCGACCAAGCCATCACGGTCCTGACGGCCAATCATAATATCAAGTGCATGTTTGCCACACCGAAGTTGCTCGAATCCCTTGCGATGGGTCTGGCCGAAAAAGGAACGACGATTCGCGAATGCGGAATCACAGGCATCTTCTCCGGAGGAACTGAGTTCACTCCCCAGTGGACTCGCTTTTGCGTCGAAGAGCTCCTCGAAGGCTTGCCCGGTCAAAGCGGTGTGTACATGACCCCGACCTACGGCAATACCCTCATGGGTTTGGCTTGCTCTCGCCCGATCACCGACGAGGACAACTACACGATCGCTTACTATGCCCCAGAGCCTAGGGCCGTTGTGGAGATCGTCGAATTCGATGACTCCAACAATGTCGTCCAGTACGGCAAGACAGGTCGTGTGAAGCTCTATACGATGACCAAAGAGTTCTTCGTTCCTGGGTTCCTCGAACGCGACGAGGGGGAGCGCGAATTGCCCTACGCCAAGTACCCTTGGGACGGAGTTTCCGGAGTTCGCCCCTACCATGGATTTGCTTCTTCCACCACCGTTGGCGTCTACTAAACCATCCGCAACTGAGAACTCCGTATCACGATGCTTACTATCCAACCGCTCCGCTGGGGCAAAACCTATAATTCGCTCGACACCTTCGATGTGATTCACTTCGACACCGGAGCGCCGATCGCCAAGATCGGACAGATCACCGGTGGGATGGTTCAACTCGATATGCGAAAAGCCGAGCAGGCCCGAAAGGCTCTGCGGAGCCTGTCCTGCGACGACTTGATCCAAAAATGCCAGAAGGCAGCTCATCTGTTCGAACACGAGCCTCTGAGAGTTGGCGACGGCATTCAAACCGTCAGCGACTTTGTCTATCAGCAATCTGCCAGCACGGGCTTGCCCGAGCACATGTGCCAGAGCAATATGAAAAAGAATTGCTTTGTTCTGAGCAACATGGCAAAGATCCTCGATTGCTTGACCCGCGGGCTACCTCTGGACGTCTATACCCGAGGTTACGGCCAAGAGGATCGAGGGGTGACCGTCAGCTACCAATGCCAATCGCCTGTCTTGGGCGCAGTCCTTCCGAACAACTCGCCAGGAGTTCACACGCTGTGGCTGCCGGCTGTGCCTCTGCAAGTGGGCTTGGTCCTCAAGCCCGGCTCGCAAGAGCCTTGGACCCCCTACCGCATGATCAGTGCGTTCATCGAAGCCGGCATACCCGCAGAAGCCTTCTGCTTGTACCCCGGTGGTCACGACGTCGGTTCGACGATCATGAGCAAATGCGAACGAAGCATGATCTTTGGCAGCGCGCAGACTGTTCAGCAGTACTCGGGCAACCCCCGCGTCCAGGCCCACGGACCAGGCTTCTCAAAAATCCTCCTGGGCGATGATTTAGTAGATCGTTGGGAAGACTACCTCGATCTGATGGTCGAGAGCGTGGCGAGCAACTCAGGTCGAGGTTGCATCAATTGCTCAGGCATTTGGGCGTCGCGACACACCAAGAAAATCGCAGAAGCGATTGCGGCAAAGATTGGACCAATGGAAGCACTGCCACCTTCGGACCCCAACGCCCAATTGGCCGCCTTCACCAACAAACAGATGGCCACAGGAACCTGGTCGATGATCCAGCAGGATCTCTCTGAATCCGGGGTCACCGACATGACCGCTTCCTACGGTCCGCGTCTGATCGAAAAAGAACGATGCGCTTATTTGAGGCCCATGGTGATCCACGCCGACTCGCCGAGCCGAGGCGTCGCAGCAAAAGAGTACATGTTCCCGTTTGCATCGGTCGTCGAGTGTCCTCAAAAAGACATGATCAAATCGATCGGTCAGACCCTCATCGGCACGGCCATCACTCAAGATCCAGCCTGGATCGACGAGCTGACCAACGCCGTGAACATCGACCGGCTCAACATCGGAGCCATTCCCACCAACCGCCTGAATTGGCTCCAACCCCACGAAGGGAATCTCACCGAGTTTCTCTTCCGCAATAGAGCCTATCAGTTCGCTTAGAACCGCTTACCGCTTACGGCTTACGGCTTGCGGCTTGCGGCTTACCGCAGAATCGGCAAGCCGTAAGGAGTCTATCGAGACACCAGAGCCTCCAGGACCCGTTGCCTGCGGACCTTGCGCACCAGGATCCGGATTCCTGGGAGGTCGATCGTATCGCCGCCCAGGGGCAAATGTCCTAATCGGTCAGCCACCCAGGCGTTAAGATTCGGGAACGAGTCGGCACTATCGAGTTCCACGCCGGTGAGTTCGCGAAGCCGTGCAAGCGAGATTCCACCCCCGACCAACCATCCGTGTCCTGCTCGCACGGCATGGATCGGGAGCATATCGTACTCGTCTTGGATATCTCCCAGGAGTTCCTCGACGATGTCTTCGAGCGTAACCATTCCGGTCACATTGCCGAGCGAATCGGTTACGAGGGCGATGTGTGTGTGTTCGCGAAGCAATCTTTCCAGCGCGACGGAGATTTGGAGGGATTGATCGAGTTTGGGGATCGATCGCAGAATCCCTGCGATGGTCGGTTCACTGGGATTGATGCGCATCACCGAAACGATGTCTTTGAACGTCACGTATCCGACGATGGTTTGAGGGTCGGACTTGATTCTGGCCACCGGAAATCGGGTGTGCATATCCATATGAGCAGCGATGAGGCACTCGCCGAGCGAGGAGTCCAAGGCTAGGGCGTGGATTTGGGAGGCAGGAAGCGTGATCTCCTGGAGAGTCCTGCTTGCTAGCCTCGCGGCCCCTAGGATGATGTTCTCTTCTCGGGAACCGATCAAGCTCGAGGTGCGAGCCAAGCTTGCGATCGCTCGGAGTTCCTGAAGTTCGATCGCCTCGGTCCTCGAGTCGTGGGATGATTTAGGTCTCCACATGCGTTCGGTCAAGTCCATCACGCTCGAAGCGGAGGCTTCTAGGAGCCAGACCAGCGGCCAAGCCAGGATGGAAAACCATCGCATCCAGGGCGATAGGCTCAGGCAAACCCATTCCTTATTCCGAAGCGCAAAGAGTTTGGGTACCAACTCGCCGATGACGATGGTGGCGATGGTCAGTGGAGCGACAATCAAGGCGATGGCGATCGCATCGGCCAAGCGTTCGCTCCACCCTAATTCTTGCAAGATCGGAGATAATGATTCCGAGGCAGTCACGCCGCTGGTCGCTCCTGCGATCAGGCCGACGATGGTGATCCCGAGCTGGACGACGGCAAGACTTTTTTCGATGCGTTCCTTCATCACCACTGCGGCCGCAGCACCGAACCTGCCTTGGTCCTTGAGCGCCTGAAGTCTAGCTTTGGTGATGCTAGCTAGTGCGATTTCGTAAGCCGCGAAAAGGGCGTTGACCAGCACCATCAAGCCAACGACGATCCATTCAAGTCCGGCCACAGTTCCACAGGCTCCCGCGCGGGTTATTCGTCCGTCACGCAACCTTCGCTTGCGCTCTTCACGTTCTTAATATACTTGTAGAGTGTCCCGCGTGTAGCTTTTAGGGCAGGTGCGGTCCACTTTTCACGTCGTTTGGACATATCCGTTTGGCTGATGGCCACTTCGAGTCGGTTGTTTTGGGCATCGACGGTGATGTGGTCATTATCATGGACCAAGGCCAATGGGCCACCCTCCTGGGCCTCGGGTGTGATGTGGCCGACGATGAATCCGTGAGAGCCGCCCGAGAATCTACCATCGGTCAGCAGGGCGACATCTGAGCCCAGTCCTGCACCCATGATGGCCGAGGTGGGTGTGAGCATCTCGGGCATTCCGGGCCCTCCCTTGGGACCTTCATAGCGGATGACGATCACATCCCCTTTGCATATTTTCTTTTGCTCGAGGGCTTCGAGCATCTGTTCCTCGGAGTCAAAGCACTTGGCTGGACCCGAGAAGACCAGTCCCTCCTTGCCTGTGATTTTTGCGACAGCACCTTCGGGAGCCAGATTCCCGAAGAGGATTTGGATATGGCCTGTAGATTTGATCGGATCGCTAACTGGTCGGACAATCGATTGGCCTTGTTTGAGTCCAGGGAGAGTTTCGAGATTTTCCGCGAGGGTTTTGCCCGTGACGGTTATGCAATGGCCATGGAGCAAGCCTTCGGAGAGCAGATACTTCATGACAGCGGGTGTGCCACCGATCGAGTGGAGATCTTCTTGGACGAACTTGCCCGAGGGTTTCAGGTCGGCGAGATAAGGGACTCGGTTGCTGGTGTTTTGGAAGTCTTGAAGGGATAGCGGGATGTTGACACTGCGGGCCATGGCTAGCAGGTGCAAGACGGCGTTGGTGCTACCGCCCAGGGCCACGACGATTGTCATGGCATTTTCAAAGGCTTCGCGGGTCATGATGTCGCGAGGCTTAAGATCCATTTCCAGGAGGTTTTTGATCGCGGCGGCAGCCCGGTCGCACTCTTCTTTTTTGGCAGGGTCTTCAGCGGGAATCGAGGCAGAGTAGGGGAGTGACATGCCTAGGGCTTCGATCGCCGAGGCCATGGTATTGGCGGTGTACATCCCCCCGCAGGCCCCTGCGCCTGGGCAGGAATTTCTAACGATACTCTCACGGGTTTGATCGTCGATCTGGCCGGCGATGTATTGACCATAGCATTGGAAAGCCGAGACGATATCCAGCGAGTGTCCATTCCATTTCCCGGCTCGAATGGTTCCCCCGTAGATCATCAATGCCGGGCGGTTCAGGCGCCCCATAGCGATCAAGCAGCCTGGCATGTTTTTATCGCAACCGGGAATAGCGATCAGTCCGTCGTACCACTGGCCACCCATGATCGTTTCGATCGAGTCGGCGATCAGATCTCGCGATTGAAGCGAGAACGACATGCCGTCGGTCCCCATGCTGATCCCATCGCTGACCCCCACGGTGTTGAACCGCATGCCGACAAGACCTTGGTCCTGTACCGATTTTTTGGCGGCAAGCCCCAGGTCCAGCAGGTGCATGTTGCAGGGGTTTCCTTCAAACCAAACACTCGCAATCCCGACCTGCGCTTTGCTCATGTCCTCGGGCTTAAGTCCGGTTGCATAGAGCATCGCTTGCGATGCCCCTTGGCTCTTGGGTTGGGTGATACGGGAGGAGTACTTGTTGATCGGAGAAGTCATAAAACGGTTGGCAATTCGTGGGACGAAACGGTGGACGGAGATACCCGTCATTGTGAACACAAATACGATTTATTCCTACCGCACTTGCGGCGCAATTGTTGGTCGAGACTCGGATACTAGCGAGACTCTCGGTAGTAACTCAACGCTCGGCGATTGGAGACAAAGGCCATCTGCTCGAGGACCTCATCGCTCAGTTCGGTCCAAATCCAGGAACTGATTTCTCCATCGATCAACTCGATCTGTCCGTCTTCGACCTCCACTTTGTAGAACAGATCTAGGACAGGTAGGGTGACCCCTCGGTAAACATAAGCGTTGGGTTCTGAGGTCAAGTACTCGAGCGCCTTGACACTCAGCCCGATCTCTTCGTAGATCTCTCGTCGCAAGGCGACCTCTGCGGTCTCTCCGTGATCGACAAAGCCCCCGGGCATACCGAGCAAACCCTTGCCAGGATCGTTCGCCCGGCGTAGCAACAGGACATGGCCTTGGTCGTTGGTGACGACGGCTCCGACAGCCGAAACCGGACCAAAGAACGAGGAGTGTGAGCACTGTGAACAACGAAAAGGACGCACGGGCTCGAACGACTCTCGATGGTGTCCACAGGCTGGACAATAACGATAGGTTTCCGCTAGTTCTTTGCCCATCTGCTAAAGGCCCTTATCGACTGTATTTTCAGATAGTGGAGCAAAAATGCCGGAGTAAAAATGCCGGAGTAAAACGAATCCTTAGGCCGCCAATGGGTTGGAGGCTTTGCGTTTCGCAGCCTTAGGCAAACACAGTGCCGCTTCGATCAACAGAGCCGCGAGCATTGCCACGACAAACCATCGCCAAATTTCCTGGACCAGACTCGAAGCCCGTTTGCCGGCGACGATTTTAGCCCAAGGCAGGTCTCCGAACATGCGTTCGAGGTTTTGCGAGTCTACGCTGCGCATAGAATCTTCCTCGGTATCCCGATGCAATGCTACCAAGGCATTGTCGTTTCTGTAAACCCCCGAATGCATGGCGTATTCGTTCGAGATCGCCGATTCGCTCCCAAAGACCATCTTGGAGGTCGCATCGACCGCGCGGTGCTGAGTCCCTGCGGACGCATTTTTGGTGGTGCCCACCCGCTGGGCGCCTGCGGCGAGCATTCGCTGGATCGTTACATACAGGACTACCCCATCGCCTCCCAAGGTCGAGTCGCGATCCGATGGCGTCGTCGCGCACAGCGTGATCGGCGTGGGATCTTGGGGTGACAGAGGCACACTGGCCAAGAATGGACTGCCATCGGGCAAGGACGCCAAAGCCTCGAACTTACCGTCGAGTTTGCAAAGACGCCGAATGCCGAGCTGTCCCAAAGGCAGCGGGGCACCGCTGAGGGTGTTGGAGAGCAACTGCGAATCGTTTTGCCACTGAGCGATACGAGCGAGCCGATTTCGCTGAGCTTCGGCTGCCGTTTCGTTCTCTTGAGGCACACTTGCTGCTCCCTCTTGGAGCGATTCCCAGCCTGCCCAACGCACACCAAAGGCCTCTGAGCCATCGGCATTCTCGGGAGGCAACATCAAAAGCTGCCCACCGGTGGAGACAAATTTCGCGAGCAGCTCGAGAGGCTTTCCTGTCGGTAGGTTTTCTTGCCAAACGACCATCGCGGCGGTGCTCAGATCCACCGATTCGAATTGCTCAAGACTGGTAAGCTCCGCTTCGCATTGGATGGCTTGCTGCGGAGCGATGCTCGCACACAACTCGATCGCTTGAAGCAGTTCCGGGGTTTGGCTGACGATCACGGTACGCCTCGTTGGGGATCGTTCGTAAACAAAATATTCGATATCGTCGCTGGGATTGGTGTCGGCTGGCAAGCGCACCGAACCCCAGCCCTGGGATGATGCATCGGCCTCGAGCGGGATTCGATAGTCGGTCAATTGAGCAGTGCTTCCCTGAAACTCGACCTGGACAATCGAGCGATTCTCTCCGACGGAGATCTCCACAGGGATCGGTTCGCTAGTGGCGGAATTCGCGGAGCTCGACTGGGTATCGGGAGATCCTGAAAGCTGTTTTTCGATACGGAAGCTCAGCGAGAGCTCGGGTCCTGCGTCGGTATCCAGGCGATGCACATCGGTGATCCGCAAGCTGCGGTTGACGGTGCTGGTTTGCGAGAGATCGAGGATGGAAAAGCGGACTTGCTGAGCGATTGAGCGAAAGCCGTCTTGGATGGCTTTCCAACGACCATCTTGGCTGCGCCAGTCGCTATCCCGCATGTCCGAACAGAGCCAGACCATGGTGTTGCCAGCGGGATTGCTCTTTGCGTAAAGGAGAGCCTTTTCCATCAGGCTAGGGATGTCGCTCGTGGCGCTCCATGCTTGACGGGGGGTAGCCCTGAGCCACTGCGTGAGAGAACTGTACTCTTCGGGTTTTTCGGTCAGCGGATCGATCTGTACGATGCGTTGGATCCCGAGTGTCTTGAAAGTCTCTGCAAGCTGATCGATCCCTTGTTGGAGTTTTGTGCTATTGGAGCCAGCCGGGGTTTCTTCCATGCTCGCGGAACGGTCCAGGATGACGATCGCCACTCGATTCGCATCACCGCCGAGCAACGCCAGCAAACCGCTTGTCAGGGGTCTTGCGGTGAACATCACCAGGGCTAGGACGGCCAAGGTTCGCATGGCCAAGATCAGCCACTGGCGCAGCTTGGTATAGCCGCTGGACATCTTGGTCGCTTCGAGCAAGAAGCGCATCGCAGCCCAGGGTACGGTCTGGAATCGCCGCTGATTGACCAAGTGGATGATGATCGGGATGGCCGCAAGCGGCAGCGCCAGGAGCATCCAGGGTTGCAGAAAGTTCATCGTACCCCTCGTGCTCGGGTGCGCCCGACCAAGAATCGCATCAGCGGATGTTCGTAGGATTCGTTGGTCTGCACGCGATGGTAATCGACGCCTGTCTCGAGAACGATCTTCTGCATAGATGCAAGATAGTTGTTAAGTGCTTTCTGGTAACGATCGGCAATCTCGCTCGGCTCGACGAAGATCGAAGTGTTTCCTTCCATGTCTACGAAACGCACGGGCCGGCCAAACGCGAACTCGATCTCTTGGGGATCGAGCAGGTGGAACGCTGCCACATCGTGCTTACGAAATCGAAGATGTTCGAAGCACCGCTTGAGTTCCTCGGGAGCCACGAAGAAGTCCGAAACGATCACGACCAAGGCTCTCTGGCGAACGGTCTCAGCCAGCTCGTCGAGGATTGCCGGCAAGAGCGTTTCGCCTTGGGGTTTGGTCTTTTCCAGGGTGTCCAAAATCAGTTTCAAGTGAGCCGCAGAACGCTTGGTGGGGATGTTTTGGATGATCTTGTCTGCGACCGTCGTGACGCCCACGGCATCGCCTTGTTGGGCTGCCAAATAACCGAGCGTGGCGGCGATTCGTCGGGCGTAATCGATCTTGGTAGGCATCCCTTTGGAGGAAAATCCCATCGATCCGCTCGTATCGAGCACGACGCACAGTCGCAGGTTGGTGTCGGCCTCGAACTCCTTGACATAGTAGCGGTCGGTTCGACCAAAGGCTCGCCAATCGAGTCTCCGAAGATCGTCCCCGGGGACGTACTTTCGATACTCAGCAAATTCGATGCTAGAACCGCGGTGAGGCGAAGCATGCCGACCCGAGACCGTGCCCTGCATGGCAAAGCGAGGGTTTAGCGGGACGGCAGCCAACCGCGAGATAACTTTGGGATCCAAAAAAGATCGAGTGACGTTGAGCATGACGCTATCGTGTTTCGTCGATGAGTCTAGCGACGATCTGTTTGGCCGTCACCCCTTCGGCTTGGGCCGCAAAGGTCGTGATCAATCGGTGGACTAGAACCGGTCGAGCGACGTACTGGACATCCTCAAGGCGGACCATGTAACTGCCTTGCA
>Ga0136644_10004255_pt1 | contig 10589 bp, 7 predicted proteins | sample C_130820_EF_Meta_FD_94780 | JGI IMG/M metagenome (GOLD analysis project Ga0136644, IMG submission 94780) | Freshwater microbial communities from Lake Croche, Canada to study carbon cycling - C_130820_EF_MetaG (v2) (version 2) | ecosystem: Environmental > Aquatic > Freshwater > Lake | place: Lake...
TAAAATTTCAAGTCATATAAAATTTCAAATATTTTTATATAATAAAACATTTGAAATAATCGAAAAACATTAACTAAAGAGAAAAAAATTAATCCAGCAATATTATTACGTAGTCCCATAACCCATAATAGAGTTCATTTTTATGAAGCCAGCGAAAGAAGAGAAAATTAAAAAAAATCGTAAAAACACAATCTTTATTCAGATAGCATCTTATAGAGATCCTCAATTATTGCCGACTTTAAAAGACATGATAGATAAAGCTGAACATCCTGAGAATCTTAGGATTGGTATATGCTGGCAACATTGTGATAAAGACGAGTGGGACAAGCTAGATGAATTTAAAGATGATTCAAGATTTAGAATATTAGATATTAACTATCTAAATAGCAAGGGGGTTTGTTGGGCAAGAAATTCAGTTCAACAATTATATGATGGAGAAAAATATACTCTTCAATTAGATAGTCATCATAGATTTGTTAAGAATTGGGATACTGAACTTATTAATATGATTAAGGAACTCCAAAAGGAGGGACATAAAAAACCATTATTAACAGGATATATTCCTAGCTTTGACCCTGATAATGATCCTGGTTCCAGAATTAATGAACCATGGAAAATGAATTTTGATCGTTTTATACCAGAAGGGGCTGTATTTTTTCTTCCTGCATCATTTGATTCTTGGGATCCAAAAGATAAACCTCTTCCTGGACGATTTTATAGTGCTCATTTTGCATTTACTGTTGGAGAATTTGCAGCAGAAGTTCAGCATGATCCTGAGTATTATTTTCATGGTGAAGAAATTAGTATTGCTGTAAGAGCATATACTCATGGATATGATATATTTCATCCTCATAAAGTAGTTTGCTGGCATGAATATACCAGAAAAGGACGAACTAAACAATGGGATGATGATAAAGAGTGGGCAAAGCGCAATGACTACTGCCATCTAAAAAACCGAAAACTCTTCGAAATGGATGGAGAAAAAAGGGATATTGATTTTGGAAAATATGGATTTGGCTCTGTTAGATCATTAAAAGATTATGAAAAATATAGTGGACTATGTTTTGGTAAAAGAGCCATAACAAAACAAGTTCAAGATCACAAGCCTCCTCCAGACATTATGCAAAATGCTTCTGATGAAGATTTTAATAAATCTTTGATGAGTATTTTTAAACACTGTATTGATATAGGATACGATCAAGTTCCTGAAAAAGACTATGATTTTTGGGCAGTAGCTTTCAAAGATGAACATGGAAATGATCTTTATAGACAAGATGCTGATAAAGACGAAATTTTAAGAATGAAAAATGATCCTGATGGATATTGTAAAGTTTGGAGAGAGTTTCAAACAGAAAAAAAACCATCTAGTTGGATAGTTTGGCCTCACAGTCTTAGTAAAGAATGGGCCGATCCAATAACTGGAAATTTATAATATGTCTAATATTATTCCATTAGATCTTTGGGGAGGCAATTTATCTTTTAATATTGATAAATCTACTTTTATTTTAAATAGACAATATGGTTTATTTTCTAATATTACTGTTGGAATTTTTGGTGTCTGTAAAATTAAAAGCCTAGGTTATAATGTTCAAAATATTGATTTTTATTTAGCTGAATATGATAATAATTATAATTTTTATGATGACTTATTTATCAAAAAAGACATATCGTCCTATAGCAATGAATTATTAACAGTATCAGAAGCAGAGTCTTTTATGAATACTATTCATCCAACTTCTCATGGACTATCACGAGGATGGAACACATTTCATAAAGAAGATTTAGAAAAAGTAATGCCAATTCTACAAAAACTATACTATCATTATTTTGAAAACAATAATTCTATTATAGGTATAAAAGATTTCATTAAAAACGTAAATCATATGCAATCCAACAATACTGCTTTTATATGGGCAAGAAAAACAGATAAATTTAATGAAACACAATTACCATCTGCAGATACATATTTATCTGAAATAAATAATTATTCAAATATACAACATATTTATCTACAAACAGACGATCCAACAGTGGTATCAGACTTTCAACAAATTAATGACAATAGAATAAAATACTTAAATACTATACCTATGTCATCTAATAGTAGTGGCTTCCATGAAAGATTATATACGATATCAAACGAAGAGTTTATAAATAAGTATCAAATGTCTAAAAGTCAATATCTTCAACAAATTTTAGCAATGGTGTCCTTAGCTGCTGAATCTGAATACTTTGTTGGATATCCTGGAAACTTAACAACTATTATTCCAATGATAAAAGGATCATTTAATAATTGTTTACTTTTTAAAGATGATAGGAATTTAATCGACTAATGAATGCTATTATTCAACATTCTTTTAGTTCTGGATTAGGAGATGCAATTGTTGCAATATCCGAATATTTGCATAATGCAGAAATTCTTATTTCTAATGGCTATAAAGTAGATTTAAAAATAAATACTACTAATAATATGTACTATAAAAATTTTGATTTCTTTGATTTTTTTGATGAAGACAATTTCAAAATATTCAATTCTATAGAATTCATAAACAAACCAATAGAAAATATAAATGGGTTTGAAATTAAACATATATCCTATGGGGCATCGAAACCAGGATTACATTGGTGGGATTTATTTTTAGATAATATTAATAATCTTCAAATTGAAATTTTCCCTCAGTCAGGATTAACATATGGTAATTTACCACTAAAAAATAATATTAAGCTATCTAAACAAATACATAATATGTATCAAAACTTAAATTATTCTAACTATAGTTCTATTTATTTAAGACCTAATGATTGTGATGATAATATTGATTTATATGAAAATAAAATAAATGAAATAATAAATATATATAATAACAACAATAATGTATTTATTTGCTCTAATAGTTATACTCTTAAACAAAAATTAATAAACAATCCTAAAACTCTTAGTATAAATATACCAATGGAAGATACACAAGGAAATCACATATATCATAATCAAAGAATATCTGATCAAAAGATTTTAAAAGAAAGAGCAATGTTGTCTCTACTAGAAATATTAATTTTAGCCAATTCTAATAGAGTATATTTTGCAACGTCGTGGAATAGAATATCTAATTTTTTATTTTATTCTACTATTAATAATATTCCGATATCTTATATATGACTATAACAATATCATATGACCCATACCAGTCTAATTGGTATGTTGGAGAACTATACAAAACATTTCATGAATATTTAATCAATAAAAAAATTGATATAACATATATTCACATTAAAGACTTAGCAAAACAACATAATGAATCTTTTGAATATATTAATAATCTGCCTTCTGTTTTCAGCATATACAGTTTAATTATAACTGATAACAATAAAACTTTTGTACATAATTTATCAGACTATGCCCCAGCCATTCTAGAGCATGACTCTGCAATAGATAAATTAAATATCAAAGCATTTGGAATTACATCAAATTTAACAGCAAATGTATTTAATTTACATGCAAATAAAAATTTTATTATACATCCTTCTTTTTATATTTTAGAAAACTATAATGACTATAATAGAATATTAAAATATCAAGATATCACTAATAAAAAAAATAATTGTTGTTTTAATGGACTTCTATATGGAATTAGGCAACAATATTCTAATGTTCTAACTAAAAATAATTTTTTTCATATACTTAATAAATCTAATTCAAATGATTATCAAGATAAAGACACATACTATAAATATATCTCTGGATATAGATATGGACTAAGTCTCAATGGGGCCGCTCAAATCTGTTATAGAGACTTAGAGTATTTTGGGGTTAAAAATTTATGTTTAAGAGAAAAATTAAATATTATAACTCATAATCCATTAATTGAAAATTATCACTATAAAACAATAATTGATGATGACATATATTATAAAATATATAATAAAAAAGAAGAAAGCTATATTTTAAATAAAATAAAAGATATAATTGAAAATATCTCTATAGAAGAAATACAATTCGTCACACACAATGCACAACAATGGTTTTTTGATAATGTAAAATTAGAAAATCAATTAAAAATATTAAATAGCTTTATAGAAAAAACAGGTATCATATAAAAAACTAAATACTATAATAAGCCGGTTGGTGAGTTATAAAATCTTTAAATCAAAGAGCTTGCATTCAAACGTGTTTTGTATTATACTAAATGGTATTGATCACTTTCCTTTTACAAGTTTGGATTTCCAATGTTATATAGGTCAATTTTTATTTTAATTTTACTCTCAACAGATATTAGTGCTCAAAACTGGAATAATCCAGAAAATCAAATGTTGAGTGATAGTATGAGTAGTTTTTTTTATTACTCTAATAATACTAGTGTTCCGTTTTCTGATCCTAGATCCTTAATGGATACCGAGAGACGATCAAGATTATCTGATAATTATCATGACCAATCAGAATATGAATTAGAAATGAATAGACAAAGGATGCAGATGGAAAATCCTCAAAATCGTCGCAGACTATATAATCCTAATAAGCCATCTTATAATAACTATAATTCAAATTATAAATTACATTATTTACATCGACAAAATCTAAAATAGTTGTAATGGATTTAAGACCCCATATCCTTGGTATTTTTTAATACCCTTGTATCTTGGATTTTTCAGATCAAAACAATTACTTTTGAAAACTTCTATGTAATCATTATGAGTTTTTAAAGTATACTTTTTATGTTTTTTATTATAGCTTAATAGCAACGATGCACATCCTACAGCAAAAGGGTTGCTCATACTAGTTCCGCTCATAAGAGCATATCTTCCTCCAGGAATACATCCTAAAATATTATGTCCAGGAGCTAAGAAGTCTAATGATTCACCACTACAAGTAAAACTAGTTCTATCAAGATTCTCATCTATTGCACCGATGCTTATGGTTTGTTCATATTTAGCAGGATACATTATGTCTGAATTCTCTCCGCTATTGCCAGCAGCACAGAATACAACGCAACCTTTAGAATTAGCATAATTAATTGCATCCTCTAATGAACTTACTCCTCTGGGGGATCCTAAACTCATTGTAATAAAGTTCACATTTTGATCGGCCGCCCATATAACTCCTTTAGCAATATTGTCTATACTCCCAGTACCATTTGCATCTAATGATTTTATTGGTATTATTTTTGTTCTTGGGGCTATTCCAACCATTCCTGTACTATTATTAATTGCCGCTATTGTTGAAGATACATGACTTCCATGACCATTATCATCTTGAGGCGGTTGATTTATATCAACAAAGTTTTTTCCTTCTAATAAATTATCTTTTAAGTCTGGATGATCCAGATCGCAGCCTGTATCGACCACAGCAACAATAACTCCATCTCCGTCAGTTTTAGTCCATAAATCTGGTATATTAAATTTCAATAGTTCCCACCCATACTCCTGAGAACTACTAGATGATAGTCCATGAAGTTCTTCTGTTACGTATGGTAATAAACCTATTTTATTTTTTTTCATTCTCATTTATAGTACTTTCTATCCATTTTATATGTTGACTAATTCTAGTATGACCACTTTCATCATTATAGTTTGAGTTAGTATGTCCATCTGTTGTCATAACACAGGAGTTAATTCCTGCTAATTTTTTATCAATAAATAATCCTCCGCCACTGTCTCCGCTTGCTATTAAAAACTCCATTGGGGTATTACCATCTTTTAAATCACAGGTCAGTAGATGTCTCTCAATGCCCATAATTCGATTAGATCCACCTCTTTTCTGACGATCCCCTATATTAGCTCCAGTAGTAAATGTTCCAGTTATACCATAACCGGCTAATGCGGCAATTTTGCCAACTTCGTCAGAGTCTGAATAAAATTCTGGATAAAAATCTAATCCTATATCTTCATCACAATAACCTAATCCAATATCATAATATCCAAAATTATTACTCTCAAATTCTTTATGAGGAATAAATAGTGAAACATTAATTTTTTTATCATCCACGGTTACTGTACAAGTTTTGGCCCTTTTTATAACATGAGCGGCCGTTAATATCCAGTGAGGTTTTATAGCAACAGCAGACGCACAATACAACTGATCGTCGTCTTCTGTTCCGCATATCGCAACAACACACTTAAATTTAGATCCATAATTTAGATAGTGTTCATCACTAATATTTGGATCTCTAGTTCCTGCTAATGCTATTGAGTATCCAACACAAGCAACGATGAAAATAATTAGAGCTTTCATTGCTTTGAACCTTTATTTGATAAGGTCGATTCTTTACCTTATTTAAATACACCCTACTATCATTAATAACATCAATATTCCAACTGCTCCAATCCATTAAATGGCCAATAGTAAAATGACAGCTTTTACATAATGTTATTAAATTTGAAGGATCTAATTCTCTATTTGGATCAATATGAACTGGTTCAATATGATGAACTTCTAACTTATCTTTTTTATCACATCCACAACAACTATTATTTTTTTTAAGATGTTCTTTTCTAACTGTTGTCCATCTGGATGATCGATTACTAAAATTAAACATAATTATTGTATAGTGCCCATAAAAATAGTATTAAAGTTTTTTGAAACCATATAAATATTATTATTTATTAAAACTGGTGGTAAAAATATATGATCTACATAAGAGTTTATTATATATCCAGCTGGAACAAAGCATCTATCTCTACTAACTAAATTATAACAAGCACCAGGTTTATTTGGTGATGTCGGCCAATTGCAACAATTATTTTGTTCACAAAATTCATTAGTATTAAATGTATAAGTAATAACGTTATTTGGATTTTGACTAAATCCATACTCTATATTTCTATCTTTAGTTATTGATTGATCGAGACTATCTGCAATATGTACACGAGGTAGAGGTATATCACCTACATATTTTTGATTTTTAGTTATGATTATATCATAATATTCATTGCTTACAATATATATAGTATCATTAAAAAAACTAGAATCTCTAGTATTGTAAAATTTACCTGAATCATCATCAAAATATGAATCAAGAAAAGACAATAAACCTAATCTTCTTTTTCCATCATATAAACCAGCGTACAGTGGTGGATTAGTGTATGTTTTACATTCATTAGGATTATATTTAAATGTTGAGGTTATTGATAATCCAGCATCCATTATACAATAATCATAATAAGATGGAGGTCCAGATGAACTGCACGAATAGAAATCCGGGTATGGAGGGTATGGAATTGATGGCAAAGGATTTGCATAATTTATTGTTTTCAATAATCCATTAGCAGTATCTCTAAAAAAGAATGTACTATAAGTATTGCTTTCATTTCCGATTTCTGATATAAATCTTAAGTGTGCTTTTGATGTTGTAGAGTATCCAGCATCAAATTGCGCTGCATTAGTTGAGAATATTCCATTACCAGTAGGACCATTATATATTCCCCATTTTACTATTATAGAATTTTTTCTATTGTTACCACTTGGGTAGGTATCAGTCATGCCCCAAGCTGTTGATATGGTATATCTAGGTTCGCCACCAAGAAAAAAATTGGGTGGAAAAGCATTATTTTGAAGAGGCACTGACGCTTCAAATGTTGATGAAGAATCTCCATACGCATATCTACATAGTTTTATTACAGTAGAACCAATTTTATTAATTAATGCAAAATATACAACTGGTGTAGAAAAATTAACGCCAGGATTAACTGGACCACTAAAAACGGTTGGATTACTAATTAATACAGCATTTGATGATATCGATTCATTTATTGAAGGATATTTATTCCATGTTATAAAATCTCTAGAAACAAAAATATCATATACTCTTCCTACAACTATTGATCCTCCTCTTACTTCTTTTTCATTTCCTACTATAACATGAAACTTATTACCATATTCATCCATAACACAATCATATCTATAGAATCCACCAATTGCAGAATTTCCGGTTGAACTTAGTGAACCATCTGTGATATTTATATTATATGTTCCCCACGTTATTGATGGCAATGGGGCTTTAGTTGATGAAGGGGTAACTGTTGGTGTTCTAGTTTGAGTTGCTGTTTTAGTGGGTGTTACCGTTTTAGTGGGTGTTGCTGTTGGTGTTGGCGTTTTACTTGATGTTGGAGTTAATGATACTCCTGGTATTAAATTTGTTCCTGTTGGAGTTCTAGTCTGTGTAACACTCGGTGTTTGAGTTCTTGTAACGGTATTACTTGGTGTTACTGAACTTGTTGGTGTTGTTGTAGGAGTTGTTGTATTTGTTGGAGTATTTGTTGGTGTTGGTGTTGTTAATGGAATAATAATTATTCTTGGAGTACTTGTAAATGATGGTGTTGGAGTTTTTGTTTTTGTTATGCTTGGTGTTATGCTATTAGTAGGTGTTGTTGTTGGACTAGTAGTTGGGGTTGGTGTGCGAGTTAAACCCGTTGTTGGTGTTGCGCTATTAGTTGGAGTTTGAGTTTTAGTTATTGATGGTGTTGGTGTTTTTGTTAATCCTGGTGTTGGAGTAACAGAATTGGTTGGAGTAACAGAGTTGGTTGGAGTAACAGAGTTGGTTGGAGTTCTTGTTGGGGTGGTACTTGATGTTTTAGTTGGAGTATTAGAAGTTGTTGGGGTTGGCGTTGGTTCTACGGCCACAAATGAAAAATCTCCAGGTACTGTATATAGATCATGATTGTAATTGCTATAAATAAAATCACTAATATTATGTATTCTTTCTTGATATGATGGATGAGTATCCCAAAAGTTCTGTGTTACACGAGCATAAACTCTTTTAAGATATGCTGGTCCATTAGCTGTTATTGGAGTTACAGTTACTAAATAAAGAACATTTTGATCATTAATTCCTCCAATATTATATGACCAACAATTATCTGATCCTTTTTCTAATATAAGATTAGTACAATAGTTGTTAAGACCAGCATCTCCAATTAAAACATCAATATATGAATGTTGTGCATAATTTGTAGATGGTCCATTTTCGTAAACATAAATAGCAGTTATTCTAAAACCAATAGTTGAGCTGTCATTATATGGACTAATCCACTCTACATTTATACCATTAATATCCGGCATCATAATAGCATTACGAAGAGATCCTGGTTGAGTTGATGTTGGTGTTACTGTTGGTGTTGAAGTTATAGTGGCTGTGTTTGTTATGCTAGGTGTTATACTATTTGTTGGAGTTGTTGATTTTGTTGGTGTTGCTGTTAAATATTTAGTCGGTGTTTGTGTTTGTGTTCTTGTTGGTGTTGGTGTTGGAGTAGCGGGATTTCTTAAAAGCTTAACAACATTTGAATAACATACATTCTGATTCCCATACCCTGGAAAGTATACTGGAGTATTAAAAGCTATTGCTAATCTAAAACTTATATCATATATACTTCCAAGTTGCGAACCTCCTCTACGGATAGCAACATTACTCCATACTAAAGGTTCTGTGCCCCCTGGAGGAATATCACTTGCTTTATATGTTATAGTTAAAGAATCTGTGTCATTAAGAGGATATGGAGCATTACAGTTATCATAATAATTACCCTCATTAATTGCTGAAAAATATCCATCAACAGCAGAACATATAAGATTAACAGGGAGCCAATATCCATCTAGCGGGGACCAGAACTCCCATACCATATGATTATTCCCATAGTTCCAACCATCAGGAAAAAGTCCAATTTTACTAAGCGCTTCTGAACTTAAAGTTGCTTGGAAAGTTGCAGTTGATCCATCTGATTGATTTAAAAATTGATCTGTAGGCTGTGTTATTATATTAAAACAATTTAATACTTTTGTTGATGATGGAGTTAGTGTTGGCGTTGGTGTTTTAGTTGGTGTTTTAGTTGGAGTGGGAGTTGGAATATTGAACAAAGTGAAATCTACCCATTCTCCATATGAACATTTTTTGCTTAGATCAGCATATCTCATTCGGTAGCGAGTTGGATTTTGTCCACAATTTGTTTGAGGAGATGGAGGATTATAATCAGCTAAAGTAGATAGTTCATATAATGCTTTTGGCCAATCTGCATATGGAACATTTAATAGTTCTTTATTTATTACTCCATAATTTACTGTATTCCATGTGCTTCCACAATCATATGATACTTGAAATTCTTGACTATTAACCCCTAAAGTAGAAACACAATCTGGCTCTAACCAATTAAGTTTACTTTTTTGTGGTACTATATTTAGTAATGAATATCTTGTAGCGGGAGAGCATTTTAAAGCCCCACTTGGATAAATAAATCCAAATTTCATATTATTTAAATCATCTACTGACCATTCAAGGTTTGTAGACGGATTATTCGGAACTATACTAGTAAGTGTAGAATAATCATTAGATGGAGATAAATATTTAGTATCTCCAAGTGGATATATTTTAGTTCCATCATCTAATATATTAGTAAAACATGTTGTTTCATCTTCTGGAAGAGTATTAAGCTTTAATAGATTAATAATTTTTGTTGATTTAATTATATCCCCAACTACTGGAGGTTCTAAACCATCTAGTCCAGGTGTGCCAGTATCATCTTCAAATTTTAATATTGCTGGTTTTACAATCGGATAAATAAAATTAGTATCCTTATTAATTAATGAATTTATAATACTACCATTA
>Ga0136644_10004257_pt1 | contig 10587 bp, 6 predicted proteins | sample C_130820_EF_Meta_FD_94780 | JGI IMG/M metagenome (GOLD analysis project Ga0136644, IMG submission 94780) | Freshwater microbial communities from Lake Croche, Canada to study carbon cycling - C_130820_EF_MetaG (v2) (version 2) | ecosystem: Environmental > Aquatic > Freshwater > Lake | place: Lake...
GGCTCACCGACTGCACCGGGAACGTCCACACGCCGGTGGCCGCGGCGTTGGTCGGCTCCGCGAACGCGAGGCGGGCGTCGATGCCCAGCCAGTCGTCGACGAGCCCGAGCCCCCGGGCGTCGGCGAGGTCGAGGCGGCTGCCAAGCTCGCCGAGGCTGCGGCGGTCGGCGCCGGCCGCGGCGTCGTGGAAGAGGCGTCCCGCCGCGCCGGCCGGCATGCCCGCGAAGTTGAACTCCACCGCCAGGTGCTGCCTGAAGCCGGCGGGCAGGCCCTCGAGCTTGTAGGCGATCTCGAGCATGCGCGACCCCGCCTCGAGCGTCACCGCCTTGGAGAGGGTGAAGGGGATGCCCCAGGCGTTGCCCGCGCGGGAGAGCAGCACCTGGATGCGGCCGGGGTTGCGGCGGATGCTCGCCTCGTAGCCGCCGGCGGCGAAGTCGCCGCGCTCGGGCGCCGTGCCCTCCTCGACCTGCGCGCGGGTGGCGTCGACGTCGAAGAAGTGGTCGACGAGGCTCTTGCGCCGCGTGGCGTCGTAGCGGACGAGCCGCTCGAGCCCCTCCTGCTTGAACTTCGCCACCTGCGAGGCGTCGACGACGCTGCGGGCGTTGCCCGGGCCGGCGAGCACCTGCCCGTGGTAGGCCTCCGGACGGCGGTCGAGCGTGGCCAGGAGATTGTGCTCGGCGTCGCGCAGGTCGAGCTCGTAGAGCATGCCGCCGCGGGCCGGCGCGATCCAGCAGTCGAGGCCGTCGCTCGCGAGCCGCACCTCCGTGCGCCCGTCGAAGTCGAAATCGGCCCCCTCGGCCTCCACCCAGGGGCTGCGGCGGCCCTCCGCGCGGTCGAGCGCCTTGTCGGCGGCGATGAGCTCGCGGTAGACGGCGTTGCGCAGGTGGGGCAGGTAGATGCCGCCGAAGGCGCCGTGCCAGTAGGCGCAGTTGCACTGGCCGCGGTAGAGCGACCGGGTGGCGGCGCGGAGCGCGTCGCCTGTCGCACCGCCAGCTGCGGCGCCGGCCGGGCCGCAGGCCGAGAGCCGCTCGAGCCGCCGGCTCACCGCCATCATGCGGGCGTACATCTCGTTGGCCTCGGGATAGCGCCGGCGGAAGTTCCGCCAGGTGCCGCCGCGGAGGAAGCGGGCCACGTCGGCAAAGCGGCCGTCGGCGGCGGCCGCGCGGCGGGCCTCGATGCAGGCCAGCTGCGTGTCGGGGGGCAGCACCCACTCCATCATCTCGCGGTAGCTGCACTCCGGCAGCCAGACGGTGCCCGCCGGCGGCACGTCCCGGATCACCTCCGAGGGGAGGCACATCGAGATCCAGTCGGCGTTGGCCTCGAGCAGACCGAAGAAGGTCTCGAGCCAGCCCTCGTCGTAGCAGGCGCGGCGGGTGTCGGGCCAGACGCCGAACTTCTCCCCGTCGTCGCCGAAGACGGCGAGCGCCCCCGGCCGCCGCGCGGCGAGAAACCGCAGGTGGTCGATCGTGGCATGCGGCGCGGCGAAGGGGATCACGTAGCGGAGGTGCTCGCTGACCGGAAACACCGCGAGCGTCGCGCCGTCCCCCTCGGTGAGCCAGTGACGGTCGAGCTGATCCTCGGGCAGGCCCGCGGCCTTGAAGTGGGAGTCGTCGAGGATCGTCCACTCGACGCCGGCCGCGGCGAGGTCGCGGGTCATGCCGGAGTCCCAGACCCGCTCGGCCACCCACATGCCGGTCACCTTCGTGTCGAAGCGGCGCTCGAGCCACTCGGTGGCCATGCGGATCTGGCCCACGCGGTCGCGGGCGGGCAGCATGGCGAGCACGGGCTCGTAGCAGGCGCCGCCGACGATCTCGATCTGCCGCTCGGCGACGAGCCTGGCCACGCGGTCGAGATACTCGGGGTGGTGGTCGTCGAGCCACTCGGCCAGCGGGCCGCTCGTGTGCAGCCCGAGGCGGATGCCCGGATGGCGTTCGAGCAGCTCGACGAAGGGCAGGTAGCAGTCGTGGTAGGCCTGCTCGATGACCTCGGGGAAATTGCCGACCGGCTGATGGTCGTGGAGCACGAACACGAACCGGACGGTGGCGGCCATGGGGGGGCCCTTCGGGTCGACTGCGGCAGAGCGGGGGCGGGGCCTGAAAATTGTCCGGGGGGACCCCACTGCAACGCAATCCGGAATCCCCGCGGGCGGCACGATTTCCGGGTCTGCGGCCGTCACCCGCGACGCCTCATGCCGGTCGGGCAAGCTGCAAGGGCGCTGGACCTTGTTGGTGACGCCCGGAGCTGCCCGCCTCAATCCGGCGAAGGTGCCGACGGGCGGCCCCGGGCGTCACGATGTGCGCATGGGTCCAAGATGCCAAGCCGGCGAGGAGGGGCGGCAAAAGTCTCCTCGTTCGGCCGCAACGGCCTTCACTCGGGAAGCGTTCGCCGACCCCTCCTCACCTCCATCGATCGGTGCGCAGGGAAGACTGCGTTCCGCCTCCTCAACCGGGTGGAGGGGCTGCCCGTTGGTACCTGAGACGGCGTAGATGGCCAGCGCAGCCCGGAGGGCGGAGCGCAGACATCTCCGAGTGAGCCGCAGGCCAGGATGGCCGCAGGCGAACGTCCGGCGAGGGTGCCGACGGGCGGCCCCGGGCGTCACCACGTGCGCATGCGTCCAAACCGAATCAGCGACGCGATCCAGCGCCGCGGAGTTGGGTGGCGCAGTCTTCGGGGAGGTGGGTCGAGACGTGGCAGCCGGTGCCCAGCTCGAAGCCGGCCAGGCCGTTGATCCGCGGCACAATCTCCAGGTGCCAGCGATAGCGCGGCCGATCGGACGGGCCGGAGGCGGCCGTGCCCGCCCGGGGCCGAGGGGAGGGAAACGGGGGCTGGTGGAGCCACCAGTTGTAGCTCGCCCCCGGCACGAGCGACTCGAGCCGCCCGATGTAGCTTTGTGTGAGATCAGCAAGCGATGCCACGTGAGCCCCGGCCGCTTCGGAGAAGAAGGCCACCGGCTCCCGCGGCAGGATCCAGGTTTCAAACGGCTGCCGCGGGGCGGGGGGCACGAGGGCCACGAGGCCGGCGGCCGATTCGGCCACGATCCGGCCCGCGGCGGCTGCCTCGTCGATGAGGGCTGTAAAGGGGTCGGCAGCAGCGTGTGGCAGGCTCGCCGCCGCCAGCTCGGCCTGGATCACCGGGGGCACGATCGCGAGGCCCACGATCTGGCTGTGCACGTGCACGAGCGAGGCCCCGGCCGCGGCCCCGGAGTTTTTGAAGACGGTGGCCCAGGCGATCGAAGCGTCGGCGGCGAGCAGCCGCAGCCGTTCCTGGCAGAGGAGCCAGGCCTCCCGCCAGCCGGGCGGGTCGATGGCGGTGATACTCGCGATGTGGTGAGGGGATTCCACGACCACGTCGTGGACGCCGAGCGCAGGCCTGCCGGGGGCGCATCCGGGGCCGTCTTCGGCCGGTGCCAGGCCGCCCCGGCTCTCACCGGCGAGTTCCGACTCGGCGGCATCGTGGACGAATGGAAACTGGTTCCGCACGATCCGCGACCGCCAAGGACCGCCGCCGGGCAGGCGGCAATCGGCCGGCGGGGCCCGCAGCACCTCCGGCGGCGTCAGCGACTCATTGCCGGCGCAGAAGGGGCAGCGGGCGGGGCCGCCGAGCGGAAAGGCCGCGTCGCCGAAGTCGCCGGGGCGGCCGGCCCGATCGGGGGCGACGAAGACCGGCCGCGCGACGAGCGCGTCGTGGAAGAGTCGCGGCACGCGCATGTTGAAGCCGCCGATCGCGGACCGTAAACTCAGCCGTTTTCCCGGAGAACCATACCATGCTCACGGTCGGCGACGCGTTTCCCCACTACTCTTCCCAGGCCTGCGTGGGCACCGGCAAGGACGATATCAAGCTGCTCACCAACGCCGACTACGCCGGCCGCTGGGTGGCGTATTTCTTCTATCCGAAGGACTTTACCTTCGTCTGCCCGACGGAGATCGCCGAGTTCAACCGGCAGCTCAAGTCGTTTTCCGACCGCGACACGAGCGTCGTCGGAGGGAGCACCGACAACGAGTATTCCCACCTCGCCTGGCGGCGGGCCCACCCCGACCTGCAAAACCTGCAGTTTCCGCTGATCGCAGCCCAAAAGCTGGCGGCCGATCTCGGCATCCTCGAAAAGACCGAGGGCTACTGCCTGCGGGCCACGTTCCTCGTGGATCCCAACGGCGTGATCCAGTGGGTGGACGTGAATCAGGGGCGGGTCGGACGGAACGTCGCCGAGGTGATCCGGGTGCTCGACGCCCTGCAGAGCGACGAACTCTGCCCCTGCAACTGGAAAAAGGGCGATCCCTACGTGAAGGCTGGGTAGCACGCCGTGGCCAGACAGCCCCCCACACAGCTCCAGCATGGGGACAGTCGGGGCCGTGGGGACGCGGGCGGCCGCTGGATCAGGAAGTTTGCCGCCGCCGGCCGTGGCGTCGGCCGGGCCGTCTGGTCGGAGGTGAGCTTTCACGTGCATCTGCCCGTGGCCGCCGGTGCGTTGGCCGCGGGAGCCTTCTTCCGGATCGAGCCTGTGGAGTGGGCCCTGGTCACGCTCGCGATCGGCGGCGTGCTTGCCGCAGAACTCCTCAACTCCGCCATCGAGCAGCTCGCGCGTGGCCCGGGCACGAGACGGCATCCGCGGCTGCGTGACGCGCTCGACATCGCCAGCGGCGGCGTGCTCGTGGCCGCCGCTGCCGCAGTGGTCGTGGGGCTCCTGATCTTCCTGCCGCGGCTGCTCGAGCTTCTCGGGGCTTGAGCCGCGTCCGTGCGATCAAGCAGGCTGCTCGATCGCGGTCGACGAGCCCGCATCAGCGGGCCGTCAACGCAACCGGTCACCATGAAACCAGGCTGCAAAAACAGCCGCGCATAAAAAAGGAGAGGGGTGCCTTGCGGCACCCCTCCCTTTCCCTGTAGCTCGAATCAAATCAGCGTGCAGTCACACCATGAAGGCCGTCTGCTCAGGCCTGACCACGGGACTCGCCGACGCGACGGAAATGCTCCTCGATGAGCTTCATCCGCGCCTTGCGGCGACCCTGGGTCCACGTGTGCCAGCCCAGCATCGCAGCGCCGATGCCGGCGAAGACGATCGTCGAGGGCTCCGGAACAACAGTCAGCACGCCGCTGCTCTGGTTGAAGATGAACCGCTGGCCGCCGGTCGTCCAGTCAGACAACCAAATGCCGGGACCGTACTGCACATCCCAGTGGTTCGTCGAGTTCTCCGCAAGCCCGAACGCGCCGACGTTGTACTGGGCAGCCAGGCCCGCGGTCACGTTCACACCGTCGAACGTACCGGAGTACGTCGTGAAGTTCGTGAACAGATCCCACGACTGGTAGTTCGCCAGGTTGCTCGCGGTGGTGAGGTTCAGGTTCAGATTGCCACCGTAGTTGACGTTGCCACCGTTGGCGTTGAACTGATCGCTCGAGCCGTTGGCGGCAAAATCCATGTTCACGTTGGCACCGGTGAACATCCCGATGTTGGCGGCGGTGTAGGTGCCGAACGTGCCCGCACCGCCAAGGTTCACCACCCCGGCAATGTTGAGGTCACCGGTCGACGATTTGCCATTCAGCAAGTTCACCGTACCGCCGGTCTGGTTGAGTCCGCTACCACCCAAGTCCCCAACGTTGTTGGCGGTTCCGCCGGTAACAGCAAGGCCGGGGAGCGCGTTGGCGTTAACACCATCCAAGCCGATGAAGCCACCGTTCACCGTGACCGAGTCGGTGAAGATCGGCCCACTCAACGTGGTTGATCCACCGGTCACGGTCACTGCGTTCAAACTGGACCCATACCCGAACGCGTTGGTGCCACCGCTGATGGTCATGTTCTGATTCGCGGTGAAACTCGAACCGAAGACGTTGTTGCCACCGCTGATCGTGGAAACACCGATGAAGGTAGCGCCCGAATTGAAGTTGCTGGATCCACTCTGAATGTTCACGGCTCCGAACGTGTTGCCGGCACCGAACGACACCGTGGACGTCGCCACCGTCAAAGGAGCAGTGAAGGTGCTGTCCGCACCGAACGTCGAAGTCGAGTCATTGATCGTCGTGGCACCGGTCACGCTCGTCTGGCCGAAGTTGGTGACGGCGGAACCGGATACGCTCAGATTGTTGCCGAACGTGCCAGATGAAACCGTCGTCGTTCCACCCACGATCGCAACCGCACCACCGAAGCCGCTGTCCGAACCGAACGACGAATTCGAATTGTTGATCGACGTAGAACCGGACACGCTCGTCTGGCCGAAGTTGGTGACGGCGGAACCGGACACGCTCAGATTGTTGCCGAACGTGCCAGATGAAACCGTCGTCGTTCCACCCACGATCGAAGCCGCACCAGTGAAGTTGCTGTTCGAACCGAACGACGAAGCCGAGTTATTGATCGTCGTGGCACCGCCGACGTTCGTCTGGCCGAAGTTGGTGACGGCGGAACCGGACACGCTCAGATTGTTGTTGAACGTGTTGCCAGCCGAAGACGTCGTCGTTCCACCCACGATCGTAGCCGCACCATTGAAGGTCGCTGGCGCGGCGAAAACCGCTTGGGCGTTCGTGAGCGACGTCGAGCCGGTGATGGTGCCGGTCGATCCGTTGTTGAAGCTTCCAGACGTGATCGTCAGGTTGCCGCCGACGTTACCAAGAAGGCTGGCGGTGGCGCTGGTCGACGTGAGGTTGCCACCGACATTCTTGCCGTTGGTCAGTTGCGTACTGCCCGACAGCGTGATCGAGCCACCGAAGGCCTGGCTTCCCAGATCGATCGATCCGTTGTTGACGGCAATGGAGCCGTTCCAATTGCCGTTCGCCGTGCTGGTCAGGCTGAGGATTCCCGAACCGGTCTTGACGTAGCCGCCGGTCCCACCGAGCTTACGACCGATGGTGATGCCATTCGCGCCCGTGTTGAGGGTCGCGGTGCCAGTCGTGGAGAACTGTGAAGTGGCGTTGCCGGAGATGAAAAAGCCGGTTTGAGAACTGTTCACAATCGACGCACCGTCGTTCATCGTCAGCGTTATGTTGCTGAAAGTTCCGGTTGCGACGGTGTAGCCACCAGTGCCCGACACGTTGATGCCGGAGCTGGTGTAGTTGAAGTTTTGAACGGTCGAGGTCCTGGCCTGGCCGAGGTCATCGAAAAGCTGCGAATTATTCCCAGCCATCGGGGAGGGCGTAAAGTTTGCTGTCGCACCCGCACCGTTGGTGAACCAGTTGTTGTTCGTCCCGGATGCCGTCCAGGTGAAGGTTCCCGAGAACGAGGTGCTGGAAACGAGCAACGACGCCGCGATCGCGAGCGCTGGTGCAAGCTTCCTCAGTAGTGCTGAGTAACTTTTGAAGTTCATGGTGGATCCTAATTTCTTTGAGAATGTCTACCGACTTCGAGCCACAGGATGTGGACAGGGAGCCCACGGGCCGAGAGTCTACCGGATCGAGCCATGGGGTCAAGCCGTCGATCTCACGGGGTGGAAGGAGAGCGGAGCCGCGTCGGCGAGTGATGCCAAACAGGCCGATTTTCAGGGTTCACGAGAAAGCTTGCAAGAGCGTAAGGAAGTTTTCGTTCCCGACGGGACGGCTGCTGTCATGCCGACTGCGACCGGATTGACGGTTGAAGCGGCTGACGTCTAGCTTTGCCGGTTATCCGGCTCGGAGGTCCATGCCGCGTTCCGGAGTGTGATCAACGCCTTTTTTACGCCTTTTTTGATTGGGGAAACCATGGTCGGGAAACTGCTGGCAGAGGCGATCGGAACGTTTTGGCTCGTGCTCGGGGGCTGCGGCAGCGCGGTGCTGGCGGCGGCTTATCCGAACCTCGGGATTGGTTTTCTCGGGGTTTCGCTCGCCTTCGGGCTCTCCGTGCTCTCGATGGCCGTGGCGATCGGCCATATTTCTGGCTGCCACCTGAATCCGGCCGTGACTGCTGGACTCGCCGCCAGCGGTCGGTTTCCGGTGGGGGACGTGCTCAAGTACTGGGCCGCCCAGGTGGCGGGAGGGGTCTTCGGAGCCTGGATTCTCTGGATCATCGCCAGCGGGGGCGGAGCCGGATTCGACGCGGCTGCCAGCGGATTCGCCTCGAACGGCTACGGCAAGCACTCCCCTGGGGGCTATGCCCTGGCGGCCTGCCTGATCGTGGAGGTGGTGCTGACGGCCGTGTTTCTCTTTGTGATCCACGGGGCCACCGACCGCCGCAATTCAACGGCCATCGCCCCGATCGCCATCGGGCTGTGCCTCACGCTCATCCATCTGGTGAGCATCCCTGTCACCAACACCTCCGTGAATCCCGCCCGCAGCACGGCGACGGCGATCTTCCAGGGGGGGTGGGCCCTGAGCCAGCTCTGGCTTTTCTGGGCCGCACCGCTCGTGGGAGGCATCCTCGGCGGGCTGCTCTACCGCAACGTCGCCGACAACGCGGAGTAGCCGCGGAGGAGAGCAGCGTGAACAGACCGGCCGCAGCCCGGAAATCCCCGGGCTGCGGCCGTGGCACGCGAAAACAGGCTCAGGCGGCAGTTACCGGCTGGTCAGCGTTGGCTGCTCCGCGGGACGGCTGCTACTGCTTGATCGAGTAGCAGAGGATCTTGTCCTGCTCCCGCAGGTAGAGCCGGCCGTCGAGGATCACCGGGTGGGCCCAGCTGGGGTGCGAGGCGGTGCCCTCGATCGGCTTCGCCTCGCTGCCCGGAATGCGGATCAGGCCGGTTTCCTCGTAGCCGGCCGGATCGGCCTTCGCCAGGGCGAGGGTGCCGTCGGCATACCGCACGTAGATCCGGCCGTCGGCGGCCGCCACGGCGGCCGAGCCCTTCCCGCTGCCTCGCTTCTTCCAGACGATCTCGCCGGTCATGAGGTCGGCGCAGAAGGGAATCCCGGCGTCGTCGGAATCGCCGTAGAGATGATCCCCGACGAGCACGATGCCCCCGTGCTTGTTGGCGAGGTCCTTCTTGAGCCCGTAGACCTCCTTCACCGTCACGCCGTCGGGCCCCGGAATCTGCCGCAAAAGGGCCCCGCCCCGCTTGTAGCCGGCCGCGAAGAAGACGAGATCCCCCTTCACGATCGGCGTGGGGATCACGGCCGTCGTCTGCTCGATCGGATAGGCCCACTGAAACTTCCCGGTGGCGGCATCGACGGCGAAAACGCCCGCCGCCGTGGTTTGGACGTAGATTTTCCGCCCCTTGATCGTGCTCACGACGATCGAGGAATGGCCGGCGCCCCGATCCCCCTTCATGGGGCATGACCAGAGCGGTTTGCCCGTTTTCTTGTCGAGCGCGACCATCGTGGCCTGCTCGCCGCCGGGGGTGCAGACGAGCCGGTCGCCGTCGATGAGCACCGATTCGCTGTAGCCCCAGGAATCCCCCTTTTTGCCGCCGAAGGCGGCCTTCAGGTCGACCCGGTACTTTTCCCGGCCGTCGGCGGTGGCGCAGGCGACGAGCTGGCCGTGGGGCGTGACCACGTAGACCGTGTCGCCGTCGACGGTGGGGGTGCTCCGCGAGCCCTGCCAATTGGCCTGGCCTTCGTTCCAGGCCGGGCCGGTCTTCGTTTTCCAGAGCTGCTTGCCGGTGTCGCGGTCGAAGCAGGTCAGATACTCGTCCTTGTCGGCTGGTGCCGTGGAAATGCCGTCGCCGAGGGTGTAGAGCCGGTTCCCCGCGATCGCGGGGCTCGCGTAACCGCGGCCCGCCCCGGAGGTCTCCCAGGCGAGCGGGGGGCCTTCGCTGGGCCACGACTCGAGGAGATCGGTGTCGGGGGCCACGCCGGTGCGGTCGGCCCCGCGGAACGTCGGCCAGTCGGCGGCGGCGGCACTCCCGCCCGACAGCATCGCTCCGCACAGCACCGCACCCGCAAGCACCGGGCCTGACAGCAACGTTGCGGGCGACACGCCGAGCGGGGCGCCGTAGCGGGCTGGGCTGGATCCAAGCCGGACGGGAAGAGCCAACGGGAAGGGCAGGGCGACGCGGACGGAGGGGGCCATGAGAGGGGCTCCTGCGAAATGGCTGGGAGTGGAGCGACGAAACAGGCTCGAGAAAGCCGTTCCCGGAAGGTACGGCCTCGACCGCGGCGCGGTCAACCGGCCGGATCGAGGGTGGCCGGGCCTCCGGCGGGGAGCGGCGGCGGCGGCGTGGGGCTACAATCGCCCGTTCCGCGGCTGTGCATCGACCGGCCTGCGGCAGGATCGCGTTCTCGTCGTCGTTTCGGAGCCTCGAGCACAGTGCCCCACGCAGACATTCCCGGCGACGGGCCGTTCGGCCTGCGGACGAGCGTCGAACAGGTGGAGGAGGGGCGGGAACTGGCCCCCAAGTTCGACCCGCAGGGGCTCATCCCCTGCGTCACCACCGACCATGCCTCGGGCGAGGTGCTGATGGTGGCGGTGATGAACCGGGAGGCGCTCGAGCGCACGATCGCCACCGGCGAGGCCCACTACTGGAGCCGCAGCCGCCGCCAGCTGTGGCACAAGGGGGCCACGAGCGGACTGGTGCAGAAGGTCGTCGAGATGCGGATCGACGACGACCAGGACTGCGTCTGGCTCCGCGTGGAGATCGCCGGCGGCGCCAGCTGCCACGTAGGCTACCGCTCCTGCTTCTACCGCCGCGTGCCCGTGGGGGCCCAGCGGGCCGCCGGCACGGCGCTCGAGTTCACGGAGCAGGCGAAGGTGTTCGACCCCAA
>Ga0136644_10004258_pt1 | contig 10583 bp, 6 predicted proteins | sample C_130820_EF_Meta_FD_94780 | JGI IMG/M metagenome (GOLD analysis project Ga0136644, IMG submission 94780) | Freshwater microbial communities from Lake Croche, Canada to study carbon cycling - C_130820_EF_MetaG (v2) (version 2) | ecosystem: Environmental > Aquatic > Freshwater > Lake | place: Lake...
CGTAGGCGCCTGGCAACAAGTTGTTGAGGGTGACGTTGCGTGAGGCCAATTTGGATTGACGTGCCACCCCCGCCACAAACCCGGTCAGGCCCGAACGTGCGCCATTGGACAAGCCCAACACATCAATCGGCGCTTTGACGGCACCCGAGGTGATGTTGACGATGCGGCCAAAGCCACGCTCGGCCATGCCGTCGACGGTGGCCTTGATCAAGTCAATGGGCGTGAGCATGTTGGCGTCCAAGGCTTTGATCCACGCCTCGCGATCCCAGTTGCGAAAGTCGCCTGGAGGCGGGCCACCGGCATTGGTCACCACGATGTCAAAGTTTTTGCCCGGCCCGCCAGCCACCGACCACACCGCCTCGCGGCCCTCGGGTGTGGTGATGTCCATGGGCACCGTCAAAATGGTGGAGCCCAATTTACGCAACTCATCAGCGGCCGCATTCAAGGCCTCTGCGCCACGCGCCACGATCACCACGTTGACACCTTCTCGCGCCAAAGATTGCGCGCACCCCAAGCCCAACCCTTTGCTGGCACCACCGACCAACGCCCATTTGCCTTTGAGACCTAAATCCATCACTTCGCTCCGTACTTTGAAACAATAAACACACCGCCCAACACCAGCAAGGTTCCCAGACCTATCCAAATGGTGAGCGGTTCATCGAGCACCATCACACCCAATGCAACAGTGGCCATAGGCCCAATCATGCCAGCTTGCGCGGTCAGTGCAGCGCCGATGCGTTCAATCGCCATCATCACCATCAACACCGGTGCCACGGTGCAAGCCAAAGCATTCAAGAGCGCCAACCACAGCACCTGCGGCGGCACATCCGCAGCAGCCCAGGGACACAGCACCACAAACTGCACGATGCAACACACGCAAGCCACGCTGGTGGCCCATCCCACCAAACGCATGGCGCCAATGCGCTGCACCCATTGCCCGCTGTAAATCAAATACAAGGCATAGGTGAGCGCACTGGCAAAGACCAAGGCTGCGCCCCACAGGACATCGCCACCGGCCAACGTCAGCTCATGCGCAAACACCACCAACACACCGCTGTAGCTCACGGCCATGGCCAGCATGCGAATCGGTTGAATCGGTTTTTTGTACAGCAGCCAACTCATCAGCACCACCAACGTGGGGTTCAGGTAGAGGATCAAACGCTCCAAGCTGGCGGTGATGAATTGCAAGCCCAAAAAGTCGAGGTAGCTCGACAAGTAATAGCCGACAAACCCCAAGGCGGCAATGCGCAACGCGTCTGATCGGGTCAGCGGGTTGGCCTTGGCATGGGCTTGGCGCTCAGACCACCAGCCCAGCAACAAGAAACATGGCAAGGCAAACAGCATGCGGTACATGATGATGGTGGCAGCATCCACACCATAGCGGTAGGACAGTTTCACGATGATGGCTTTGCCACTGAAGGCGATGGCCCCGGCCGTTGCCAGCATGAGACCCGAGAGACCGGGTGTGAGTGGAAGTGGCATGCCCCAGTTTAAATCTGACGGCTTGCTGGCGCTGTCACCCACGCTTTGACCCGATTGCTACCATCGACCCATGTCCTCGCTCGAACTCACCCTGCTCTATCTGTGCGCCGCAGTGGTCAGCGTGGTGGGCTGCCGATTGCTGCATTTGCCCGCCATGCTGGGCTATTTGTTGGCAGGCTTGGTGATTGGGCCCAATGCCTTGGCGCTGGCCAAAGACTCCGCAGCGATTGAACACCTGGCCGAGTTTGGGGTGGTGTTTTTGATGTTCGTGATCGGCCTGGAGTTCAACCTCCCTAAGTTGCATCACATGCGCAAGGTCGTGTTTGGGCTGGGGTTCGGTCAAGTGGTGCTCACCCTGTTGGGCACGCTGCTCTTTAACTTGGCACTCGCTTGGGGCATGTCGCAACTGGGCCGGCCTTGGCACGTGAGCTGGCAGACCGCGCTGACCATGGGCAGTGCCTTGGCCATGTCGAGCACAGCCATTGTGGTCAAGCTCATGGCCGATCGGGTGGAGTTGGAGTCGCCCCACGGGCAGCGCGTGATGGGCGTGCTGCTGTTTCAAGATTTGGCCGTCGTGCCCCTGTTGGTGCTGATCCCCGCCTTGGCCGACATGGGCGAGCACAACGTGTGGCAAGCGCTGTCGGTGGCCATGCTCAAAGCCGCTGGCCTGGTCGGCCTGTTGTTGTGGGGCGGTCAACGGGTGATGCGCAATTGGCTCCATTTGGTGGCGCGACGCCAAAGCGACGAGTTGTTCATGCTCAACCTGCTGCTGATGACGCTGGGACTGGCTTGGTTGACCGAGTTGGCGGGCTTGTCCTTGGCCATGGGCGCTTTTTTGGCCGGCATGCTGATTGCCGAAACCGATTTCAAACACAAGGTGGAAGCTGACATTCGACCGTTCCACGACGTGCTGCTGGGACTGTTTTTCATCACCATCGGCATGAAGCTCGACTGGGAGGTGGTGATCGACAACTGGGCTTGGGTGCTGGGGCTCACGGTGCTGCCCGTGCTGGTCAAAGCCGCCTTGGTGTTTGTGCTGGCGCGGTTGCAGGGTGGGCCTGCAGGTGTGAGCTTGCGCACCGCCATTTACCTGGCGCAAGCCGGTGAGTTTGGCTTTGTGTTGCTGTCTTTGGGGCAAGTGCATGGCTTGATTCCAGCGGCCTGGATCAGCCCCATCTTGGCGTCGATGGTGTTGTCGATGATCGCCACACCGTTTTTGCTGATGAACGCCGACCGCCTGGTCAACCGACTGGTCAGCACCGATTGGCTAGAACAATCTTTGGCGCTGACCGGCATTGCACAACGCACGCTGAAAACCGAGCACCATGTGATCGTCTGTGGCTATGGGCGCAGCGGCCACAACTTGGTCGACCTGCTCAGCTTAGAAGGCATTGCCTATGTGGCCATGGACAGCGACCCCGACAAAGTCCAGCACGGGCGCCTCGCGGGGCATCGGGTCGAGTTTGGCGACGCCACACACTTGGCCAGTTTGATGTCGGCCGGTTTGGCACGCGCCGCTGCAGTGGTGGTGACCTACCCCGACACGGCCTCGGCACTCAAGGTGCTGGCGTGGGTCAAAGAACATGCGCCCCACGTGCCTGTGGTGGTTCGCACGCACGACGACAAAGACCTGGAGCAACTACGCGCTGCAGGTGCTGCTGAAGTGGTGCCCGAGGTGATCGAAGGCAGCCTGATGCTGGCCAGCCAAACCTTGGCGCTGATTGGCATTCCGCTCAAACGCGTGTTTCGACTGGTGCAAGCACAGCGGCACACCCGCTACGCGCTGATGCGCGACGTCGACAAACCGCACGACGACCCCCACCCGTAACACCCGTGACCGCTCACAGGCCGCACTGCCTCTAGACTCTGAGCCTATGAATTACCCTCTCAGGCGTCGGCTCAAGCTGGCCCAGCGCCTTGTTTCTCGCACGGCCCAGCGCCTGCCCAAGCCTTTGCAAGGCATGTTGTGGACGGTACTAGGCGGCGTGATGTTCTCCATGCTCAACGTCATTTCACGCAATATGTCGTTGGCCCTCAACGCGTTTGAAACCCAGTTTTTGCGTTACCTGTGCGCGGTGTTGATCCTGTTGCCGTTTGTGCTGCGCCCGGGCGCTCCCTCGTATTGGCCCAGCAATGTCAAAGGCCAGTTTTGGCGCGGCGGCGTGCACGCTGCGGGCTTGATGCTGTGGTTCATCGCCTTGCCACACATTCCCTTGGCCGACATGACGGCCATCAGCTTCACCGGCCCGATCTTCATCATGATCGGAGCCGCTTGGTTTTTGAACGAGCGCATGCGCCGCGACCGCTGGATTGCCGCTGTGGTGGGCTTTGTCGGTGTGCTGGTGGTCGTGCTGCCCCATCTGTCCAACAACGGTGGCGTGTTTCACTTGGTCATGCTGGCCTCAGCCCCGGTGTTTGCCGCGTCGTTTTTGATCACCAAAGCCCTCACGCGTTACGAAAGCCCAGGGGTGATCGTGCTGTGGCAAGCCATCACCGTGGCCCTCTTCAGCTTTCCTTTGGCCATGCTGAATTGGCAAACGCCCGACGCGTGGCAATGGGCTAATTTTTTGGTCTCTGGCGTCATGGGCACCGCCGCCCACTACTGTTTGACGCGGGCCTTCCATGTGGCCGACATCTCGGCCACCCAGTCGATGCGTTTTTTAGACCTGGTCTGGTCATCGCTCATGGGCTGGTGGGTGTTTGCCGAAGTGCCCAGCGAGACCACCTGGATGGGGGCCACCGTGATCATGCTGTCCACGCTGTGGATCGCGCGACGCGAAGGCCAACGCTCCGACTTGAACACCCCCAAACTCTGAGTACGCCTGGCCTCACTGCCCCAGCACGCGCCCTTCGCGTCGCGGGTCAGTGGCGCCCACCCACACGTCTTGCCCATGGCGGCGCAGGCGCACCAGGGCTTGCGTGCCGCTGGTGAGCTCGCGTTCTTGGACGGCACCACCTCGGGCACGCAAGTCTGTCAGCATGGCTGCGCCAAAGCGCTGACCCTCCAACAAGGTGGCACCCCCCAACTGGCCAAAGTTGGGCAAGTCCACAGCTTGCTGTGGCGTGAGCCCCCAGTGCAGCACACCGATCAAGGCCTTGGCGGTGTAGTGAATGATCATCTCGCCCCCCGCACTGCCCAGGCTCATCAACAACTGGCCCGTGTCTTGGTCGAACACCAACAAGGGCGACATGGAAGAACGCGGCCGCTTGAGCGGCTCCACCCGATTGGCCACAGGGCGGCCTTGCGCATCGCGCGGCGCAAAGCTGAAGTCGGTCAGTTCGTTGTTGAGCAAAAACCCCTGCACCATCTGGCGCGCGCCAAAGGCGCTCTCGATGGTGGTGGTCATGGCCACGGCGTTGCCAAGCGCATCCACGATGCTCAGGTGTGAGGTGCCAAATTCGGGCTGCGTGCGACTGGGCGCGTACTGGCTGTGCTCACCCCGCACAGGCGTGCCGGGCGCGGCTTGCGGCATGCGCGTCGGCCCCACCATGCCCGCCCGTTCACGCAAATAAGTGGGTGCCAGCAGGTGCTGCCAATCGCCACCGGGGGCGCGCACAAAGGCAGGGTCGGCCACATACTGGGCCCGATCGGCAAAGGCCAAGCGCGAGGCCTCGCTGTAAACATGCAACCACGCTGCACGCGGCATACCCGCCTGCAAGGCAGATGGCGTTCTGAGGTGTTGCAACACACCCAATATTTGACCCATCGCCAGTGCGCCAGAACTCGGCGGTGGAACACCACAAATGCGCACACGCCGAGCGGGTGGGCGAGCACCCTCACCTGCACCTGCACCTGCTCTGACGCGATGCGCAGAGGCCAGGGCTGCTGCACCTGGCACCTCATGCGCAAAGCACACAGGCTCGCGCTCCAGCGCTTGGTACTGGGCCAAGTCGTCCAAGCTCAAGCGCCCGGGGTTGCTGGGGTGCTGTTGCACCTTGTGCACCATGGCCTGCGCCACCTCACCTTGGTAGAAAGCCGACACGCCCTCGCGGGCGATGCGTTGCAACAGCGCGGCCAAGGCTGGGTTGCGCAGCACGTGCCCGATGGGATGGGGCTGGCCATTGGCTTGGTAAAAGTAGGCCAAGGCGGTGGGGTCAAGTCGCAAATAGGCATCGGCCGCGAGTTGTGCATGCAAGCGCGGGCTGATGGCAAACCCGTCGGTGGCCCAGCGGATCGCCGGTTCAAACAACCGCGCCCAGGGCAAGCGTCCGTGCTGCTGATGCGCCAGTGCCAGCATGTGCAACACGCCGGGTGTGCCCACGGCACGTCCGCCCACCACCGCTTGGTAAAAAGGCATGGGTTGACCCAATGCGTTGAGCAGCAGGTCTTCGCTGGCAGCGGCCGGCGCGCGCTCGCGTCCGTCAAAGGCTTGCACCCGTGTGCCTTGGCTGTGCAGCAAGAATGCCCCACCGCCCAAGCCGCTGGACTGCGGCTCGACCAATCCCAAGACCATTTGCACGGCCACGGCGGCGTCCACCGCAGAGCCACCGGCTTGCAACATCTCGAAGCCCGCTTGGGTGGCCAGGGGGTGGGCTGCGGCCACCGCCCAGCGCTGATTCACCACCTCGGTGTTGCGCTGCAGGCCGGTGGCCATCTCGGGTTGCACCACGTCCAACTCGGCCGAGGCGGCCACCGAACACCACACCAGGCCTGAGCAGACTGCCAACAAGCGCCGCATGCCAAATTGCTGAAGCACTGGCTGAGGCTGAGACTGCGGCTCAGTCTCCCACTGAACTTCACCGCGGGCGCTCATGCCATCCCATTGCGTGTGCGCCTCTTGACACCGATATGTCGGTTTAAAAGCCAGCGGCCAAGCCGTCACGACGTGCGTCGCTGGCCACCACATAGCCTTCCACCTTGGGGTCTCCAGCGCGCCAGATGAACTGCCCGGCCCCGAAGTCTTGGTAGCTGTCGTTGATCACCTCCACGCGGTGACCCCGTGCCTGCAAGCCCGCCACGGTGCCTTGGTTCAGGCTGGATTCGACGTTGATCTCTAGACCCGCGTTGTAGCGCCAGCGCGGCGCATCGCAGGCTGTTTGAGGGTTTTGTCCGTAGTCGAGCATGCGCACCAAGGTCTGCATGTGGCCCTGCGGTTGCATGTTGGCGCCCATCACGCCGTAGCTCATCACCGGTTGACCGTCTTTGGACAGGAAGGCCGGGATGATGGTGTGGAAAGGCCGCTTGCCCGGCGCCACCAAGTTGGCAGGGTTGAGGCCCTGCGCATCGAGGCTGAAGCCGTGACCACGGTTTTGCAAGCTGATGCCAAAGTTGGGCTCGACACAGCCCGAGCCAAAGCCCATGTAGTTGCTCTGGATGAAGCTGACCATCATGCCGTTTTCGTCGGCCGTGCTGAGGTAAATCGTGCCGCCTTTGACTGGGTTGCCGGCGCCAAAGTCTTGGGCCTTCTTCATGTGGATGAGTTGGGCGCGGCTCTTCAAGTACGCGGGGTCCAGCATTTGGGCCGGCGTGACTTCCATCTGACCAGGCTCGGCGACGTAGCGGTACACATCGGCAAACGCGAGTTTGATGGCTTCGATTTGCAGGTGCTGCGAGTCCACGCCGTCGACCGCCAAGCTGGCCACGTCAAAGTGCTCCAAAATGCCCAGCGCAATCAAGGCCGCAATGCCTTGGCCGTTGGGTGGGATCTCGTGCAAGGTGTAGCCACGGTAGTTTTGCGCAATGGGCGTGACCCATTCGGCTTGGTAGTCCGCAAAGTCACGGGCGGTGATGCTGCCACCGTTGGCGGCGGCAAATTTTTCAATCGCCTGCGCAATTTCACCGCCATAAAAAGCCGCGCCCTTGCTTTGCGCAATGGCACGCAGGCCTCTGGCCGCAGCGGGGAACTTGAACAACTCGCCCACATGGGGCGCACGGCCCCAAGGCAAAAAGTTTTGGGCAAAGCCAGGTAAGCCTTGCAGCTCGGGCGTGGCAGCGGCCCACTTTTGTTGCACCACCACGGGCAGCAAGTAGCCACGTTCGGCAATCTCGATGGCGGGTTGCAGCAGGTCTTCAAAGGGCAGCTTGCCAAAGCGTTCGCTCATCGCCACCCAACTGGCCACAGCGCCGGGCACGGTGACCGAGTCAAAGCCGCGCTTGGGCGGCGTTTTGGCGTCGGCACCATATTTGCGCTGAAAGTATTCGGGCGTCCAGGTGTGTGGCGCGCGACCGGAAGCGTTCAAACCATGCAGTTCTTTGCCGTCCCACACAATGCAAAACGCGTCCGATCCCAAACCGTTGCTCACGGGCTCGGTCAAGGTGATGGCGGCTGCCGCTGCAATGGCCGCGTCCACCGCATTGCCGCCTTGCCACAGCATGCGCAAGCCGGCTTGGGCCGCCAAGGGGTGCGAGGTGGACACCACATTGCGGGCGAACACGGGCAGTCGGGTGGAGGTGTAGGGGTTGTTGTAGTTGAAATTCATGAGCATTGCATGTTTAAGCTTGAAACACCTTGTTGTGCAGTCGTCGCATCGACCACCACACCACGGCGGCGACCAAGGGTACGGCACACGCTGCTGTTGTATCGGCCGACCAAGGCCATCCCCATGTGGCAGCGCCTTTGGCAAAGGTGTTGACCAAACCGGTGATGTAGTAAGTGATGGCCGCGACCGACAAACCTTCCACGGTGGACTGCAACTTCAGTTGCATGCCTTGGCGTTGGTTCATGGCCTCCAGCAAATCTTGGCTGCTTTCTTGTTGCTCAAAGTCGACCCGCGTGCGCAACAAATTGCTCATGCGAGACACCCGCTCTGACAGTGCAGTTTGACGACGACCAGCCCAGTCGCAGGTGCTGCGCGCGGGCGACAAGCGCCGTTCCATGAATTCACCGATGGTTTGCATGCCCGGCATGCGCGATTCGGCAATGTCACGGATGCGGCGATCGACCAACTCGAAATAAGCCCGTGTGGCCGAAAAACGCGAGTGTGTGGCGGCATATTGCCCTTCCACCTCACCGGCCAAACGGGTCAGTCGGTCCAGCAGTCCTGCCTCGTGCTGGGTTTCGGCACTGCGTATGGCTTTGGCCAAATCTGCCAGTTCGCGCTCGGCATCGGCCAAGGCCGCAGACGCATCTCGGGCCGCGGGCAAACCCAGCAAGGCCGCCATGCGGTAGGTCTCTATCTCAAGCAACTGCTGAACCAAACGGCCTTGCCGACGCGGCGTGAGCGAACCGGTGAGCAAGAAAATGCGTGAGTAGCCATCGGGGTGCATCTGAAAGTCGGTGTAGACCTCGCCATGACCTTCAGCCACGGTAGAGGCCACCAAGGTGTCGTCGTGCAACAGCCTTGGCAGCCATTCATGCAGCGCATGCCCTCCTGTGGCGAGCAACCACAGGTGCAATCGCGCCAAGCACTGTCCAGGCAGCTCAGACAACCATTGCTGTGGAACGCCTTGCACGGCAGTGTCTGGATTGGCCTGCACCACCTGATACTCAGTGACAGGGCGCATGAACGTCCACGAGACAAACTCGGTGTGCAACTCCCAACGCAGGCGAAAAGCACCCAAGTCCATGCGCAAGTGGTTGGTCTGCGCATCGGGAGCAGGCAAATGGTGGTCCAGTAACAAGCGTGCCAAATGGGCACGGCTGGCTTGTGCCGTGTCACGGTCAACCCACATGACCACATGCGATATCGCCAGGGGCGCTTGCATGGGCTCGGGCGGACGCGCATGCACTTCGTTGTGCAGCGACAGTCGTTGCAAATGATCGGTCATGGTGGGGCCTTTCTCAGAACAAACATTGTGTCGCAAAAGCCTGGCATCAACAAAAACGGCACCCGCGGGTGCCGTTTTTTCATGAGGGCCTCAGAGACCGAGTTGTCACTCCTCCACGAAGGCTTCTTCGCGTTTGGATCGGATCGAGGGCAGCAACACCACGATCAGCAACAAGAGTGCAGCACCCAACAGACCACCCGACAGAGGACGGGTCACAAACACTGACCAATCACCGCGCGAGAGCAGCAGGGCACGGCGCAAGTTCTCTTCCATCATCGGGCCCAAGATAAAGCCCAACAGCAAAGGTGCCGGCTCGCAACCCAACTTCAAGAAGAGGTAGCCAATGAAGCCAAACCCAGCCACCAGCCAAACGTCGAAGGTGTTGTTGTTGGTCGAGTACACACCGATCGCGCAAAACAGCACAATGGCGGGGAACAGGAAGCGGTAGGGCACCGACAGCAGCTTGATCCACATGCCGATCAAAGGCAGGTTCAAGATCACCAGCATCAAGTTACCAATCCACATCGAAGCAATCAGACCCCAGAACAACTCAGGGTTGCTGGTCATCACTTGAGGACCAGGCTGGATGTTGTGAATCGTCATCGCACCCACCATCAAGGCCATCACCGCGTTGGGTGGGATGCCCAAGGTCAGCAAGGGAATGAACGAGGTTTGTGCACCGGCGTTGTTGGCCGACTCAGGCGCCGCCACACCACGGATGTTGCCTTGACCGAAAGGCACTTCGCCGGGACGCAGCTTGGTTTTCTTCTCGATCGTGTAAGCCGCAAACGCTGCCAGCAAAGCACCACCACCTGGCAACACGCCCAGGATAGAACCCAAAGCCGTGCCACGAATGACCGCTGGAATCATGTTCTTGAAGTCTTCCTTGGTGGGGAACAAGCCCTCTACCTTGGCGGTGAACACTTCGCGCTCGTCTTCGGGTCGCGACAGGTTCGAGATGATCTCGCCGTAACCAAACACACCCATGGCCACGGCCACAAAGCCCACGCCATCGGTCAACTCAGGAATGTCAAAGCTGAAACGTGCCACGCCTGAGTTCACGTCGGTGCCAATCAGGCCCATCAGCAAACCCAGCACGATCATGGCAATCGCTTTGAGCAAAGAACCCGAAGCCAACACCACAGCGCCTACCAAGCCCAAAATCATGAGCGAGTAATACTCGGCAGGACCGAACTTGAAGGCCAATTCGGTCAAAGGCGGCGCGAACGCAGCCAAGATCAAGGTGCCCACTGAACCGGCGAAGAACGAGCCCAAGCCAGCAGCAGCCAATGCAGGACCGGCACGGCCTTTGCGGGCCATTTGGTAACCGTCGATGGTGGTCACCACCGATGAGGACTCACCGGGCAAGTTGACCAAAATCGCGGTGGTGGAG
>Ga0136644_10004263_pt1 | contig 10576 bp, 9 predicted proteins | sample C_130820_EF_Meta_FD_94780 | JGI IMG/M metagenome (GOLD analysis project Ga0136644, IMG submission 94780) | Freshwater microbial communities from Lake Croche, Canada to study carbon cycling - C_130820_EF_MetaG (v2) (version 2) | ecosystem: Environmental > Aquatic > Freshwater > Lake | place: Lake...
CTGTATCTTATGAATGCATCTGGATTGGTTTGATTTGTGGTTGAATCATTATAGAAATTTATATCTGTTTCTCTATCTTGTGCTGTAATAACTAAACCTTTTTTATTTACATTTTGTCCTAGGATATTTCGTATTGTTGGAGTTTGAGTATCTATTGTTAAAATATTTGTATTGTTTCCTGTTACATGGAAAACTGTAGAAGGTGTTGTGGTATTTATACCAATATTATATTCATTTCCTGTAATATATGCATAATTTGGATCTACTATCAAATCAGTTGTCCCAAAAAATAATTTTTTATTTAGATATAAATTACTATAATTATACTGGTCGTTCTTAACAAAAAGATTTCTTCCAACTGTTGTATCATATCCTATAATTAATTCACCTAGAATATTCACGTTCTCAAAAGTGCTTGTAATAGATGAAGTTGTTCTTGTTAAAAATTGATTTGCTATAACTGTTCCTACATTTATTGTATCATTTACTGTTATACTTCTTCCACCATATTGTCTCCAAGAATTACTTGACATAGTAATAATTATTATACTATTACTATGTTTTTTTTTGGGAATTTTACTTAGTAATTTTTTCTCGTTTTTTTATGTTGAGTATTTTTTAGAAGGAAATTTTGAATGTTCTCTTGATCTTCAATAAATTTATCTACGATTTCTTGGTAGAAATTTCGGAATTCTTTTTTTCTTTTTTTCATATCTTCTATGGAGAACCAACCAATTTCTATTTTTTCGAATAATTTAGAGTTGTTTAGAGTATTATGATCCATCTTACTCCAAAGAAAATGGTGGTTTTGATTATAATATTTTGGGAGGTTTTCATCATAATCTAGGAAGAAAATATGGGTATTGTAGGTATTATGTGTAATATTGTATGTTCCACCATTCTTTTTTATGAGGGTTTTTAGTTGTTGTTTATTTCCTAAGAATCCAGAAAGTTCTTCTGCACCTTCTCTTAAAGCGGTTTGAAAAGGGGATTCTTGTTTTTCTTGACCTCCGCCGAAATCGGACCATCCTTTTGCACTGTCTTCCATGGAGTTCTCTTTTCCGAATAGAAAATATAATTTGTTTTTGTGGATGGTAGCGGGGAGAATAGAACCTGCGACCATTGTATATATTTTGTTTGAGAAATTATGTAGAATTCAAAGAAGCATCGTATTCTGTAATTAAAAACCCATTTGTGTTTGTTTTATCCCATTTTTTAATAAATTTATCACAACGTTCTGCAATGACACACCAATTAATAATATCTATTGAATTATTATTTTCACATTGAATATGTAATAAATTTCCAGAAATATCTCCAATTAATCTATCAAAAGAACAAGTATTTTGAAGATAAAATGTTGCATTGGTGCATAATAATACAAAAGTTCCTTCAGTCATAGCACACTCAATATTTCCCGTACATTCTTTATCTAAATTTACAATTGATTTTCCGTTTGATAATTTGGTTTTACCTCTATAAATAAGATCACATCGAGGAGATTCTGTAAATGAATGTACTAATCGTTTATTTGGAAATAAAGGATGTTCTATATCAAAAGTACCACTACCTTTGGATATTGTTCCACTAAAATAAGCATTACCATTATTTGCTGAAATATGAATCGTATTATTTCCAGCATTATTATTACATCTAATATCTCCACATTGATTACCATTACCATCATCATCTAATGTCAATCCATTTACAGAAGACAGTCTTGCTCTAATTTTAGTAATTGCTGGATTATATACTGTAATATCATAATTAAATTGTTTATAACCATTTATTATTTGTGATGACCCCGTATCTACAATATTACCAAGTAAGTTACCAAGTAAGGTTTGTGAAGAATAAATTAAACCCCATTTATTAAAACCACCAAAAGTAAATCCATTATTTTTATTTAAAACAAGTCGATAATATTGATATTTAATATTACTTACAATATTATTTGGTAAAAAAGCTATTTCTGAATTATAACTTGACCAAGTATAATTTGTTTGTTGATCTATAATTGTAAAAAATGAACCGTCATTAGAACCTAAAACATACCAATTTTTAGCAGAAGAACTTGCAAAATTATCAATACTAATTAATGAATATTTTTGTAAAAAACTACTAGTAGGAAGACAAATTTGTACCCATTCTCCTAGAACAGTCCCACCTGAAAGAAGATTTGTTGTAATATTTCTAACTTGAACACCAGTAGTGACATCATAAGTACTATCTGCAGTTTTCCAAACACCATTATTATTAAATACTTTATAAGCATCATTAGCGTTAGCATATGTAGAGGATGATGACACAGTATAATTTAAACTATTATAAGTTAAACTATTACTTGTAAAAGGTGACGGTAAAGGTATGGTAATATTATTTGAACCCATCATATTCATTACATATTCAGTCGTAGCTACATTAGTGCTACTATTATTTGCAAATTGTGTAATAGCTTTAAGAACTGATCCCACGGTACTAGCATCTATATTAATAGTACCACTAGTTGCTGTTATTCCATTACTTGCTGTTAATAATCCTGCTGATGTTATTTGTCCTGTTGATGTTGTTGTTATATTTCCTGTTGTTGTTATTAATCCCGCACTTGTTATTGCTCCCGAAGTTGTTGTTGCTCCTCCTATTGCTAATGATGCTCCTGTTATTGCTCCATCATTTGTTATTCTTGTTGTAGGTCCGGATCCAAATTTTAAATCGCCCCCAGTTATCGTTAATCCACCTGCAGTAACTGTTAATCCACCTGTAGTAACCGTTAATCCACTATTTACGATAACACTATCCCATAATTTTATATTTCTTAAACCAGAACTACCATTACCAATAATATCCAAAGAATTAGAAACAGCCCCCCCCCCAGTACTTGCAGTTGTAAGATTATATCCAATTTGGTTTCCTTGACCTGTAACCGTATTATTAAATTGTAAATAATTACTTCCAGCAATATTGAAAACAGCACTATTTGAAGAAGCACTCATATTTATTATAATATATTGTATAATTATTATAAAAAATATGTATTTTTATAACTAAAACCCTATATATTCAAACTACCCCAATTCGATTATAAAATTCTACTACTACCGGGTTCGCCCGGATTCTCTGTGGTTGAAACGCCGATAAATACAATCCTTCTAAAGATTGTATCCTCGACAACGCTACATATGTTTGTCCGTATTCAAAAATACTACTTCCTATATCTATTTCTGCTAATTTCAATGTTGCCCCCTGTATTTTATGTATGGTTAAAGCCCATGCCAACATTAAAGGATAATTTCCTACTGCAATTGTCGGATATTCCTCTGATTGCCAAAAATAAGGTCCAATGCTTTTAACAATTCCATTTGAGAATTTTACTACAATACTAGGATGTTCTCCTACTTCTAAAATATCTATAATAATTCCTTGTGCTCCATTACAAATTTGATTATCCATATCCAGATTTACCGTGCACATTACAGATGCACCTTTTTTAAATCGAAAAATCTTTAAACATGTAGAAGTATTTAACAAGTTCTCTATTTCATATTCTTTTTCTTGTTGTGTAATCTGGCTACATTTCAATAATATTTCAGGTTTTATCGGTTTTTCATCATGAAACATTATTTTACAATCTGTTTTTACAATAACATCTAATACATACTCTTTTTCCTTTATTTTAGAGAACATTTGGCTATTAATAAAATCTGTTTTTGATCTTAATGCAAATAATTTTGTAGGAATACATCCATTGTTTTTTTCTGGATCATATTCTCGTTTTACATAAGATTCCAATATTCTTATTTTTTCTTCATCTAATTCTCCTTTGCGAATTTGCATTAAAATTTCTATATATAATGGATCATTTTGACGGAATATTTTGGTTAATTGGATATGGTTCTCCAATGTAAATATTTGATTCCATAAAGGAGATTCAAAGCAAAATCGTCCTGTATCTGGATCATTTTCATCTTCAATAGAACCAAGTTGAAAGAAGTCACCTAAAAATACAACTTGAATGCCTCCAAAAAACGAATTGTTTTTTCGTGCTTTTCTAGCAATTTCTTCTATGATTTCGAAAACTTTTTTGGATAACATACTAACCTCATCTAATATAAGACATTTTATATCTCTCCAATTTCTTACTGCATTACGATTTTTTATTACAGATGCTATAATTTGTTCTCGTTTTCCTTTACATAATTTAATACCACTAAAAGAATGTATTGTTCTCGCATTACAACCTATTAAAACAGCAGCACAACCAGTTAAAGCACATACCTGTGTTTTTTTGTTGATAGAATAATTATAATCCACTAAATGTTTTACAAGTTTAGTTTTACCTGTACCTCCAGGACCAGTTATAAATAAGTTCTCTCCATTTTTGAATTTTTCAAATGCTATTTGTTGTTCTTTTGATAATGTTTCTGTATGTAGGGTTTCGAGAACATTTTCTTCTATTGTTTTTTCAAAAGGTTCTCCATCTAAGTTTATTTTTTTAATATTATCTTCATCTTTTGTATTGTCTTCTTCATCTTTTGTATTGTCTTTTTTTATTTCAATAACAGGTTTATAACTAAATTCTTCGAACAAATTAACATCGAGTTTAACCTTTTTTACAATATCAGGTTCTCCTTGTTTGATAACAGTGAATTTCTTCATAATATTTTACTTTACATATAATTAAAATATTATAATCAATTTTACGGGAATTTTATTCGTGAGTTACTTCAAGACAAAAAGAAAAATCCATCCCATTCAAATTTACAATACTTCCGTTCTCTGTTAATAATTGTACGTTCAATTTCATTAAATCTATTTTACCAGTATAACTACGAGTATCACTCATTAATAATCCATTAAAATTATTCGCTGGTAAAATACTACCAAAATCGAATCCTCCATTACGATTTAATGTAATACGGGCTATAATATTTTTATTCAAAAGGGATTTATTTACAGGAGTAACAAAAGAAGATTGATTTCCTTTATTGAATTCTTCTATTGCCAAATACAAATATTTAGGTCCATATGCATCGATAAATCCTTCTGGTTTTAAAGATACACTAGTAGTAGAAGTATTAAGAGTATAAGTAGGATTTCGAAAACCTAGTAACCATCCTAATTTATATCTGAAATTATATTTATCAGTTGTTCCATCAGGATTTGTTGCAAAATTAAAAATGTATGTTTCGGGTATTGTTTTTGATGATAAATTGATTTGTAAATTGGGATAAACAGCCGTATTTGTTAACAATGAATTTGAACTAACATCTAAATAATTTGAACTGATATCTATATTGTTAATCAAACTATTTATAGCATGATTACCTAATGTTGTATTTGTATAATTACCATCTGGTAAAGTTATTTTTGTAGTAGTATTTATACCAGTATTATTGATATACGTCAAATAAAAATAATTATTACCAAGAGATTGTGAAATATTATAAAAACTCATAGGAATTTCTGCGGATACAACTCTCATAGATGTTACTTCTGTAATTCTTTCTGGAAGGGTAATATTATAATTTGCTGCTTGAGAATAATTATATTCATCTCTAAATTTTGTATCTATATTAATATATTTTGTTTTAAGGGATTTACATACATTTGTCATAACCATATGACTTCCATATTGATTTGTTTTTGGTTCAAAAAATAATTCATTACTCATTTTAATATATAATATTATATTTTTACAAGTTTTTTATTTTTTGTTTTCAAAAAATTGATTTATTCTTTGATATTCTTTTATTCTTATAATAAAAGAATGTCTGAAAATTACAATATTGGAGAACTTTATGAAATTATTAAAAATCTTACAAAACGTATTGAAGTTCTCGAAAATGAAAGAGAACATCCTAAAGGAAAATCAAATAAAATACAAAAAATATTGAGAGAACGTCCTCCACCATCTATTTTATTTGTAGATTGGGTAAACAAAATATTAGAAAATGTAGAAAATTATTTGGAGTCTGTATTCAACAATGATCTTCTTTATGCTATTAAAAAAACATTAGATAAATCATTATGTGATAATAATGAGAACTTACCACTTATTATTTTAGATAAAAAAATAAACACATTTTACTATTATAATGAAGAAGGAAATTGGGTTTTATTAGAGAATACGGATTTTGATATTAAATTTTCAAATCGTATAGCCTTTCGATTTTTATTTGAATTTAATCGTTTATGGTATGAAAAAAACATTGATAATATTAAAAATTCAGAAGAATATAAAAATTTATTTGATGATTATTATTTAAAAATATTAGGTGGAAATAGAATGTCGGATGATTCTAGAAATCAAAAAATCCGAAAACATCTTTGTGGATTATTGAAACATAATTGATTTTTCTTATATTTTATTGTAAATAAGTTATCAAATTTGATTTTTTTCTTTCCACCATTCTAATGCACCACGTATTTCTTTATCTAAAAAAGGGACTTGAATACGGTCATATTTTTTATATGCATTATCTGGATGTAAACATACAAGATATAATCCGGAAACTTTTTTACCATATTTATCTTCTAAAATGGTTTTATATAAATTTAACTGTAAAGAATAAATATGAAAATTTGTATTTGGTAAATGACTTAAACAAGGAATAACTGCTGTTTCATTACCAAAGCTTTCATATTCAATAGATTTACAACGTTTCCAATCATAAATATGAATTGTTCCATCAGGTAAAGTAAATATACAATCAATACTACCTGATAATTTATATTCTTCATAATATATCATCATTTCAGTTCTATAAGGAGTTAATTCTGGAAAATCCGCTATAAATTTTTTGAAATATGAAAATTCTATACTATTATTTTCATTTGTTATTCCATTTAAATAGCATTCAATATCATAATGCATTTTTGTTCCTGCTGTAGAAGCAATATTTTTATTGTTTTCCCAATCTTCTAATATATCTTCTTTTGTTTTTCCATAATATTTGTATTTTGGATCAGACATTTTTTTAGAATTTATTATTGTATCTATGATTTTGGTTGTATCAAATGTTGGAAATAATTTATGAATAAAAGTAGTAACCGAAGTATATGTTCCTCTTTCACCACATACTGTATATACATGACCTATTTCTTCAAATGATATATTTTTATCTCTTTCATGGGCGTTTAAAGTAGAAAGATGATTCGGTATAGACATTATAATATATATCTTTGTAGCTTTATATTATTTACGTTCAATTTTACGGTTTTGAATGGTGTAACATTATAATATTTTTTGTAAATGGCATAAAAAAATGATACATTATAATTATAAATGATTTATTTTTCTTATTTAATTAATAATTATGGTTATTGTTTTTACTTATTTACCATTATTCCTATAGGGATTAAATATCTTTATTTGAATTATTTCTTGAAAAATGATAATAAAAAAATAGGATCCACAAAAGATCTTGTGTTAGAATATTATTTTTTAAATAAAAATAGGTTCATTAAATCCTTTGAAGATTCTAAAAATTATAATACAAATATTGATGGTGTTTTTTATAATAAAAATGAATATAAAAATTTAATGCATATTTTTAATAATCAACTAGAAAAAGAATGGAGAACTCGAATTTTATTTGAATCTACTCCAAGAGGGAATATAATTATGTTTTATGATACTTATAAACAGAGTTTTTCTTATTATTGTGATTCAAATAGTATTCCGTATTATATCTTGAATTCAGTTGCTATGAAATATGTTTTAGTTTTTTATTGTAGAGATTTTTTTGTAGATAACAAAATTACAGAAGTTGTTACTGATTCACCTTTAATATCTATTCATCATGTAGAAGAAACAAAAAAAGAGGATATTGGTAAAAAATTAATGTATACAAACAAAGATTCACCTTTTATTAAAACAAAAAAATATGGCGCTACTGTTTTAAAGAATTTACAAGATGTCAAGATAGATTTCAAACCTAATTTTTGGAACAAAGTAAAAAAGATGTTTTTCAATATTAAATTATATTTTTTGAGAACATTCTTTTTAGAAAAAAAACCAATTGTTGTTTCAGAAACAAAAACTGAACTTGTAAAAGAAAAAGAATACAATTATAATCGGTTTACTTATTTGGGTAGAATAAACAATTTTAATTTATTACAAAAAAATATCAAAAAAAATATTGCAAATGGATTTACAACAAAATTATTAGATGATCTTGAAAGTGAAGCAGAATTACAAAAAATAGTTATGGATTATAAAAACTATAAAATAAAGAAAACTATCGGTGCCATATAATTATCAAGTTTTTTCACTTTTTTCTTTTATTGAATTCATTCTTTCTTTAAATTTTATAAAACCATTCGATTTTTCTATTTGAAAAGACATTCCTAAATGGGATTTTGCTATTTCATATGCCTTTTTTTCTTTTTCTGATAAAGATTTTAAATATTTTTCTATCATATTATTGGTATTATTATTGGTATTATTATTGGTATTACTATTGGTATTATTATAAGTATTATCATTAGTATTCATGTTGTATTTGTAATTGATATATAAAAATTTTTTTTATATCAATTTTTTACGATAAAAATGATTTATAGACCACAACCAAAAGGAGTTTTTTTATTTTTTGTAACATTTGTTTCATTTTGATTGATACATTTATTTGTTAAATTTATTAAGTTCTCTCCTTGTGAAATTGGTATATAATCAGATTTGGGTTTTGTAAAATTACATATAGGTTTTTGTACTCTAGTAAAATAGGTATTTGTCATAGGACAATTACTTTGATTTTTTATTTGATTTAATGAAGTACATTTATTTACTTTTTGAATTGTATTTTTTGATTTGTTTCTAATATAATCTTGTTGAGAATTATTGTTATTATTATTATCCGGTTTTACAATATTATTTTTGTTTTTTGTAGAAAATTGTTTATTAAAACCTGGAATATTTACTCCATAAGTACATCCTAATTTTTCTTCTAACATACCTTTTGTATTCATTACGGATTTTTTTATTATTTTTGGATCATTTAATGATGTTACTGCGGACTGAACCATATTTTGAATTGGAAAAGTACCACAACAACCTCCGTTACCTCTCGGATAAATTCCATTATATAATGTTCTAGGTAATGATCGAGAAAGGGATGTTTGTCCTATATATCCTTGAGAACGGTGTGTTCCATTGATAGAAAATTGAGATTTTCCTACACTTATATTTCTATATTGAGTTTGTGATTTTTTTTTAAGTGTTGCTATTGACATATATAATATATTACGTTAAAATAATTATTCAAAACCTTTTACATTACTAGTTACAAAATAATTATTCGTTTGTGAATTTGTTGAATTATTAATTATTGAAATAGTTTGTGTAATATATTTTGAATCTACTGGTAATAAATTATTATATTTAATTGTTGTAGATAAACCATTTATAAATATTGAATTACCGTAATTATTATTATCAACTAAAAGTGTCATTTTATGTATAGTGGATTTTGTTAAAGGATAATTATTATAATGAATTGTAAAATTATTTTCTGAATTATTTACAAAATATGTTGAAATATTTTCATTGAAATCCAAAATGATTGTTGAATTTGATACGTCAATTGATATAAAATTTTCTATATTTTCATGTTTTTTATTGGTATTTTCTAAGTTTTGTATAACTTTTTTGAGATTTTTTACTTCATTTATTAATAATGCAATAATTCCATTATAATTAACAGTTTGTAATTCTTTTCCATCTTTTTCACCAGATACTAAAAATGGATATAATTCTTGTAATTCATGAGCTAAAATACCCATATCTTTTTTATTTAAAATAGTATTTATGTATTCAATAGGACGAATATTGTCAATATTATGGTTTGTATTTAATTCTTTTATAGAATTTTTTATTCTATAATCTGAAGTATATTGTATATTATTACAAGTTATGGTATTAGTAACTGATAAATTACCATTTACAGAAAGGTCTTGAGCTAAATATAAACGATTATTGAATGATACATCTCCATTTGATATAATTCCACCTGATGCTGTAATTAATCCAGAAAATAAAAATCCGGAAATATTACTTGTTGTGCTTCCTGTCTGTGTATTTATACCAGACAAAAAATATCCATTATTACTTAAATTTGAATTACTAATAATTAATTCATTACATGTAACATTTCCATTTACAGAAACATCCCCTCCAACAAATAAACGATTATTGAAAGAAACATCATTATAAACCGTTAAACGGGAATTAAAAGAAACATCTCCTCCAATGAATAAACGATTATTCAAAGAAATATCTTCACTAATAATTAAATTATAATTATAATTAGTTGTACTTATATTAATTATATTCTGGTTACTATATTGTTGAACTATTAATCTTCCAATAATTGTTGCATCTTTACCAATAAAAACATTTCCATTAAAAGAAACATCTCCACCAACAAATAAACGATTATTGAAAGAAACATCATTATAAACCGTCAATCGGGAATTAAAAGAAACATCTCCTCCAACAAACAATCTTGTATTGAAAGAAACATCACCTTGATGAACTGTCATTTTTGATACATAAAAGTTACTATTGAAAGAAACA
>Ga0136644_10004265_pt1 | contig 10574 bp, 9 predicted proteins | sample C_130820_EF_Meta_FD_94780 | JGI IMG/M metagenome (GOLD analysis project Ga0136644, IMG submission 94780) | Freshwater microbial communities from Lake Croche, Canada to study carbon cycling - C_130820_EF_MetaG (v2) (version 2) | ecosystem: Environmental > Aquatic > Freshwater > Lake | place: Lake...
GTCCATTTTCATGCACTTCAAAATGTAGATGCGGGCCTGTGGATCTCCCTGTGGTGCCTACTTGCCCGATCACCTGACCTTTTAATACGAGTTCGCCTTGCTGAACCAGGATCCGCGAAGCGTGGGCATACAGCGAATGCAGGCCATTGCCATGATCAATTTCAATCACATTTCCAAAATCAGGCAATTGACGGGTACTCACAACAATTCCTGAAGCCGTACTCGTAAAGTTAGTACCCGTGGGAGCAACGAAGTCAATCCCTGCATGAAAGCTGGCTTTGCCATCAAAGGGATCGATACGAGAGCCATAGTCCGAGGAGTGATAACCCGAAGTAATGGGTGGAATCGTGGGGAGTGATTGCTTGGCAGTGCGCACATCCACAACCGCAGATTCAAGTCTATTAATTCGCGTCGTTCGATCTTCAATGGCCGCAGCCACCTTGACTAATTGCCCTCGCAACATCTCAATTGTGGGTGCTGCATTGCTGTGCGACTCTGGCTTGGCAGTGACACTGGGCGAGGAGTTCGGGTTTGCGGGGCTTGCATTCGGTGCTACAGACGGTGAACCTAATTGCCCTGCACGTGGGCCAATTAGTTTGGATAATCGATCACTAAACGTATCTAGGCGCAGTAATTGGGCTTCCATTTCCCCAAGTTTTGCTGCCATCATATTTAAGGTAGGTCCAACGTCGGAAACATTGGGAACCCCGCCCTTGGCAATCCTAGGATCAGCACCTGAAACGGTCTGTATGATGCCTTCAACCGTTATGACGAGCCCTACAATGGCAGAAATTAAGATCAAACCCAAGCCTACAATGTGGGCTGGGCCTATAGAAAAAGATTTTGGTGCGGAGCCATGATCCGCAACTAATATTATGTCCATGCAATACCTCAAACCTACATTTTGTTCGGCCGATCTTTGAACCTCTGATGAATCAGCTCAAGACATTAATCGGTCGCATCGCTTCTGGAGATCGCTGGCAACTTAAAACGCGCCAGGCAAAACAGATCCAAACCGCTCTTGAAGATAGCCTTCCCCCTGAACTCACTCATGCATGTGAGGCCTGGCTCGCTGATACAGAAACCCTAGTCATCTCTTGCCCAGGTGGAATTTATGCTTCCAAATTAAGGCACTTATCACCTATTCTTATTATAAAACTTCGAGCTGCAAGGGTCGAGGTTAGAGCAATACGAGTAGAAGTTCAAGCAGGGAGAGCGCGATCTAACACTGCAAATGTAAAGCAAGAGATGGATAAACCACCTGAACGTATCCTCGTTCAGATGGAACAATTAGGTTCTCAGTTAGCGGATGCGCCCTTAGGCAGGGCCCTAAAAAAGCTAGCTGACACGTTGCGACAGAAGTAAATCAGGTAGGCAGATAACTCTGCTCATAAAAACCTTTAGGTAGGGAAGACACATCCGAGAAAGTGGCAAACTCCCATGCATCTTGGTTTTCGAGCAAAGCGCGCACGGCTAAATTATTCACGGCATGGCCACTTTTATATCCATAAAAATCGCCAATCAATGGGTGACCCATGAGGTATAGATCGCCCATCGCATCTAGTATTTTGTGCTTCATGAATTCATCGGCATAGCGCAAACCGTCCGCATTTAAAACTCTGAATTCATCGAGCACAATCGCGTTTTCAAGACTGCCCCCCAAACCTAGACCTTGAGCGCGCATGGCTTCTACGTCTTTAGTGAAGCCAAAGGTTCGTGCTCGGGCTACTTCTTTGATGTATGAAGTGTTGGCAAAATCAATGGTGACCGTTGACCCGCCTTCCGTAAAGGCAGGATGGTTAAACTGACCACTAAACGTAACGCGAAAACCTTCATAAGGGCTAAAGCGCGCTATTTTATCGCCTTGTTTGATCTCAATCGTTTTGAGCACGCGCACATAGCGCTTGGCTGCAGATTGCTCGGCAACCCCAGCAGACTGAATCAAAAAAACAAACGGTCCCGCACTCCCATCCATGATGGGAGGCTCAGGTCCAGTAAGATCGACATAGGCGTTATCAATTCCTAAGCCCGCAAATGCCGACATCAAGTGCTCAATGGTTTGGACTTTTCCACCCTTTGCCTCAATGCAAGTAGATAAACGCGTATCCGTTACACCATGCGCTAGCGCTGGTATGACTGGGGCATGTGGGAGATCTGCACGGATGAAAACAATTCCCGTGTCCGGCTGTGCTGGACGCAAAGTCAGCTCAACCCGTTCACCGGTATGTAGCCCGATTCCTCGGGTTTTGACTAATGTTTTGAGAGTACGTTGCTTGATCATAATGAACTCAATAATACCACGAGCTTAAACCTGCAATCTGGTGCGGGGCGGCCGCACCAGCGCTGTTTCATCCCTCATCGTATGAGGAGAGCGATCCTACGATGATCTGATGCTTGTCGTATTTAGTCAGCTTGCTTGCGCAAAAAAGCCGGTATATCAAGATGCTCAATTCCAGAGGCTGTCATGGCTGTCACTTGACGTTCGCGGCGACGAATGACTGCGGGCAAATCAGTTTCATGAGAAGAACCCTCAGTCATTCCGATGTTATCCGTTCCCGTTCTGACCACACTCAATGAGGACTTAGGCTGACTGTTCCGCACAACAGGCTGACCTAAACCCGTCGCAACGATAGTGACCCGCAAGGCATCACCCATCGAATCATCCACAACACTACCAAAGATAACGGTTGCATCGGGGGCAGTGAACGCACTGATCGTATTCATGACTTCATGCACTTCTTTCAAACGCATGTCTTTGCTAGCCGTGATGTTAACGAGCACACCTCTTGCCCCCGTTAGATTTACGTCTTCCAACAGTGGGCTTGCCACAGCCTGTTGAGCTGCAACATTGGCTCGATCGATGCCTGAAGCACGCGCGGAACCCATCATCGCCACGCCCATTTCGGACATCACGGTTCGCACATCGGCAAAGTCAACGTTTACCATGCCTGGACAGTTAATTACTTCAGCGATTCCAGCCACCGCTCCGTAAAGCACATCATTCGCTGCTTTATAGGCATCGGTGTAGCCCACATCATCGCCCAGAACGGCCATCAGTTTGTCGTTAGGGATAATGATGAGTGAATCTACGTTTTGGGAAAGCGCTTCAATACCCGCCAGCGCAGCCCGCATACGTTTTCCCTCAAAAGCAAAGGGTTTAGTGACTACCGCAACGGTTAATACTCCTAATTCACGCGCAACTTCAGCAATAACAGGTGCCGCACCCGTTCCAGTCCCTCCCCCCATTCCTGCAGTGAGGAAAAGCATATCTGCACCACTGATCGCCTCTTTAATTTTCTCCCGATCTTCAAGCGCTGCTTGACGACCGATTTCAGGATTGGCACCCGCACCCAGTCCCTTGGTAATGGCACCACCTAATTGCATCACATTACGCGCACTGCTGCGCTTCAGAGCCTGTGCGTCGGTATTTGCAACAATAAAATCAACGCCATCAATACCGGCTGCCAGCATATGCTCCACAGCGTTTCCGCCGCATCCGCCTACGCCCATCACCTTTATGACTGCTCCGTTTACATTTTCATCTAAAAGTTCAAACATCATTTCACCCTCCAAGTTAATCAATGGTGTCGCCGCCGACACCGCTTAAAAATTGCTCTTAAACCATCCCTTCATTCGCTCCAACACACCTTGAAACGACCCCACCTGCAAACGCGAATTCTCTGTTCTCTGAAATTGGCTATAGCCCTCAACCAACAATCCCACCCCCGTCGAATAACGTGGATTACGCATCACTTCAGATAGCGTTCCGCGATAAGAGGGGACGCCTAAGCGAACGGGCATATGAAAAATTTCTTCTCCCAGCTCAACCATGCCCTGCATGGCGCTGGTTCCTCCAGTGAGAACAATTCCTGAAGATAGGAGCTCTTCAAAACCGCTCCGCCTTAATTCGGCTTGAACCAAGGCATACAGTTCTTCAACGCGCGGCTCGATGACTTCAGCTAAGGTATGGCGCGATAACTGTCTGGCGCTGCGATCCCCCACACCAGGCACATCCACAAACTCATCCGATGCAGCGAGTTGGCGCAAGGCACAGCCATGCGTTACCTTGAGTTCTTCAGCATCTTTGGTTGGGGTACGCAAGGCCATTGCAATATCATTGGTGATCTGGTCCCCTGCAACGGGGATCACGGCAGTGTGCTGAATTGCACCACTCACAAAAACTGCCAGATCTGTTGTGCCTCCGCCGATATCAACCAAACACACACCTAGATCTTTTTCGTCTTCGGTTAACACGGCCATTGCAGACGCTAGGGGTTGAAGCATCAAGTCATGAATTTCTAAACCACAACGTCTCACACACTTCATTATGTTTTGTGCAGCGGATACGGCTCCAGTGACGATGTGTACCCGTACCTCTAGCCTCACACCACTCATTCCCAGGGGATCTTTAACGTCCTCTTGACCATCCACAATGTATTGCTGAGTAAGAATATGAAGAATTTGCTGATCGAGTGGAATATTCACGGCACGCGCTGTCTCCAGAACGCGGTCAATATCTGTTTGTCCGACTTCTTTATCCTTGATTGCCACCATTCCATGAGAGTTAAAGCTCTTGATATGGCTACCAGCAATTCCTGTAATGACTTGACGAATTTTGCAGTCCGCCATTAATTCTGCTTCTTCAAGTGCGCGTTGAATGGCAGATACCGTGGATTCGATATTGACCACCACCCCTTTTTTGAGTCCTCGTGATGCATGCTGACCCATTCCGATGACTTCAAAGCCCCCTTCGGATTTAATCTCCGCAACAATGGCAATAATTTTTGAAGTACCGATATCAAGGGCAACGATCAGATTTTTATGATCGCGTATTTTGGTATTCATGATTTCAAATCCTTCGAAGCGCCAACAGGACGAAGCGCAAAACCGTGGGAGTAACGTAAATCTGCAATTGCACCTGAGAGCGCAGCGTTATGAAGGAGCTGGGGATAGACTTCCAAAAACCGTGTCAATCTGCCGTGAACATCATCCTTTCCTAATTCCAGCTCTAACCCGTTATCAGCGATCAAATGCCAAGATCCTCGCTCAGTAAGCTCAAGATCCGTGATGGATAAAGAAACCTGTTGGAGTTGCTTGTAAAAGTGCTGAAACTCATTGTGCATTAAGGATTCGCTTCCATTTGGCCCCTCAAAATAAGGAAGTACTCCCGAATATTCGGCAGTAAAGCGTTCGCCTTTGGTATTGATGAGTTCACTGTCCCCCCATCGTGCTTGGGCATGATGTTCTTCAACCCCCACTTCAAGCTGGTCGGGCCAAATACGACGCAAGGTCACACTTCTTACCCATGGAACGGTTCTTAACTCACTACTCGCGATGGCCATATCCAGATTAAAGAAAGTGCCTTTCAAGGCGAGCACGCGCTTACGAACTAAATCTCTGTCTACCTGATCAAGATCACCCGTGACACGTACTTGATGAATTTCAAACATGGGCCTAGAAGCAATCCAAATGCTTGCATGTTGGATTCCAAAAGCACTTGTGAGACCCAACATTAAAAGTCCAACCATCATCCAGTGCGTACGATTGATGCCTGGCAAACGAATACGAGGGGCGTCTGTTTTTCTTGGTCCACCCATTGACCGTGCTACTTTTGATCGCACACGTATGTCTTGCATGGTGGAGGGTTGAGCGCGCTTCATTGCAATGCTTCGCCAATAATTTGCACTTCACGTTGCAGCACGATTCCCGTTTCTTCGCGGACGCGATTTTCGATCAGCTTTAACAAGTTTTCGATGTCGCAGGCAGTGGCATCACCTAAATTCACAATAAAATTGGCATGACGAGGTGAGACCTGTGCCTGACCAACAGTGAACCCTTTTAAGCCACAGAGCTCAATGAGTCGCGCAGCAAAATCACCTTGAGGATTACGAAATACGGATCCTGCATTGGGTTGCTGTAAGGGTTGACTTGCGATGCGGCGCTTAAGTAATTCTTTGATCTTTTCAGATGACTGTTTGCCATCCCCTTTTTCGAATAAGAAACGCGCAGAGACAAACCATTCTTTTAAGGGTGAAAGTGGATTGCCAGGGTCTGAGGCTTTTTCAATAACGTGTCGATAGGAAACTTCATACTCTTGTGGGGTTCGAATATGTAACTTTCCTGAGCGATCTATCGTTGTTACATCGAATACGTGTGTCCAGGTTTCAGACCCATAGCAGCCGGCATTCATCGCGAGCGCCCCCCCTACCGTGCCGGGAATCCCCGCTAAAAACTCTGCGCCTTCGAAGTCATGTCTGGCGGCAAAACGCGCTACTTTGGGAGCGGCAACACCTGCTTCAGCACTGACCAATGCTCCTTCAGGGGTGGATTGGACTTCTATCCCTGATAAAGCACTATGGGTGAGTACGATTGTTCCTGTAAACCCCCCATCGCGCACCAATAAATTACTACCCAGCCCGATGATATAAAGGGCTTCATGTTCACTTTGCTGCGTGAGGAAGTGTTGCAAGTCAGCAAGATCGGCAGGGATATAAAAGCGATGAATGTTGCCCCCCGCTTTCCAGCTGCAATGCCGTCTCATACTTTCGTTCTGCCTGAGTTCGCCGCGCAGGGTGTCCGAGACCAATAGGGCGCCTCCACCACTTCGAATATCTTCCATAGCACGGTAGGCACTAAGCATGCTGCCCTCCCGCGTGTTGTTGAGCGCGTTCACTGAGTTTAGGCGCAACCTGAGCTACGCTGCCTGCCCCCATAGTGATTACAACATCCCCATCCTGTAAGCCGGATAATATTGCTTCAGGTAAGTCCGACGGTCCGTTCACAAAAACGGGTTCTATTCGCCCGATCAAACGAATAGCGCGCGCTAAGGCACGTCCATCTGCGGCAACAATCGGCGCCTCTCCTGCTGGATAGACATCTGCTAAATATAAGGCATCCACACTAGAGAGAACCTGAACGAAATCTTCAAATAAATCTCTTGTGCGTGTATAGCGATGGGGCTGAAAAGCAAGGACCACGCGTCGTCCGGGAAAAGCCCCTCTTGCAGCAGCCAGCGTAGCCGCCATTTCAACCGGATGGTGCCCGTAGTCATCCACCAATGTGAATGTCCCTCCCGAAACCAAGGGCAATTCGCCAAAACGCTGGAATCGGCGACCTACACCATCAAACTCCTTGAGTGCCTTAACCATTGCAGGATAAGGCGCACCCACCTCTGTGGCCACAGTAATCGCTGCCAAGGCATTGAGAACATTATGAATACCAGGAAGGTTGAGCTCGATTTGAAGATAACGTGCATCCGGTCGTTGTCGCGATGGCCGGATCTCTACTCCAAACCGCATTTTTCCATTCTGCGCTTCAACATTGACTGCTCTTACTTCTGCATCAGGGTGCTGGCCGTAGGTCACAATGGGCTTAGTGATACGCGGCAGAATCGATTGAACATTAGGGTCATCAAGGCACACCACAGCTGTGCCATAAAAGGGAAGATGTTCAATGAAGTCAACAAAAGCAGATTTCAATTTTTCGAAATCCTGCCCATAGGTTTCCATGTGGTCTAGGTCGATATTCGTCACTACAGCCATCACAGGCTGAAGATACAAAAAAGAGGCATCGGATTCATCGGCTTCAGCCACAATGAACTCACCTTTCCCGAGAGCAGCATGGGTCCCGGCACTGTTGAGTCGCCCCCCAATCACATAGGTAGGGTCTAATCCAGCCTCTGCCAAAATACTGGCGGTCAAGCTAGTAGTGGTTGTCTTACCGTGGGTTCCTGCAACAGCGATGCCTTGTTTGAGTCGCATCAGTTCTGCCAACATCATTGCGCGGGGAACAACTGGGATACGTAGGTCTCGCGCAGCCTTCACTTCAGGATTGTCTTTTGAAACAGCAGTCGAAACGACAACAACATCGGCTTGACTGACATGCGTGGCATCATGTCCCTGACGAATCACGGCACCCAGACCCTGCAGTCGAGCAGTGGCCGAATTGACGCCTAAATCTGATCCTGAAACTTCAAACCCAAGATTGAGAAGCACTTCAGCGATGCCACTCATGCCGGCCCCCCCGATTCCCACAAAATGGATATGGCTTACTTTGTATCGCATTAGCCATTCCCTCCTTGCTCGAGAGCAGCTAGGGTTCGCAGCTGTTGTGCAAGAACAACTTGGGTTACTTCCTCTGTGGCATTAGAACGACCTAGCGCACGTGCGGCTTCTGCCATTAATAATAATCTTGGTCGATCTAGTTTTTGAATGAAAGCCGCGAGGTCATTGGCATTGAGTTTATTTTGAGCGATGACAATTCCTGCACCTACATCACTTAAAAATTGCGCGTTAAAGGTTTGATGATCATCAACCGCAGCGGGAAAAGGCACCAGAATGCTTCCAATACCGACCGCAGCCAACTCTGAAACGGTGAGCGCTCCTGCGCGACAAATCACAAGATCTGCTTGTGATAGCGCTTGAGACATATCATCAATAAAAGGAACACAGTCGGCCTGTATTCCTAAACTACGGTAAGCGTCATGCATTTCTGGCAGTAATTTCGACCCCGCTTGATGCAGAACGGCCGGACGGTTTGCAGCGGGAATCAGCGCTAGCGCCTGAGGAACAATCGTGTTTAATGCGCGCGCACCTTGACTGCCCCCTACTACTAAAATTTTGAATGGGCCTTCGCGAAGAGCAAATCGTTCAGCAGGCAAAGCGCAATGCATGACTTCTTTCCGGATAGGATTTCCGGTCCAAGTTGAATGCCTTGGAATAGGAAGAATACGTGCAAGTAAATTGCCACCTCGTTTTACAAATGCATCAGGGAAACCTGTCAGCACTTCCCTTGCAAACAGTGACAGTACGCGGTTGGTAAGCCCTGCTATTGAATTCTGTTCATGGATGACTAACGGGATACGCAAGATTGCGGCTGCAAGGCCGCCGGGAAAGGCAACAAACCCTCCAAACCCAATAACCACATCGGGTCTTTGCTCCCTGACTATTTTTATAGCCTGATAGATTGCTGCAATTAATCTCGGCAATCCAAGCAACAGGTCTGCATACCCTTTCCCCCGCAAACCCGATACGCTCAAATACTGCATGGCGATCTGATGAGGCGGAATCAATCGACTCTCAAGGCCTGATGCAGTTCCTAACCATGATACTTCCCATCCCTTGCTTCGCAAGGAATCCGCTACTGCCAGGGCAGGGAAAATATGCCCACCCGTTCCCCCTGCCATGATGAGTGCTTTCGGAGCCAATCTCAATTGCGCATTCATCGATTACGACTCCCGCTGAGTTGACGCGATTCGTAATCAATGCGCGCAACAATCGCAAGCGCTACACAATTGGTGAGAATGCCACTTCCTCCATAGCTCAACAGAGGCAGAGTGAGCCCTTTAGTCGGGAGCAAGCCCATGTTCACGCCCATATTGACGAAGGATTGCACTGCAAACCACACACCAATACCTTGAGCTGTAAGTGCTGCAAAATACCGCTCCGTTGCAGCCGCACGCTGTCCAATTTGAAACACGCGCCATACCACATAGGTGAATAACGCAATGGTGATACACACCCCCACCAATCCCAATTCCTCAGCGATGACAGCAAGAAGAAAATCGGTATGCGCTTCTGGTAGGTACAACTGTTTTTCTACGCTTGCTCCTAGCCCCACTCCCACCCACTGCCCCCGTCCAAATGCTATGAGGGCATGGGTGAGTTGATATCCCTTACCAAACGGATCCTTCCAAGGATCAAGAAACCAAATCACGCGCTGCATACGATAGGGTGACAACACCACTAACAATGCAAAACCAATCGCCAGAACGACAACCAGCACTGCGAATAAGCGCCAGTTCAATCCCCCCATAAATAGAATTGCCATGGTGATCACTGTAATCACTGCAAATGCACCATAGTCAGGTTCTCTGAGTAGTAAAGCCCCTACAAAGAACATGGCTATGGCCATGGGCATAAACCCGCGTTTAAGGCTGTGCATCAGCGCTGCCTTCCGCACTGTGTAATCTGCAGCATACAAAGTAGCCGCAAGCTTCATGAATTCTGACGGCTGGAATGAAAAACCAAACAATGAAATCCATCTCCGGCTTCCATTGACATCGCGTCCTATTCCCGGGATGAGCACAACAATTAAACAAGCAAGACAGGCAAGGAAAAGCGGCAAAGCCAAGCGTTGCCAGGTTTGCTCAGGAATTCGAAATGCAACATATGCGGCAGAAAGCGCAATCGCTACATAAATGGCTTGATGCTGAAAATAAAAGTAACTTCGGTAGCCTGTATGTTTATCGGCTTCCGCCGCCACAATTGAGGCTGAGTAAACCATGACTAAACCTAGGGCCAACAGCGACAAAATGGCCCATAGCAGACCACTGTCGATAGGTTCATGCTGGTCGCGCCAGCTGCGGTCTAGTAGCAAGTTCATCTGAGCTTCAAGGTGGATAAGCCCACCAGAATCAACATCATTGTGATGATCCAAAACCGCACGACCACCTGCGTTTCTTTCCAACCTTTCAGTTCAAAGTGATGGTGTAACGGTGCCATCCTAAAGACACGTCGACCTGTTAGTTTGAAAGAAGCAACCTGCACGATCACGGAAAGCGTTTCCACTACGAA
>Ga0136644_10004266_pt1 | contig 10574 bp, 6 predicted proteins | sample C_130820_EF_Meta_FD_94780 | JGI IMG/M metagenome (GOLD analysis project Ga0136644, IMG submission 94780) | Freshwater microbial communities from Lake Croche, Canada to study carbon cycling - C_130820_EF_MetaG (v2) (version 2) | ecosystem: Environmental > Aquatic > Freshwater > Lake | place: Lake...
AAGCATGCGTAGGAATCCATGAGGAAAACCCCTCGTTGGAATGCGGCTAAGCGGGCCCATTAGCTTACGGCTGGGACTTCGAACCCCTTGCGGTAGGTTTTGGTAAGCAATGCCGGGGCTTGCGGGTCTCCAGCGATCTTGAGATTGGCCGCATCCCATTGGAGGACTTTTCCGGGGAGCCGGGCTGCGATGTTTCCGAGCTGAACGGTTTCGCTCAGCGGGCCTGCGTACTCAAATCCGTCGGTGGTTTTCTTGCCGGCGATGACCGCATCGACCCAGTCGTGCCAGTGGTTGGTGCCATTGATGTCGGGAATGCTCAGCGTTTTGGGTTTGTTCGCTTCGTAGAGCGTCGGCATACCGACATGGGGCAGGACCATCGTACCGGCCTCCCCGATGAACAGAGAGCCGCCCGCTGGGAGTTCGACTCCATCAGGAAGTTGTCCGAGTTGCCGAGGTGGTTTGAGTCCCCCATCGCGCCAGACGATTTGTATCTCGGAGCCTGCGGTGTATTTGGTACCTGGGAAGACGTAAGTGATGGTTTCGGGTCCTGGCCAAACCTCTTTGCTGGTACCTGCATTTTCGGCAACGATACTCTTTGGTGCTGTCAGCAGCAGAGCACCGAAAACGGGGTCGAGGATATGGCAGCCAAAGTCTCCCATGGCACCCGAGCCGAAGTCTTGCCAATCGCGCCATTTGAACGGATGGTAGACCTCGGGTGCAAAGGGCCGTTCTGGGGCAGCACCGAGCCATAGATCCCACTGGATGTTGCTCGGCACACTTGCCGACTCGGGCCGGTCGGTGCGATTGCAATACTGTCGGCCTTGGACTCCCACCCACGAGTGGACTTCTTTGACCTTGCCGATCGCTCCGTCGTGGATGAGTCTAACCCCGAGTCTATACTCTTTGGCCGAGTGGATTTGGTTTCCCATCTGAGTCGTAAGATTTTTCTTTTCGGCGAGAAGTCGCATTTGGCGAGATTCCCAGACCGTGTGCGTCAGTGGTTTTTGGCAATAGATGTGTTTGCCCATCCCCATGGCCATCATGGCTGCCGGTGCGTGCATGTGGTCTGGGGTTGAAACGATCACAGCGTCGACTTTATCACCCAGTTCGCTGAGCATTTGGCGATAGTCGGCAAAGTGCTTAATGCCGGGAAAGTTCTTGTCGACTTGGTCGAAGCGATTGGTATCGATGTCGCAGAATCCGACAAACTTGACCTTCTTGTGACTACCGACTTGGGATAGGTCCGACCATCCCATCCCGTTGACGCCGACGACAGCGACGTGAAGTTCTTGCTCGGCCGTCGAGGCCCGGAGCAAGCCTGGGGCGGCTGCAATCGCGCAGGTTGCGGCGGTTGATTTCCGGAGAAACGCGCGGCGGGGGATCCAAACAGAGGATGTCATGGCAGGAGGGATTCGGGAGAGGAAGTAGAAATGAAGAGGAAAATCGCAGCAGTCCGAAGAATTGATTATAACGCCCCGGAATGCAGGGTGGTAAAGAATTTTGATCGAAGGTTGCTTCTGGTATACTGGATTGGGGGCCCGCCACCTCGCAAACGCCACCTCGCAAACTCCTCCGTCAACCACCATTGGAAAACCTCGTGCCATGGCCCAAAACGCTTCCTCGAATGCCTTGGCCTCATCGAGCGACACGCTGCTTTCGGCCGAGATGATGGCCAAGCTTGAGCGGATGGAGCTCATAAGCCGCAAGATATTTCGGGGCCGGATGAAGGGCGAGCGGCGTTCCAAGCGCAAGGGTCAGAGTGTCGAATTTTCAGACTTCCGAAACTACGTCGCCGGCGACGACCTCCGCTTCATCGATTGGAACCTTTTTGCTCGGCTTGATCGACTCTATTTGAAGATCTTCCTCGAGGAGGAGGATTTGCACGTGTACACGCTTGTCGATGATTCGCTGTCGATGGATTTTGGGGCACCGACCAAATTTTTGACGGCCAAGCGGATTGCGGCGGCCTTGGGCTACATCGGTTTGTGCCGTGGGGACCGCGTCTCGGTCTCGACCTTTAGCAAAGCCGCATCGCCACTGGTGGTTCGAGGTCGGTCCGGTTCGCATCGGCTCATCGGGCACTGGCAAGGGGCTGCTTGCCAAAACCCCGCGCCTACGATGGAGGAATCGGTTCGCCGCTTTTGTTTAAAGAATACAGGCAAGGGAATCGTGATTCTCATTACCGACCTGTTGAACAAGACCGGCTATGAAACGGCTCTGAAGATGCTCGTGGCTCGCGAGATGGACATCTACCTGATCCATGTGCTTAGCCCCGAGGAACTCGAGCCCAAGCTAACCGGGGACCTGAAGCTCCTGGACGCCGAGGACTCCGACATGCGTGAGGTTTCGATTTCAGCATCTCTCTTGCAGCGATACAAGCTGACGCTCGATGCTTTCATCGACTCAGCACGGAGTTTTTGCAATCGTCGCTCGATCGCTTATGTGTCCGTCCGCAGCGATCAAGACATCGACCCACTAATGAATGAGTACCTTCGTACACGCGGCCTGGTGCGATAAGGAGCATTGTCATGACTTGGATCAATATGCTCTCTGCATGGCAATGGCTTTTGCTACTTGCGATCCCTCCGGCGATCCTGAGTTTGTATTTTTTGAAGCTCAAGCGACAGGAGTCGGTCGTATCTAGCACGATGCTTTGGAAACGCGCGATCGAGGACTTGCACGTCAATAGTATCTGGCAAAAGCTGCGCAAGAATCTGCTTTTGTACCTGCAGCTTTTGTTCGTCGGGCTCTTGATCATGGCTTGTATCCGGCCGGGTTGGAGCGGAATGAATCGGGCCGGCGAACGCCGCATCTACATCATCGACCATTCGGCCAGCATGCAGGCGAGCGACAGCAAGCCCAGTCGATTGGCTTTGGCCCGAGACAAGGCGCTAAAGCTCATGAAGGACGCAGCTAGCAACGATTCGGCGATGGTCATCGCAACCTCGGACAGAGCCAGCGTCGAGCAAGGCTTCACCAACAACCGCAGCCTGCTGGAAAAAGCTGTGCAGCGTATTGAACCCACCTCGCAACTTACCGATGTCAGCGAGGCGTTTCGTGTCGCGGCCGGTCTAGCAAACCCCGGACGAATGAGCTTCGAAGATAACGTCGACATCCAAGTCGCCGAAGCCGTCCCAGCTACGGTCTATTTTTTCAGCGACGGCGCCGTCGGTGAACTCAACGAAGCAGAGTTCGGACAACTCAAAATCGAATACGTTCCAATCGGAGATGTCGATACTCAAAACGCAGGTATCCTCAGCTTCGCCGTCCAACGCCCCGATACGGACTCTGCAAAAGCCAAACAGGGATCCATTGCGGCCTTTGCTCGCATGATCCATCATGGCTCAGAAACCATCCAGTGCACCGCGTCTCTGTACTTGAACAACTCACTGGTCGATGCCCAGAGAGTCGAACTCGCACCTGGCCAGGAAACAGGGATCCAATTCGACCTCGAAGGTGTCGACAACGGTAGCCTCAAGCTCGAGCTAGACCACGCCGACGCTCTTCCGCTGGACAACGTCGCCTACGCAGCCATTCGACCAGACCGCCAAGTGAGTATCTTGCTGATCACCGCCGGCAACACTGCGATCGAAACAGCCCTTCGCACTGAACGCATCACCCAGCTTGCCAATGTCCAGGTCGAACCACGCAGCTATATGTCTAGCCCAGAGTATCTGACAAGCACCACCCAAGGCAAATACGATTTGATCATCTACGACTCTTGCTCTCCGGAAAAAATGCCAACAGCTAGCACGCTGTTCATCGGGGGACTTCCTCCTAAAGATATCCAACCCAGATCCAACGAACCATCCAGCGAATCATCCAACGGGGATGCCCAAGCCGCCGTGCAAAGCTCCGATGAGCAAACCTGGAGCTTCGGCGAGCCGACCGGACCGATCATGATCATGGATGTCAATCGCAGCCATCCGATCAGCCAGTACTTGGAAATGTTGTCCGTCGGGATCGTCGAGGGCCGGATCGTCAAACCCCCACAAACCGGAACGATCTTGATGGTCTCGGACATAGGCCCAGTATTTGCCGTGGCGCCTCGAGGCCCCTATCAAGACGCAGTGCTGGGGTTTGATATCATCCGACAGACCGGCGATGGCTTTGAAATGAACAGCGACTGGGGAATCAAACGATCGTTCCCAGTCTTTATTTTCTCGGCGGTCGAGCAATTGGCAGGCGGGATCACCGAAGCCGGTGCACCGACGGTGCAACCAGGGATGCCGATCCCGTTGATGCTATCGAACCGCTTCCAAAACTATCAAATCATTGATCCCAAGGGCCGGACTCAGACCATTGAACGTGGAGCTGACGGCCGTTTTCTATACACCAAAACCGACGAGATTGGTGTTTACGAAGTGCGTGCAGCGGGATTGGAGGACCCCGTCGAGCGATTCTGCGTGAACCTGTTCTCGAACCGCGAAAGCAACCTGTCAGTCGGAATGGAACTCTCGACCGGTGCCGAGTCGATCCTCGCAACACCCAACACCATCCGGGCCCGGCAAGAAGTATGGCGTTGGCTGCTGCTACTTGCTCTGGGACTGCTGATGCTCGAGTGGATCGTCTTCAATCGCCGGATCTTTATCTGATCGCGGATCGTTCTAAGTGCCGATTTGAGATTTCAGGACGATCTTCTCTTCTCCGCGCTGGATCTGGACTTCCAGCTCATCTCCTGGTTTGTAAGCCTGAAGGGCTTCGTCCATATCCTCTCGTCCACCGACTTGGCGATCACCGATCTTGAGGATTTGGTCTTCGGGCTCAACGCCAGCTTTCTTTGCCCATCCGCCGGGCATCACGCGATCGACGACCAAGCCAGGCACTCCTTGTTTGATCCGAACTCCGAGTCGAACCTTGGTCGATGAGCTCTTCAGGAACGTCGGTCGCTCGGGGGCGTGAGCGATGTTGTCGGTCAAGAAGACAACCATATCGACGATCTTCGAAATCCCTTCGACGTTGATTTTGTCAAAGTCATCGCTGGGGCGATGGTAATCGGGATGAAAGCCCGAGAAGAAGTGGTAAACGGGGATCCCTTTCAAGAAGAAGGATTGGTGATCGCTAGGCCCAACTCCTTCGGGCTGACGCTTGATCTCAAAACCGAGCTTTTCATTCGAGCGAGTCAGCAGCTCGTCGAACTCCTTGGCCGTACCCGTTCCATACACGGTCAGGACGTTTTCGGAGAGTCGACCGACCATGTCCAGGTTCAGCATGGCCACTGTTTTGGTGAGATCAAATCGGGGGTGATTGACGTAGTACTCGCTGCCGATGAGCCCTAGCTCTTCGGCGCTGAAGGTCATGAACAAAATACTGCGCCGGGGTTTATCCGCAGGAGCTTGTTTGGCCAGATCGACGATCCTTCGGGCCGTCTCCAGTAGGCCGACGGTCCCCGAGGCATTGTCGTCGGCTCCGTTGTGAATGGCATACGTTCCGGGGGCCAGCGAACCCGCACCACCCATGCCGACATGGTCGAAGTGCGCTCCTACAACAACGTAATCCTCAGCCAATGCACCTTGGCCAGGCAAAAGCCCTAGGACGTTCATCGAAGGGATTTTTCGTCGTGTCACATCCGACTGACCCTCGGCGGACCAACCGGTCATTTCAAAGGATTGCGGCTGGAGCTTCTCGTCAATCGCAGCTTCGATCTCCGTGAGCGATTTGCCTGCGTCCTTGAGCCAAGCTTCCGCCATGGTTCGGCTGACAAAGAACGTCGGAATCTTGTCCCCATCTGGGCTGTTGCCAGAACCCGAGACCGGCAACAAAACCCCTGGATTTTCTTTTTCAGAAACGGCATCGTTGATGAGGATCAACGCCGCAGCACCGTGCTTGGCCGCATTGGCTTCTTTGCTCGTAAAAAAAGCATACTGACTGGGCTGTGTTCCGGCAAACGGCCCAGTGGCTTGTGCCGGCTTGGGCTGCTTGCGAATCACCAAGACCGCTTTGCCTTTGACATCCAAGCCTTCGTAGTCGTCGTATTTGAAGTTCTCTTCGCTTGCAGAGATTCCATATCCTGCGAATACTAGCGGCGCGTTGAACTCGCCGTTGGACCCGATCGCTTGAGGCTGAAAATCATCCGAAAGGGCAAGCTTGATCTTGGTGCCATCGGACTTGGTCAACTCGAGCTTATTGGTCTCGGAGGAGGCACCCGGATTGCCGGCGACCTCGAAGTACTGGAAGGGCTGGCCATCAAACAGATCGGTTTGCAGCCCGAGTTCGCCGAAGCGTTTGGCGATAAAGTCCGCAGCGAGCTTCAAGCCAGGTGTTTCCGCAGCACGACCCTTGAGGTCATCGGAAGCCAAATACGAGATGTCTGCATAGATCCGCTCATCGGAGGGTGTCTTTAGCGTCGGCTTGGTAGGCTTGGCACTGTCCTGGGCCCAAGAGACCCTCGCGGGAAGATTCACTAGCAGTGCTCCGCCGAGGGCCGCCCAAGCCAGCTTCGAGGAGATACGATCTGGTCGCAAGCGGGCGAAATCAAGTGAGTGCAACATGGCGCAAGTCGGGTTTCGTTGAGGCCGGGGTATGGTTAAAGAAAACAAAAGTTTAGTGGATTCTAATCCATCCGTCACATGGATTTTCATCGCTTATGCGGATAACTAAACAGCTCCACAGGATTTCTGGTGCGCTACGGTACCAGTCCGCACGTAGAGCACCTGTGATGATGTGGAGCTTTTTGGCTTGCACTATCGGATGGTGATCATGCGCTCAGAGTTCTCGTCGCGGATCACCAGCGACAAACCTTCCCCAGCTCGTATCTCCCCGAGCGCCTGGGTAAAGTCTTCGGCCGAACTGACCGGATTTCCATTGACCGACAAGATCACATTGCCAACTTTCAAGCCAGGAATCCGAGTGCGGCGAGAGATCTCTGTGACAATCACCCCCTGGCCAGCTTCCAGTTGCAATTCCTTTGCGATGCTTGCCGGAACCGAGTCGACGGAAAAACCGAGCCGCTGTAGGGTCTCATCGGCTTTTCGGTCGTTTGCGGCAAGTGCTTTTTCATCCAAAGCCGCCACGGTGACCGGAATACTGATCGTCTTGCCATCGCGATAGACTTTGATGTTGACGGTCGTCCCAGGCTTGGTCTCGCCAATCGCGCGACGCATGGCCGAGTCGGATTTGATCGCCAAGCCATTGATCTCGACAATCACGTCCGTGGCGCGAATCCCAGCCTTGTCTGCAGGCATCCCCTTGGTAACCGTCTCGACCAAAGCTCCCTTGAGGTCGGTTGGCAAACCAAGCTGCTTTGCCAACTCGGGAGACATGGCCGCAGGTCGCACCCCGATAAAGCCCCGAGAGACAGTGCCGTTGGTGATCAGATCATTGAGCACGCGCGACGCGGTATTGCCGGGAACCGCAAAACATACACCGTTGTAGCCACCCCCCCGCGATGCGATGGCAGTATTGATCCCGATGATCTCCCCTCGCAGATTCAAAAGCGGTCCACCGCTATTCCCCGGATTGATGGCTGCGTCGGTTTGGATGAAGTCATCGTAGGGGGTGATCCCTTGGTCGGTTCGGTTCGTGGCACTGATGATCCCAGCGGTAACCGTCTGGGCCAAACCAAAGGGACTTCCAATCGCAATGGCCCAATCGCCTACTTCTACCTTCGAAGAATCTCCGATCGGTGTCGCAATCAAACCGTTGGCGTCAATTTTAAGTACCGCAAGATCGGTCCGTGGATCGGTACCGATCACTTTGGCAACGTACTTGGTATCATCGCTCAGATAGACTTCTAACCCCGCTGCATTGGCAACCACGTGATTGTTGGTAAGTATGTAACCGTCTTGGCGAACGATCACGCCCGAGCCGAGCCCGAGCTGGACCATGCCTTCGGGACCCTCAAGCTCTTGCTCGGGATCCGGAGCTGGAATACCGAACCCAGGTCCTAAGAAGCGTTCGATCTCAGGTGGCAATCCTCGGGGCAGACTGCGGGCCCCTCCGCGCTGCGCAACATTCTGTCGCTCGGCAAGCGACTTGATGCTAACGACCGAAGGCTTCACGGACTTGGCCACATCCCGGAACGCTTTGGACAACTGCTCGGCATGCACCACCAATTCAGGATCCAACTGCGTGCGAGCTTGCGTCGCCTGGGCCGCCTGCTGGGCATAAGCCTGAGAGGGATTCACGGCCGACTGCGAAAACATCCAGTATCCAACCGGCCCTGCAACCACGGCCAGCAAAGCCAACAACTTCCAAGAAGACATAGGTCGATTCATTTTCGAGCACTCCCGAGAAAGCGCAAAATCCAAGGATTCAAAACAACAACCGTCGCCCTAGTACCCTTTGCCAAAATGGCGGAGCACTGCCCAGAGCGGTAAGGACTTACCTGCAAATTGCGTTCCAATTTTCACGGATCAGACGGATCGGACGGATCGGACCGATCGCTGATTAGTTTTTGAGGAGATCCTTCGGTAGGATCTTTTGGTTGGTAAAGAACGCCTTGTCTTTGAACCCGAAGTAGCTGGGTTTGTAAGATTCCGGGATGCTGACCGAGGCCTTGGCAGGTACCTCGAGGCCGACCCCCCAGAAAACAGAATTGACAAACAGGCGCCTCAGGTCTTCGCTGAGCAAATCGACCGCTGCTCCGATCGTCGAACCAATCGCTTTGCCCTCTTTGCCCTCAGGTTGACCGTTCCCCTCAGGCATCTTATAGGCCTTGGTCCACACCAATGGCTGCATGGGATTGTTCTTCTCACCCTCCAACGGCGGATCGGTTGGCTTCATGCCCGTGAGCACCTGGCCGAACAACACGACTTGGGCCTCGGCGGGCAAGTGGACTACGCCGTAAACGTCGGTCGGCCCAAAAACATCCGAGACTCCACGCAGGATGGGAACATCGGCATGCTTGGGATTGATCACCCCGCGTGTGGCTTGGCCATTGTGCACGCCATGGTGCGATACCCAGGTCTCTCCGACGACTTGCTGTCCAAAGCCACCTTGCCATTTGCCGTTGTTCCAGGACCAGTGGGCATAGGGGTGGTTTGCATCACCGAAGTTGAAGGGGTGGGTGGCTGTCCGAATCGCTAGAAGAGGTTTTCCGGCTCGTACGAACTGATCGATGTGTTTCATCTGCTCGGGGGGCAACGCTCGGAATCTCAAAAACATCACCATGAAGTCCGCATCATCGAGTTGTTCGAGCCCTGGGATGTTGCTCGAATAGTTCGGATCGACGGTCTTGGTTTCCGGATCGATTGCAAAATGGACGGTGCAATGAAAACCGTGTTGCTCGGCGAGGATTTTGGCAAGCATCGGCAATGCTTCTTCGCTGCGATACTCTTCGTCCCCAGAGATCAAAACCACTTTCTTGCCCGAGCCGGCTTTGCCAGTAGCACCGGGAAGATTGAGCCAAAGGTCTTGAGCAGGCGCTGAAGCCGACTGGATTGCAACCAACAACAACATCAAACAGCCGTGCCAGGGGCTTATTACAATGCGATTCATCGAACGGAAATCCTCTCGGGTTAAATTCAAAACTCGCAGTGGATCTTGCGAAAGATCACACTCCAATCACGCTGCGGATCTTGCGAAAGATCCACGGCAATCATCTTTCCTAGCTACTCGTAATCGCGTTTGATGATCTTATCGAGTATCGGAAGTTTTTCATCGTCGGTACCAGTCGCTAGGACTTGGCCGTCGGGTCCTGCGATCGCGCCGAAGGCGTCTACTTTGAGGGTCTCATCGATGATACCCTTGGAGAAGTAGAGTTGGACTTCCGCGAGTCGATCCAACACGGTTCTGCTGGTATCGGCGGCCAGTGCGGGCAAGCGTTTTTTCTTGACCGATTCGGCAGGTAGATTTGGAAGGTCCTCAAGGGCGTAGGCGTCCATGAGTTTCTGCATGAAACTGTTGACCGCGTTTTCGATCTTGGTTTCTGGGTCTTTGTCCGCAGCGATTTCGCGATTGTTGAGCGAACTCGATGTGAACGCCTTGTCCTTGGCATCCTTGGCCGCCTTGAGATTGATCGCTCGGATACGGCAATCGTTTTTGATCGATCGATTGGCGATGATCATCGACGCGTCGACCTCAAAGACGATCAGGCCATCATAATGCTGTTCGTTGGCTCGCTTGGTCAAATCCCCAATGCTCTCGGAGCTTCCGATATAAACCAAGCCCGACCCAAGAGCGATCGAACCGCTGGGCAATTGAATGTCTTTGGCATTGAAGTTCTTTACTAGCGACTGGAGATTCGAAAGGGATGGACCGCTGGCAGCCCCCTCGCCACCTGAGCCTTGACCGAATCCCGCAAAGCCTCCCCCTGGTCCACCCGGAGCACCGAGTTGCAATCCGGCGCCAGGGCCAGCCGCACCAAAACCAGGTCCCGCTCCAGGTCCGGGGGATCCTGGCACGCCGCCTCGGAGTCCCATGGCACCTGCTCCTGGTCCACCACCACCGGCTGCACCCAATCCAACTTGGGGAGCAGGAAGAAACTTGGTTCCTGGCTTGCTTCCAGCAGGTGCACCTGCTGGTGCTCCGCCGCCATAACCTGCTGGAGGTCCACCCCCGCCGCCGCCGCTATATCCTGCCGGAGGTCCACCGCCACCGCCGCCGCTGTATCCTGCCGGAGGTCCACCGCCACC
>Ga0136644_10004267_pt1 | contig 10570 bp, 1 predicted proteins | sample C_130820_EF_Meta_FD_94780 | JGI IMG/M metagenome (GOLD analysis project Ga0136644, IMG submission 94780) | Freshwater microbial communities from Lake Croche, Canada to study carbon cycling - C_130820_EF_MetaG (v2) (version 2) | ecosystem: Environmental > Aquatic > Freshwater > Lake | place: Lake...
CGCGCCCACAAAGGCACGTCACCCATCGATGGATGCGACCGACATGATTTACTGTGTAGCCGAGGGGCCTTGTGGATCTGTTTACAACTCATGCCACCATTGTGGCGGATCTTTAAAAAGATGTAGATCCGAAAACTTCAGGAAAAATTCGATGAGTTTTGGATTAATTTTAAAAATTACCTTAAATACTGTTATTAAACAATCATTTTTTTTGCAATTAATGTCAAACCCTAAAAAATATACAAAAATATTATATTTAAGAAATTAAAAAGCTTGAATGTTTTTCAAAAATGGGAAATATAAAGTACTTTATTTTAGTGGTTGTGGAGTGATTGATATGGTTGAAACGCTTCCTGTAGTTCCAACAATTAAACCTCTCGCTTCGGCATTGAGCAACAATGGCAAGCCCGCTCTCACAGGTACGGGCGCAATAGGATCTCTAATTACCATCATGGATGGTAACAAGATTTTAGGTACAACCACGGTTGGTTCCGATGGCAATTGGTCATACACGCCTACAGCTGTTCTTGCAGATGGGGCACACCAGCTTGCAGTCAAAGCCTCGTCTTCAGCCACTTCGAAAGTTTTTTCTGCAGCAACAACAGCGGTCACTTATACGGTTGATACCAAACCGCCCGCAGCACCTGTTATCAGTACAAAAGCAAGTTTAACCAACAATGATAAAATCAGTCTGGCAGGAACGGCCGAAGCCGGTGCAACGATTAAAGTCATGGATGGCATAACTTTGGTGGCCACCGTGGTCGCTGATAACAAAGGCGCATGGTCCTACGCCCCAACGGCGAGCTATACGGATGGCGCTCACAATTTCACAGCTACAGCTACAGATGCGGCGGGAAATGTATCGCCCGCATCCGCAGCTTTGGCTTTGACTGTCGATGCGACTGCCCCCAATGCTCCAACTGTTTCAACAGCCTCACTTCTTACAAATAACCTCAAGCCGGTTTTAACCGGGACGGCTGAAGCAAAATCCACGGTAAAAATTTATGACAATGGAACGGCGATAGGAACGGCTGTTGTCGATGCTACAGGCAAATGGACTTTTACGCCCTCAACGGCTTTGAGTGAAGGCAGTCATGCCATTACCGTGCGTGCAAGTGATGCCGCCGGCAATATGTCCGTCTCTTCCACCCCATTGAACGTCGTGACCACCTCCAAAATTATGGCGGCCTGGGGTGCCTCTGAAATTTTGGCCGGTCAAGATGGTAAAACAATGTCGATCCGGGATCGGGCAAGCGATCTTGCAGGGGATAAGATTTGGGCAGAAATGATTGCCCCAACCGCGGATTTTACCAATGCGGGTGTTATCAAAGCCAATATTGTTTTGTTGCCGCAAGATCGGATTGGTAGTCTCGCGTTGACTGAAGCGGTCACGATCAAAAATGTGAGTATCAATAATCGTTTGAACTTTGGGGCGAAAGCCTTTGTTTTCCCCAACACAGATTCCACTAATCATACTTTTAATGGGTCATTAATTTGGTTTGATGCCAGCGATCCGTTAAATTCAACTATTATGCTACAAAAATTTACATTTAATGATTTTACCGCATCAAAAGATCCCGGTCAGGTGACTTTGGTCGATCAACCAGAGGCTATTGCTGATATTTTTGATGCAAGCCACGGGACTAATAGTACCCTAGCTTGGGATACTACTGATAAAGAGATTTATTTTCAATGGGATCAAATGGTTCCGGATGGTTCGGGATTTGTGATCAATACGATTATATTTGATATTAATGGAAGTATTATAAGTGGCCCTTCTACCACAGATACAGTTTTTAGTCCCTCCACACGTTGGTCAAGTCGGTATGACTCTTTGGGTAATTTGGATGTTGTTACTATCGATGCGTCTGCGGATACTCCAATTTTTAATATTTGGCGCACTGCACCCAATCAGAATGTTAGCAATTACACCTTTACGCCTAATTTTACAAAAAACAATTTAGCCAATACAGGTTGGTCTTTTAATTGGAATTATACCAATCGAGAAGCAAATGGAAATTATTTGACAGTGGAGTTTGCTGTTGAAGGTATTCGCGACGGTAAATATTACATGGATTTTTACCAAACAGACACCGATTTCAAATTGTTGAACACAAGTAGTCTGCAGTTAAATTCGGCCATTAAGCCAGCTGGACGTATACAGACAATGACAATGGCTAATGGGGCCTATGATATTTTTTATTATCAAGATGGTACTACGGTGCATTTAACTGCTCTAGATAGTAAAGGCGCGATTATTCAAGACTTTACCCAGTCTGTTCCTGCGGGGACAGTCATTGATCAGATTAGATCAATGGGAGATGGCCGGTTTGAAGTAACCCTGATCAATAAAGGACCAACGGGCTCAAATTCTTATGGTGTTTCCGTTTCCTCGCAAATTATTGACACGCGTACGGCTGCATTGAATATCTCTGGCGGCAGTGGCCTGATTGCAGGAACGAATTTTGCCGATACGATTGCCATGACGGCCGATAATGCTGTGGTTGAAGGCGGTGCAGGTGCTGATAAGCTCAGCGCTACTGGTAAAAACTCGACCCTAAGCTATGAGCATTCTATTGCCGGTGTGCAAATCGATCTTGGCAAAAAGACTGCTGCAGGAGGTGACGCTATTGGCGACACCATCAGTGGCTTCGTCAATGTGGTCGGCTCGCAATTTAATGATGTGCTGATAGGCAATACCAATGCGAATAAATTTACAGGTGGGTCGGGTAATGACACTATTATCGGCGGCGGGGGCGCCGATAGCGTTATTTATAGTGGTAACAAATCAGATTATTCCATTACCCTTAACCAAGATGGATCCTATAGCGTCAAAGATAATCGAGATGGCTCCCCCGATGGGACTGATAGTGTCTCGGCGGTTTCGATGCTTGTCTTTCAAGATGCAGCCTTTGCCACTATTGATCCAAGCAAAGCGCCGGTTATTACCAGCAAACTCACTTTGACAAACAATGCTTTGTCTGCCATCACAGGAACTGCAGTGGCGGGGAGCACAGTTGCCATCTTTGAGGGCAATGTAGTTGTTGGGACAACGACTGCCGATGCCAAAGGCAATTGGGTTGCAACACCCTTGACCCGTCTAACAGAAGGCAGTCATAGCCTTATTGCCAAAATTGTGGATAGCGGCGGCAATACGTCCTTAGCTTCCAATAGTTTGGTTTTTACCGTTGATACAATCGCGTCAACAAAACCGATTTTTGCTCTTGATGTCTCCTCTGACTCGGGCATGTCGGCAACCGATAAAATAACAAATGTCAAAACACCTAAGGTAACAGGGACTGCTGAGGTTGGCAGCACGGTTATTTTGCTCGAGGGTACAACCGTGCTTGGCACTGCGACCGTCGCGACAGGTTCAACAGGTGGCGCATTTAGCATCGCCAGCGGTACATTGGCGAACGGTCAGCATGTTTTGAATGTGCAGGCAAAAGACGCTGCTGGTAACGTGTCCACTCTCTCTGATGCTTTGACAATTACAATTGACACCTTAGCGCCCGATGTGCCTTTGTTGCCAGTATTGGACTCGGCTTCCGACACTGGTGTGTCTGCAACGGATGGGATTACAAAAATTGCAACACCTGTACTGAAGGGGACTGCCGAGGCTGGAAGCAAAGTGGAACTCTTCGACGGAACTAAGAGTGTAGGTTTCGCCACGGCAGGTGTAGATGGAAAATATTCGATCACGACAACCACACTCCTTGATGGGGTTCATAAATTAACGGTCAAAGCCACAGATTTGGCTGGAAACACATCAGTTGCCTCCGCCATTTTGACCGTGACAACGGACACGGTTGGGCCCTCTGTTCCGGTGCTCACAACTAAGACAAGTGCGGTTAATACGAATGCCCCAACAATTGCTGGTACTGGTGAGGCAAATGCTATCGTTAAGATTACTGACGATAAAAATGCCCTTTATGGCACAGTCATTGCCGATGCAACGGGAAAATGGAGTTTTACAGTCAGCAAATTATTAGCCGATGGGGATTATAAATTTATTGCCGAAGCACAAGATGTGGCCGGTAATAGCTCTGCCAAATCGGCACCTGTGACTATTACTGTTGATACTGTTGCGCCCAACAAGCCAACATCACTGTCTTTATTGGCTGAGTCTGACACAGGTCTTTCGAACACTGATGGTATTACCAAAGTCAATACACCAACTGTAACAGGTAAAGCCGAGGCAGGAAGCACTGTCACCCTTTATGAAGGGACTGCCGTTATCGGAAAAGCAGTAACAGGTAGTGATGGTAATTTCAGTATTATCAGCAGTAAGTTAATAGATGGTAACCACGTTCTGACGGCATCGACAGTCGATGCTGCTGGCAATGGCTCCACATATTCTGATCCATTGAACATATCTGTTATTACAACATTGCCTGATACGGCGGTGATTACCACATCAGGTGTTTCAACAACCGCAACGCCAACAATTGTTGGGACGGCAAAACCCCTGACGACCGTGACTGTATTCGACGGCATAACCGCGTTGGGAACAGCTGCGGTTGATATGAAGGGTGCTTGGTCATTTATTGTGCCGGTCACAGCTTCATTGAAAGATGGGACCCATAGTTTGACGGCCACAGCCAGCGACACTGCAGGCAATACCTCAAAAGCATCAGTTGCTGCCGCACTGCTCATAAATACTGGGCCTATAGAAGTCACCATTGATCAGCTCAGCAAATATGCAGGGTCGTCCAATGTTGTAGGTTTTAAGGTTAAAGACACAGCTGCTAATATTGCACTAAATATTGATAAATTGGCTGCTACTGAAACTCTTGTACAAATTATTCAAACAGATTCACCTAAAACAATAGATATTACAGCAACCCAATACAAAAATGATTCGACTGTCTTTACAAAAATAAAATCAAATTATGGTTTGACAGTTTCAGCTGCGGCCATAGCTGACGCTGATATATTACAAAAAGATAGCCATGTTTTATCGTTTCAGATTTTGGATACCGTTGCCAACATCAAATTGAATTTCGATAGTTTGAACAACCAAATAGATAATTGGAACAATTTAAACCAAAATGCTCCTATCTTGATTAAAGACGCGGGTAATATTGCTGTTACTGTCGCGCAATATCTAGCTAATACCAATATTGAGAAAAAACTGCCGGCAACAACGGGTTACGAAATCATCGATATACAGGCTGATGCTGCTGCTTTGAGCCTTTCAAAGAATGCAAATATTAAAGTGATCAATGTGGCTGATACTGTTGCTGCGATCACGGCTGATCTCGATAAGTTAAATGCCGCAGTCAATATCAAGTCGATTGCATTCACAGATGCAATCCCGTCAGCCCTTGTCATCAATTATCCGCAACTGGTTGCTGATGCGGCGGCCCTTGCTAAATTGCCGATAACTTATAAATTAATTGTCAAAGATGTGCCGGCCAATCAAATTGCAACGGTGAGCGCTAATACGCATGTTGTAGGAATGTCTGTCAATGACTCTACCGCTAATCTGCTGTCTTTGATCAATTCAGACACAAAAGGGATTGGTGGAACTATTGCTGATCCGAAAATTTCAACAATCACAATTGATGAAACAAAGCCTTCCTCCTCGAGCACAACATCCACAATACCGGTTGTTGGTATTTCGATCGCTGATGCAATGAAAATTGCCGCTTTGCCAAACCTTTCGGCAGTACCATCATTTAAAATTTTGGATACAGCAGCAAATATCATTGCTCATGCGCGTTATGATATTTTAAATGTCATTCAACATTCGAGCAAAATTACAATCAGTGATCTACCACCTAAGTTGACTGTGACAGATGCTAAATTGCTCAATGATTTTAGCGCATTCAAAATCACCAATGCAACTATGTTGGTTGATGGTAGTGCAGGTGGATCGGTAACAATTGCGAGTGGTATTTTAACACCGATTGCCAGCGGTGCGGGGGGAACTTATACTCTCACAAGCGGAGCGATAAGTGGTATGGTTACAGCTGCCGGAAGAGCCGGTAGCTTTACAATTACTAGTGGCACGCTGCTACAGGCAGGCAAGACAATCACCCTTTCCGGTGGAACAATGACCTTGATGCCACCATCGCATGTTGATGCGAATGGTAATCCACTGATTACAGGCTTTAACTACACATTATCCGATGCCAATACGTTTTTGTTGGATGCGGCCAACGCTGATCTTGTTAAAGCCGCAAAGACTGTGACGGCCGTGCATACTTATAAAGTAGCAGAGGCTTTGCAATTGCAAGCACCTGTGTTGTTGACATCGCCATTTGCCATCCAAGACTCTGCCGCCAATATTATAGCCCAGTCCAAAGTGACAAGTGATACTTTAATAAGCCGTGCCGCCTTTGTTATTGTCGAAGACTCAACTTCGAATGTGGGGGGCGCTATTGATGATCTTGAGACGCTCGCCAAAAAAGGATTGATTACCGATATTAAACTGACCGATACAGGTGTTACACCAACCTTATCTGCTACCCAATTAAGTACAGATTATGATGCAATTGGAAGGATTATAGGTTTAAATCTCAGTACCACATCGCCGCTTGTTGCTTACCCTGCACCAACTATCTCAGCTCCGGATCTAACCAAAAATGCAAAGCCAACTATCACTGGCACGGCAAAACCCGGCGCAACCATTACGTTGTATGATGGTACAACAAAAATACCAAACGCAACTATTACGGCCGATTTAACAGGTCAGTGGTCCTACACATTCCCGACAGCCTTGGCTGAGGGTTTGCACACTTTCACTGCAACAGCTTCGGCTATGGGTGGGACTCAAACATCCCCGGCTTCGGCCCCGGCCTTGACAACGATTGATGTGACAGCCCCCACAGCGCCGACACTCACTGTGCCAGCGGCGTCTAAAAACACATTGCCTACAATTAGTGGTAGTGCTGAAAAAGGCAGTACTGTTGCCATTTTAGATGGGGGAATACTTGTTGCAACCGTGACAGCCAGTCTGTTTGATAAATGGACCTACACTTTTACCACGCCACTCACTAATGGGGATCATAGTCTGACCGTTGTCGCTACAGATAAAGCTGGTAACAAGGGCGTCGCATCAACTCCTATGATTTTGACAGTTGATACGATTGCTCCCACTGCACCGACACTAACCATTGCTTTAGGCGCTGGCAGCGATGCAAAAAAACCGGTTATCAGCGGCACAGCAGAGAAAGGATCAACAGTATCTGTATATGATGGTGCAGAAACTTTGCTTGGTGTAGCCACAGCATCCGCCACAGATGGTACATGGTCTTTGACTTTAACATCAGGCCTTGCCATTGGTGCTCATTCTATTAAAGCTACGGCGAAAGACGGTGTTGGTAACATATCCGTTGTTTCGTCAGTTGTGCCATGGACAGTTCCGGATCCTTCACCACCGCCGGTCGTGACCAGTCTTAAATGGACAGCTGACCAGTTGAAGGGCTATGAATTCAGTGCCTCAACTGGAAGCAAGACTGTTTCAGCGCCGAGTGTAACTGAAACTTTAAGTTTGGTTGCGGGAGCTACCTATACATTCGCAGCAGGTTACGGCTATGCCTATTCAGGTGCCGCCCCAACTGTCTCAATGAAAATTTTGGATAGCAGTTCAAAAGTAGTTGGAAGTTCAACCACCCCCTATAATAATTATACTTTCACAGCAGCGTCAACGGGAGTTTATACGGTTCAGCTTTCTGCTACGAATGCTACCAATACAGCAATATTGACGTCTTATAATCTGACGGCGCATCAAACTATGTCGTCGTTGCCCACTAAATCGGGCGATACTAATGTGGATGCCTTGTTAATGGGCGGTACGGGTCAATGGTGGCATACGGCAGGTACAGTGCCAGCAATTTCTACAGCTGTGAATGATTCGATCCACACAGGATTAAACAGTCTTACAGCCGCAAGCGCCAAACACACGCTGACTTATAGTTTTTTAACAACATTGCCTGCAGGCTCAAGTCCTGCCGATAGTGCTGGTTTTGCAGCGATGACAGCCGTTCAGCAAACAGCAGTTAAAAAGGCGCTTGATTACATTTCAACCTTAATTGATGTGAAATTTACTTTGGCCACAACAGCTGGGCAGGGAGACATTAATTTTGGTCAAAATGTTCAAAGCAGCAGTGCCGGCTATGCGAATCTTCCCTATCAAGGCGGTGGTCACCCAAGCTATTTGATGTTGGCAAGCAATGCTTCAACTAATTCAGATTTTTCATTGGGAAGTTATGGTTGGGAGACATTAATCCACGAAATCGGACATACATTGGGCCTTAAACATCCTGGCAATTACAATGCCGGCGGCGGTGGTACACCTGGGCCTTATTTGCCTACCGAAACCGATACACGCCGATACACTATTATGTCTTATAATGATCCAACGGATTCAACCAATGTAACATCTAAATCTGTGACAGGCGGAACGAGCTATAGTTGGACTTCCATAAATCCTCAAAGCTATATGCTTTATGACATCGAGGCCTTGCAGTATCTTTATGGTAGCAATGAATCAACTGCCTATCAGACGATAAGTTTCGCTGCAGATTATAAGGGAATGCAAACAATTTGGGCGCCCATGGGTGGTAAAATCGATGCCAGCTCTATGACTTATTCAAATATCATTGATTTACGTGAAGGTTATTTTAGTTCAATTGGCATTCAAGGACCTTCTAATTTGCCTTCAAATATTGCCAGCTATCAAACCTATACAGGCATGAACAATGTTGCGATTGCTTATGGTTCAAAGCTTAACGACGCTGTGGGCGGGAGTGGTAATGATGCTTTCTATGTCAACGCCGCCAATGACGTTATTGATGGTGGTGCTGGAACGGATACGGTTTATCTTGCTGGTTCTGCAAGTGATTGGAAGATTGAAGGTGCGTCTGGTAATCAGACTGCAACCAATCTAAAAACCGGCGCAGTAGATGCATTAAAAAATATTGAAAAAATCGATTATTATGATCCTAGTGTGACGTCACCTACCCATACAGCGCCATCTGGTATGTTGTCGGAAAGTGTGAGTGCCTTCCTGCAAAGTGTTGCAGCTATGACACCTCAAAACAGTTCAGTTACGATCTTGCCAAGCAATGACGGTATGATGTTGCAATCGGTAGTGACACTGACACAGCCTGTTTAATTTAAAAGGGACAAAACTGCGTATGTTCATTCCAACCGCAACATCCGCAATATTTTATATGAGGATCTAACATTTAATTAAGTGCCTAGATGCACGCACGAAGTGCAACATGGTTCATTGATTGGGTAAAAACCTCGTGAGGCGTTTTGAATCCCAATCTTTTTCTTGGTCTATTATTGAGCAGGCTTTCAATCCTTGCAAGCTCTTGAGCGCTGAGCGTTGAAAGCGGACGGGATTTTGGAACGTATTGGCGGATAAGTCCGTTGAGATTTTCATTTGATCCCCGCTGCCAACTAGAATACGGATCGGCAAAATAGGAGACTAACCCGAGAGCTTTATCGATAGTGGCATGGTCTGCAAACTCTTTTCCGTTGTCATAGGTCAGGGTTTTGACGGTATTTTTAATCGGCTTCAGGCTATTAATGATAGCGTTTGATACCTGATATGCGGTCTTGTTTTGGACCTTCGCCAGAACAGCATAACCGCTTTTGCGTTCTACCAAGAATACAATGGCTTGGTTCTGGCTTTTGCCAATCAGTGTATCGCCTTCCCAATGCCCTATCTGGAGACGCTCTTCAAAATGGGCAGGGCGCTCGGAAATGGCTCTCCGACCAATGATTTGTCCACGTCTCTCTCTGCCGCCAGCATATCGTTTTCGCCGCTTTTCTGACAGCGAAGGTGGCTGTAAAGCGTGCCGCCGAAAGATTTATCCGCATAGATATGGCGGTAGATCGTCTCGTGGCTGATCGACACTTCGGCAGAGATCTGTTCAGGGCTCCACTGGCTCTGCAAATAACGCTTGACCAAAAGCTAGTCAGACGGATGAATTTGACGGGCATTGCGGCTGCAAATGGATCCCTGCTCTGCTAAAAGAGACGCCTGTCTGGGACGATATCCCCGCAGGCCCGAATTGCGGGCGATCTCACGACCGATGGTAGTCTTATGCCGCCCGAGATTTAAAGCAATCTCGGATTGGTTTAATCCCTCTTTTAACAATGCAGAAATCTGGTATCGTTCTTCTAGGCTGAGGTGGTGATAGGTCATTGTGCTTCTTCGACTGCAAAGTAAAGTGAACCGAGAGCATATCGCAATCTCAGCCAACTCAACAGATTACAGGAAGTTTCACTTCGAATGTGAATATAGGGTGTTAGGTATAAACCGTTGTGTAAAATTTCTAAATAATCGATACTAATCAATCGTATATGGAAAATCCGCCAACAAACTAATTTAAAATCCGGATCAATTTCGTAGGGGCACCTCAGTGCTGGCTTGACTTTTATTCTTTATTATAGAGTATCGTTTTATTTAAATACAAAAATTCAAAGGTCAAAATATAAGGGGCTGACATAGATAAGGTTTCAGTATTCACATTTTGACCCATTCAGCGATGGTCTTCAAGAGGTTGCTGGCTGGGCGGTGATTGAACCGCCACTCGCACTCTTTGAG
>Ga0136644_10004269_pt1 | contig 10563 bp, 9 predicted proteins | sample C_130820_EF_Meta_FD_94780 | JGI IMG/M metagenome (GOLD analysis project Ga0136644, IMG submission 94780) | Freshwater microbial communities from Lake Croche, Canada to study carbon cycling - C_130820_EF_MetaG (v2) (version 2) | ecosystem: Environmental > Aquatic > Freshwater > Lake | place: Lake...
GCCCGCCTGGGCATCCCGGTGCTGGCCGTGGTCGACACCAACTGCTCGCCCGAGGGCGTTGATTACGTCATTCCCGGTAACGACGACGCCATGCGCGCCATCCACCTTTACGCCGCCGGCATCGCCGATGCCGTGCTGGAAGGCAAGGCTGCCGTACCGCAGCTGACCGTGAACGAAGACGAGTTCGTCGAGCTCGATGCCGATGGCAACCCGCAGCGCCGCGCACCGCGTGGTCAGGGTGGCCGTGGCCGTCCGCAGGCCACTGTGCGTCATCGTGGCGTGGTGTCCGATGTCAGCGAAATCCCGGAGCCGGGCGCCGAGCCGCTGATCAGCGAAGCCGAGTTGGATGAGCCGGGTGCCGATGTCAAAGCGCCTGCAGCCAAAGATGCCGGTGCGCTGCGTCGCCGGCCCGTCGCACCCACTGGTGGTGCACCGCGTCGTGGAGGTCGTTGAACATGAGCGTTACTGCTGAATCTGTCCGTCAACTGCGCGAGCGCACCGGCGCCGGCATGATGGAATGCAAGCGTGCATTGGTTGAAACCAATGGTGACCTGGACGCTGCTGCCGAACTCATGCGCAAGCAGGGTCTGGCCAAGGCCGACAAAAAAGCCTCCCGTATTGCTGCCGAGGGCGTCATTTCCACGGCGGTTTCAGCGGATGGCAAGGCGGCCGTCATGGTTGAGATCAACTGTGAAACCGACTTTGTCGCCCGCGGCGATGACTTCACCGGCTTTGCTGCGGTTGTTTCGCAGCAGGCGCTGACGGCCAACCCGGCCGACGTCGAAGCTTTGCTGGCGGTGCCGGCTGCCGGTGGCGAAACCATCGACTCGCTGCGCCGTTCGCTGATCGCCAAGATCGGCGAGAACATCAGCGTGCGCCGCTTCGTGCGCGTTGAGTCGGCCGGTCAGTTGGGCAGCTATCTGCACGGCACTCGCATCGGCACTTTGGTTGCGCTCGACGGTGGCGACGCCGCCTTGGCTCGCGATCTGGCCATGCATGTGGCGGCCAGCAGCCCGCGCTATCTGGCTGCGGCCGATGTGCCTGCCGAAGATGTCGCCAAAGAGCGTGCCATCCGCATCGAGATGTCGCAGAACGACGAGAAGAACAAGGGCAAGCCCGAGGCTGTTCTGGTCAAGATCGTCGAGGGCGGTATCAACAAGTGGCTCAACGAGATCACTCTGCTGGGCCAGCCGTTCGTCAAGGACGACAAGCTCTCGGTCGAAAAACTGTTGGTTGCAGCCAAGGCCCAGATCACACGCTTCGAGCGCCTGGAAGTCGGCGCAGGCATCGAAAAGAAGCAAGATGACTTCGTTGCTGAAGTCATGGCGCAGGCCAAAGGCAGCGGACACTGAGATCCGCTGCGAGATATCAAACCCCGCGCAGGCGGGGTTTTTTTTAGGAGTGTGACAACCATGACGACTTCCACTTACAAGCGCATCCTGGTCAAGTTGTCCGGCGAGGCGCTGCTCGGTGAGGCCGAATACGGTATCGATCCGCTGATGCTGCGGCGCGTGGCATTAGAGCTGCAGGAAGTCTGCGCCATGGGTGTGCAGGTGTCCGTGGTGATCGGTGGCGGCAATATCTTTCGCGGCGCCGGTCTGGCGCGTGCAGGCATGGATCGCGTGACCGCAGACCAGATGGGCATGTTAGCCACCGTGATGAATGCGCTGGCCATGCAGGACGCGCTTGAATCTATCGGCACACATGCGCGTGTCATGTCGGCCATCCGCATCAACGAAGTGGCCGAAGACTTTATCCGCCGGCGGGCTGTGCGGCACATGGAGAAAGGCCGCGTGGTCATCTTCGCTGCGGGCACCGGCAACCCTTTCTTTACCACCGATACGGCGGCCAGTCTGCGTGCCATCGAGATCGGTGCCGAATTGCTCATCAAGGCCACCAAGGTCGATGGCGTGTACTCGGACGATCCGGTGCGCAATCCCACTGCGGTGCGCTATACGCGCCTGAGCTTCGATAGGGTGCTGGACGATAGACTGTCGGTCATGGATGCTACGGCTATTGTCATGTGTCGCGACAACCGTTTGCCCCTGCGTGTCTTCAACCTCGGCAATACCGGCGATCTGCCGCGTATCGTGCGCGGCGAAGATCTCGGCACGCTGGTCACCTGCGACTAATTCACCGGAGGCTTCAGCTATGCTCGAAGACATCAAGAAAGACGCTCTGCAGCGCATGCAGAAGTGCATTCAAACCTTTCAAGGCGATCTTAAAAAGCTGCGTACCGGACGCGCCCATCCCAGTCTGGTCGAGAACCTCAAGATCGATTTCTACGGCAGCGAGACGCCGCTGTCACAGGTGGCCAATATCGCCATCGAAGACGCGCGCACCATCGTCATCACGCCGTGGGACAAGAACACCGTCAGCGCAGTCGAGAAGGCGATACACAAGTCCGACTTGCATCTGACCCCCATGACGGCCGGCAGCGTGATCCGCGTGCCGCTGCCGCCGCTGACCGAAGAGCGTCGCCGTGACATCCTCAAAGTGGTCCGTCAGGACGCTGAGAACGGCAAGGTCTCAGTGCGCAACGTGCGCCGCGATGTGCTCTCCGATGTCAAAGAGGCGCTCAAGGCCAAGCTCATCTCGCAGGACGATGAACGTCGCGTGCAGGACGACATCCAGAAGCTCACCGACCGCTTTACCGGTGAAATCGACCAACTCGTGGCCGGCAAGGAAAAAGAGATCCTGCAGGTCTGACGCGCATGACGCTGCCGCGGCATGTCGCCATCGTCATGGACGGTAACGGCCGGTGGGCGCGCAAGCGTCTGCTGCCGCGTGCCGCCGGGCACAAGGCCGGCATCAAACCCGTACGTTTGTGCATAGAGCAGTGTGCGCAACGCGGTATCGAGGCGCTGACGCTGTTTGCCTTCAGCAGCGAGAATTGGTCGCGTCCCGATGAGGAAGTCAGCAGCCTGATGAGCCTGTTTCTCAGTGCTCTAGAGCGTGAGGTGGCTGATCTGGACCGCAATCAGGTGCGACTGCGTTTCATCGGTGATGTCAGCAGTTTGTCGGCGCCGCTGCAGGAGCGCATGGCCGAGTCGCAGTCGCTGACGGCGGCTAACAAGGGCCTGCAACTACAGATCGCCGTCAGCTACGGTGGACGCTGGGACATCGTGTCGGCTGCGCGCCAACTGGCGGCGCGTTGCGCCGCAGGGCAATTGCAGCCACAGGCCATCGACGAACAGATGTTGGCCGCCGGCTTGCAACTGGCTGGCCAGCCCGATCCCGACTTGTTCATCCGCACCGGTGGTGAACAACGCATCAGCAATTTTTTGCTGTGGAACCTGGCCTACAGCGAGTTGTACTTCACCGATCAGCTGTGGCCCGACTTCGATGTCGCGGGCTTTGAGGCAGCGCTGGCGCATTTCGCCAGCCGCAGCCGTCGCTTTGGTCTGACCGGCGAGCAGATCGCCAGCTCCTCATGACCGGTCTGCGCGTCCTCACGGCCGTCATTTTCGGCGGTCTACTGCTGGCGTTGTTGCTGTGGGCGCCCGCCTGGGTCTGCGCGGTATTGGTGGTGCTGGTCATCCTCGATGCGGCTTGGGAGTGGACTGCCTTGTTGCGCTTGACTGCGCCGCTCACCCGCTTGGCCTATGTGCTGTCGACCGGCGCCTTGCTGGCTCTGGCCTGGTGGTTCACCGCAACGCCGGCAGCCTTGCAGCTGCTGCTCGGTTTAGCGGCGCTGTGGTGGCTGATCGCTGCGGCCTGGGTGGCTTGGGCACCGCATCGTCACGCCAGTCCGGTGGGCGGGGCGCTGGCCGGCTGGATCACGCTGGTGCCGGCGGGTGTGGCGCTGTTGCGCCTGCGCTTGGATTGGCCGCAGGGCCTGCGCTGGTTGCTGGCTGCGCTGTTTCTGGTTTGGACGGCCGACACGGGCGCCTATTTTGCCGGCCGTTGGTTCGGGCGACACAAACTGGCGCCGCTGGTGTCACCCGGCAAGACCTGGGAGGGTGCTGCAGGCGGCCTGTTGCTGGTGGGGGCCTTGGCGGCTTGGGCCGCGCCCCTGCTGACCATGCCGCGGCTGCCGTTTGCCGCCGTATGCCTGTTGATCGGCTGCTTTTCGATCATCGGCGATCTGATCGAGAGCCTGTTCAAGCGTCATGCCGGCCTCAAGGACAGCGGTCGTCTGTTGCCTGGCCATGGCGGCATGCTCGATCGCATCGATAGCCTGCTGGCGGCAGCGCCGCTGCTGATGCTGGGCGCCAGCTTGTTAGGAGCCGGCACTTGATCGGCGTCGCGGTGCTCGGTTCCACCGGCAGCATCGGCCAGAACACGCTCGATGTCCTGGCGCGTCACCCGCAGCAGTTTCGTGTGGTGGCACTGGCGGCAGGGCGCAACGTCGAGGCGCTGTTTACGCAGTGCCGGCACTGGCGTCCGGATTACGCGGCGCTGACCGATGTCGCCGCCGCGGCCGTGTTGTCGCAGCGTCTGGCTGCCGCCGGTGTGCCCACCCAAGTGCTGGCTGGGCCGGATGCCCTAGAGACGCTGGCCGCGCTGCCAGCGGTCGACTATGTGATGGCGGCGGTGGTCGGTGCGGCCGGACTGCCGTCAACGCTGGCGGCGGCGCGCGCCGGCAAACGCCTGCTGCTGGCCAACAAAGAATCGCTGGTGATGGCCGGGCCGCTGCTGTTGCAGGCCATACAGCAGCACGGGGCCAGCCTGTTGCCCATCGACAGCGAACACAACGCTATCTTTCAGTGTCTGCCGCCGGGCTTTGTCGTGGGTCAGGCCCCGGCCGGTGTGCGCCGTCTGCTGCTGACGGCTTCCGGTGGTCCGTTTTTAAATGGGCCGGTGGATCTGTCGGCGGTCACGCCCGAGCAAGCCTGTGCCCATCCGAACTGGGTCATGGGCCGTAAGATCTCGGTTGATTCAGCCACCCTGATGAACAAGGGGCTGGAGTTGATCGAGGCCTGTTTGTTGTTTGGTTTGCCACCCGACCGTATCGATATCCTGATCCATCCGCAGAGCGTCATCCATTCGATGGTCGAATACCTCGACGGCTCGGTGCTGGCGCAGCTCGGTTCTCCCGATATGCGCACGCCCATCGCCCATGCGCTGGCCTGGCCGCAGCGCTGCGAGGCCGGTGTACAATCACTCGATTTCGTCAAACTGGGACGGCTCGATTTTCTGCAGCCCGATACACAACGCTTTGCGTGTCTACGCTTGGCGATCGAGGTAGCCAGGGTCGGCCAAACAGCACCTACTATCCTGAACGCGGCCAATGAGGTCGCCGTGCAGGCCTTTCTCGACAGGCGGTTGAACTTTCTGGACATCGCGGCAGTCATTGCAACGACCCTCGATAGGGTCGCAACCGTTGCCGCCATCGATCTGGCCACTGTGTTTGAGGCCGATCGTCTGGCGCGAGCCTGTGCTCAGGCCGAGGTCCTTCGATTGATGAATGTCACCCACGGCGCGAGTCTATGAATCTTTCCTGGCAACACCTGCTGGCTTTTATCGTCGCCATCTGCGTCCTGGTGGCAGTGCACGAGTTCGGCCATTACTGGGTCGCCCGCCGGCTGGGCTTCAAGGTACTGAAGTTCTCCATAGGCTTCGGCCGGCCACTGTTCAAGTGGGTGGCAGGTACAGACCAGACCGAATACGTGTTGGCGGCCATCCCGCTGGGTGGCTACGTCAAGTTGCTCGATGAGCGGGAAGGCGACGTCGATGCGGCGCAGTTGCACCGCGCCTTCACGCGCCGTCCGGTGTGGCAGCGCATCCTGGTGCTGCTGGCCGGTCCCGCGTTTAACTTCGGCTTTGCCATCCTGCTGCTGGCTGGCCTGTTCTGGTTCAGCGGCATCACTGAGGTTCGCGCGGTGGTGGGCGATGTGCAGGTCGATAGCCCCGCCGCACGCGCCGGGCTGCGCAGCGGCGATGTCATTCAGTCTGTGGCCGGGCGTGCGGTCGCCGGCCAGCGCGATGTGCTGATGGATTTGCTGGCAGGCTTGACCGACGTCGGCGGCGTCACGCTGGCCGTTGCAGACGGGCAGGGCGCGCAGCGGCAGTTGCGGCTGGCGGTCGACAACAGCGAGCTGCGCCGGCAACTGACCGAGCCCGACCGACTGCTGAGCACGCTGGGCTTTGCGTTCTGGCAGCCGTCCCTGCCTGCCGTACTGGGTCTGGTCGAGCCCAAGGGTCCGGCCGGCCTGGCGGGCTTGCTCAGCGGCGACACCATTCTGGCCATCAACGACAATGTCGTCGCCGATTTCCGTGAGCTGCGACAGCACGTCGAACTGCTGGGCGGGCAGGAAGTCGTGTTGCGCTATCGCCGTCAGGGCAGCGAGTCCAGCACCCGCGTGCAGGTCGCCAGCGATGAGGTCAATGGCAGGCGTATCGGCCGTATTCACGTGGCACCGGCTGCCGGCGGTGGCTACCCGGCGTCCATGCTGCAGCACATCAATCTAGGCCCCTTGGCGGCGCTGGCGCGCGGCACCACAGAGGCGTGGGACATGACCGCGCTGCAGGCGAGATTGTTCTGGCGGATGCTGCGCGGTGAGGTCTCGCTGAAGAACCTCAGCGGGCCGCTGACCATCGCCGAATATGCCGGCGATTCGGCTAAAGCCGGGCTGCCGGCGTTCCTGAGCTTTCTGGTGATGATCAGCCTGAGCCTGGGTTTCTTAAACTTGCTGCCTATTCCCATCCTTGATGGCGGGCAGGTGGTCTATCAGCTGGCCGACTGGATTCGTGGCAGTCCGCTGCCCGAGCGCATACAAGCCTTGGGTCAGCAGCTCGGCATAGTATTATTGGTTCTACTCATGGGCGTCGCGTGGTTCAACGACTACGTGCGGCACTTTGGCTGATGCCCCTTTACTCCACGGCGGTCATGTAATGAAGTCCGGCGCGATCCTCGCATCGCTGGTGTTGTGCGCATATCTTCCCTGTGCCCGGTCGCAGGTGGTTCAGGGCGACAACGCCCGTTTCACCGTTGGCGATATCCGCTTGGAAGGTCTGCAGCGTGTCTCAGAAGGCACCGTCTATAACTACCTGCCAGTCAATATCGGTGATGACCTCGGGCCGCAGCGCCTGCGCGAAGCACTCAAGGCCCTCTATGCCACCGGCTTTTTTCGCGATGTCGAAATCCGCCGTGACGGCAGCACACTGGTTATCGCCGTGCGTGAGCGTCCGTCCATCGAGAGCTTTGAGCTCAAGGGCAACAAGGACATCAAGACCGAAGAGCTGACCAAGTCGCTGCGCAATGTGGGCCTGGCAACCGGCAAGACCTTCGACCGCTCGGTGCTTGAGGACGTCAAGCAGTACCTGACCGACCAGTACTACAGCCGCGGCAAATACGGCGTGCGCATCAACGCCACGGTCGAAGATCAGGCCGATAATCGCGTCCGCATCAAGATCGATATCAAGGAAGGCTCGCGCGCCAAGATCCGTCAGATCAGCATCGTCGGTAACACCAGCTTTGAAGAAAAGGCCATTCTGAGCACGCTGGAACTCAAGACGCCGCAATGGAACAGCTGGTACAAGCAAAACGATCGTTATTCGCGTGAGTCGCTGCAGGGCGACCTCGAGAAGGTCAAGTCCTGGTATCAGGACCGTGGTTACGCCAACTTCCAGGTCGAGTCTGCGCAGGTCGCTATTGCGCCGGAAAAAGACGACATGTTCATCACGGTCAACGTGAGTGAAGGTGAGGTCTACAAAATCTCCGAGGCCAAGCTGGCCGGCAACACCATCGTTCCCGAAGCCGAAATGCGCAAGCTGATCCTCGTGCAGCCCGGCCAGATCTACTCGCAGCGACTCATCGCCGCCACTCAAGAACTGCTGCAGAACCGCTTGGGCGAAGAAGGATTTGCTTTCGCCAAGGTCGATCCGGTACCGCGCTTGGACGACGCCACCAAGCAAGTGTCGATGACCTTCCTGGTCGACCCGGGTAAGCGTGTCTATGTGCGGCACATCGAGTTCGCCGGCATCACCCGCACCAACGATCTGGTGCTGCGCCGCGAGATGCGGCAGCTGGAAGGCGCTTGGCTGTCTAACCTGGCGCTAGAGCGTTCCAAGCAGCGCATGCAGCAGCTCTCGTACATCGAGAAGGTTGAGTTTGAGAAGAACAAGGTCGATGGCTCTGACGATCTGGTCGACGTCAAATACACCATCAAAGAAGGCCCCAGCGCGCAGCTTTCAGGCGGCATCGGCTACTCGGCTTCGTACTCTTTCATGCTCAACGGCAGCTATGCCGACAGCAACTTCCTGGGCACCGGCAAGCGCGTGGCGGTCGAGCTCAACACCGGTCGCTATAGCAAGGTCTACAGCTTCTCCAGCACCAACCCCTACACCAGCATCGACAATCTCTCGCGTACGGTCAGCCTGCGCTATAGCGACGTCACGCAGTTTGTGTCGGCGTCATCTGACTTCTCGTCCAAGACGCTGGCGCTGGGCCTCGAATACGGTTACCCCATCACCGAGTTCCAAGGCTTGCGGGTAGGCGCCACGCTGCAAAATGCGCAGTTGCTGACCACCTCGTCAGGCAGCGCGCTGCAGGCGCGTGAATGGGTGCAGAACAACGGCAAACCTTATGCCAGCAGTGCGGTCGACCAGCAGGGCGGCATCTTTGAGTTCTATGGCACCAAGTTCACCACCATTGAAATGACTGCTGGCTGGTACCTCAACTCGCTCAATCGCGGACTGTTTGCCGATCGCGGCATGCGTCAGTCGGTGTCGGTGTCCTCCAGTGTGCCGGGCAGTTCAGTGCAATATTGGGTCGGTAACTACGATCTGGTGCAGTACGTGCCCATCTATCACCGCTGGGTCGGTGCGCTGCAGCTGCGCGGCGCTTACGGCGACAGCTTTGGCGGCACCACGGCCTTGCCGCCGTTCCGTCAGTTCTACGCCGGCGGTCCGGACACCGTGCGCGGTTACCGCGAAAGCCGCCTCGGACCCAAGGATAACTACGGCAATCCTTATGGCGGCAATATGATGGTCATGGGCCGCGCCGAGCTCATTCTGCCGATGCCCGAAAAGTGGCAGACCAGCGCCAGAGTCAGCTTGTTCTACGATATTGGCAACGTGTTCTCGACCAGTAACAACACCAAGTTTTACGGCGTGGACGGCGTGACGCCTGTAACCTATGGCTTCAAATATGCTAACTTGCGCCGCTCTACCGGCTTGGCCGTGCAGTGGTTGGCGCCGCTGGGTATTTTCCGGTTCAGCTATGCGCTGCCCCTGAATGCATCCGAAGGCAACAACGTCCTTTATCAGGACGAAAAAGAGCAGTTCCAGTTTTCGGTCGGTCAGGCATTCTGATCGCGCGTCGAGTTTAACGGAGGGTGTCCAGCGTGAATCGTATTCTCAAGTCTCTGGTCGGCGGTCTCGTGCTCAGTGCAGCGGTGGTGTCGGCTCCTGCGTTTGCCGAAATGAAAGTCGGCGTGATCAATTACCAGAGGCTGATGGCCGAGTCGCCGCAGGCTAAGGTCGCACTCGAAGCCATCCAGGCCGAGTTCAAGCCCCGCGAGGCTGACTTGCAGCGTACCCAGGGCATGCTCAAGGGTAAGGAAGAAAAGCTGCAGAAAGATGCGGCCACCATGAGCGAGGCCCAGCGTACTCAGGCGGAAAAAGAACTGCGTGACGGCGCCCGCGATTTCACCCGCAAGCAGCAGGAAATCCAGGACGACTTCAATGCCCGTCGCAACGAAGAAATGACCAAGCTGCAGCGCGTGCTGGTCGAAGAAGTGCAGGCCTACAGCAAAGCGCAGGGTTTTGATCTGGTGCTGGCCGACGGTGTCATCTACTTCGCCAATTCGCTGGACATCACGCCGGCCATCTTAGGCTCGTTGACCGGCCGCAAGGCACCGGCCGCACCGGCTGCCTCCAAGCCGGCCAAGTAAGCACGCCGCCAACGGACGCCATCACAGGCTCCATCATGGCAGTGTCGCTAGGCGAACTCGCGGTCCGCTATGGCTGCGAGTTACGCGGCGATCCCGATCTGTGCATTGCAGCGGTCGGGCGTCTCGATTCTCACGAACCGGTGCTGGGCTTTGTCGCCAGCGCCGCTTACCGCCAAGCACTGCGCGATACTCGCGTTGCGGCGGTCATCCTCGATGCCCGACTGGCCGCCGATGCACCGGTGCCCGCGCTGGTATGTGCTAACCCCCATGCCACCTACGCACGCATCGCCAGCCTGTTGCACCCTTGGCCTGCGGCAGAGCCCGGCATCCATCCGACGGCGCAGATCCGCCCTGGCGCGCAGGTGCATCCCACAGCGCATGTGGCGGCGTTTGCGTTCATCGAGGACGGCGTCAGTGTTGGCGCACGCTGTTTTGTCGGACCCTATAGTCAGCTGGGTACGGGCGCGCAGTTGGCCGCCGATGTGCGACTGGTTTCGCGCGTCACGGTGTGTTCGGGGGTCGTGTTGGGCGAGCGCTGCGTGGTGCATCCGGGTGCGGTGCTGGGTTCGGACGGCTTTGGCTATGCGCGCGATGGCGCGGCTTGGGTCAAAGTGCCGCAGCTGGGCACGGTGCGGGTCGGGCAGGACGTGGAGATCGGCGCCAACACCACCATCGACCGGGGTGCACTGGGCGATACGCTGATCGCTGACGGCGTCAAACTCGA
>Ga0136644_10004270_pt1 | contig 10563 bp, 10 predicted proteins | sample C_130820_EF_Meta_FD_94780 | JGI IMG/M metagenome (GOLD analysis project Ga0136644, IMG submission 94780) | Freshwater microbial communities from Lake Croche, Canada to study carbon cycling - C_130820_EF_MetaG (v2) (version 2) | ecosystem: Environmental > Aquatic > Freshwater > Lake | place...
CTTCATGTGAGCTGCCCTCATCTCACCGATATCATGAACAGATACAAATTTGGCAAAATGATAATACACCGCAGCGCGGGATAAATGCTCACTAGCACTCAAGAAAAATTGTTGCTCTAGGGCCTCTTTTCCGAGATTTTCGTGGACAAGGGCTCTTTTACTCCAAGCACTAGTCCAATCCTCCCAGCGATCAATTCCTTGTGTTACTTCTTGAAAATCGGTCAATAAAATACCGTTTGACACAAACCTTGGTGCCCAATGGGCAATAGCAGACTCAACTCGTGGATCTTTACTCATTTAACTTCTGTCTCCTTTGTCATACACCTACATACAAGACTCGCAAAGAACGTACGAGCAATTGTTGTTAGTGCTTTTATAAATATAGTATCTATCATATCCAAAAAATACAACGAAGCAACTATTTTTTAAACTGCCACCAATAACAGAAAATGTAACTCCTAAATAGGTTACTTTTAAGCTGGTATGAGTTTGATTTGAATTTTTTTACCTAAAACAACAGCTGCACTAGATAGTGTAGCTAAAGTTAAGCTTGTATCTGTTTCATCTAAAAGCCGATTCAGTGATGCGCGACTGGTGTGCATCATTTTTGCCATTAAGGTTTTATTTATATTTTGTTTTTCCATTGCCTGCTCGATTTGCCATGCAATCACTCTCTTGACAGCAATTGCTGTAGCTTCCTGTAAAAGAGATTCTTCATTTAAGAAATCATCAAAATCAGAACCAATATATTTTGACTTCATTAAATTATTCCTTTCAGTTTTTTGATTCGACTGCGTGTAAGCTGCAAATCGGGCAGCGGTGTTTTTTGCTGTTTTTTTATAAAACCGTGTATCAAAACCATAAAATCTTTTTCGCAAATAAATAATACTCTTGCAATGCGTTGACTGTGTAACCTACTTCTTACTTCCCATAATCCAGATTCAATAAAACCTACAAGAGGCATGCCAATAGGCCAACCAAATTGAACTGTTTTAATATCTGCACCGATAACTTTTTTATCGAGTAGATCTAGTTGCTTTAGCCACTCTCTAACAGGTTCTGAACCAGAATCTGTTTTGTAAAACTTAACTTTTAATTTGATTGGAGACATAAAAATATTGTATCAAAAAAGATACGTTACGTAAAGAATATGATCAATCTAGCTAAATAAATGAAGTTCTGTATGTAGGAGTTAAAGGGAGGAGGGTTTGGATTGGGTTAAGGAATCATTGGAATTCATTTTTTGTAAATTATTATTTAGAAAGGTTTTGACAAATACCTTTGTACTCAGAAATTTGTGGGTTGGTGTATTCCGGTAGGAAATTTCGTTTTAAAGTTTACGAGAGTAGTGCGAAATAGGAGCTTAGATTATTGGTCTAAAGAGAGCTCATAAAAAGATCGGACTTTAATTTGTGGAATATGTCATACTTGGTGAATTAAAAGAATAAATGCAGTATTTATATAGACATAATCAATGAAGTCTCCCAATTTTTCCTATTGTCGTCCTACTTCTTTAGAAGAAGTATTCGATCTATTTGAGCATTATGGAGATGAGGCGCTCATACTCGCTGGCGGGCAAAGCCTGGTGCCTACCCTAAATATGCGTTTATCCAACCCTTCAGTTTTAATTGATATCAATCGTATTTCAGAGCTTCAAGGAATAATTGACGAGGGTCATTACGTAAAGATTGGTGCACTAACACGTCACCATGAAGTTGAGAGTTCGGAAGTGATAGAAAAGGAACTTCCTTTATTACATATGGCAATGCCTTATGTTGCTCATACAGCAATTCGTTCTCGTGGAACATTTGGTGGAAGTCTTGCTTTTGCAGATGCTGCTGCAGAAATTCCGGCGATTACTTTGACTAGTGAGGCCATCATTCAAGTACATTCCAAAAATGGCGCACGACAAATTCTCGCTAAAGATTTCTTTCAAGGGCTTTATTCAACTGCTCTAGAAAAAGGTGAAATCATTACTGGTGTTTTATTCCCTAAAAATAGCTATAACCACTATATATTTAAAGAGTTTGCCCGTCGACAGGGTGATTACGCTACCGTAGGTATTGCGATTGCTGCTCAAGTGCAGGCAAAAGTCATTCACAATTTACGTGTTGTGTATTTTGGTGTATCTGATAGACCTATTGTTGATCTTCAACTCGCTCATGATTTATTAGTTAAAGGCATGAGCGTAGAGACCATTCATCAACTAAGTATGAGTGTCGGAAATGATATTGATATTACTTCAGATATTTACCATGATCAATCCACAAAACATCATTTATTAAAAGTGATTGTCAAGCGAGCCTTATTAGAATTGCTTGGGAAGGTAGAAGATGGCATTAGTTAAGGAAAATATTGAGATTACGTGTGTAATTAATGGCAAGCCTGTGCGCCAAACCGTTTTATCCAGAATGCATTTAGGGGACTTTTTACGGGGACAGCTTGATTTGAATGGTATTCACCTTGGATGTGAGCATGGTGTATGTGGGGCATGTACTGTATTAGTTGATGGCCTATTAGTCAGGTCCTGTTTGATGTTGGCTGCGCAGATTGATGGTTGTGAAGTGCAAACGATTGAGGGTGCTGTGGAGACGGGTGAGGTTGATCTCCTAATGAATGCCTTTCAAAAAAGGAATGCTGCGCAATGTGGATTTTGTTCCCCTGCCATGATTTTAACGACAGCAGAGATCATCAAAAAAACAGACCGACCAACCCGTGAGCAAATTCGAGAAGCAATTTCAGGAAACTTTTGTCGTTGTACTGGCTATCAAGCAATTGTTGATGCGGTTGAAGATATTTTTGATCAGCGAGAGACGAAACGATAATCAATATGGCTAATCAATCACAACTCCCAAATCAATATATTGGTCAGCCTGTTGTTCGCCAAGAGTTAAGGCGTTTACTAGAAGGTAAGGGCTGTTATGTTGATGATATTCAATTGCCTAGATTGTGTCATGTCGTTTATGTGAGAAGTCCGCATGCGCATGCAAAGATCATCAAGATTAATCTAGAAAAAGCCTTACAGGTAGAGGGTGTGTTAAGAATTGCAACAGGCCGAGACATTGCTGCAATTTGTAAACCTTATCTTGGCGTTCTGAGCCACTTAGAAGGTATGAAATCAGTCCCTCATTACCCTTTAGCAATTGATCGGGCGATGTGGAATGGTCATCCGGTAGTTGCAGTCGTAGCAGAAAGTAGAGCTCAGGCAGAGGATGCCGCCGATCAAGTTGAAATTGAATGGGAACCACTTGAGGCAGTTGTTGATGAAGAATTAGCATTAGCACCTGATGCATATATTTTGCATCCTGAGTTAGGGACCAATCTTTGCTGGGAAAAAAGCATTGATGTTGGTGAGGTTGATTTAGCTTTTGAAAAAGCTGACCTGATTGTTGAAGAAAGTTTAAGAACTGGTCGGCATACCCATGTTGCTCTTGAGCCAAGATCGATTTTGGCGAGTTATGTTTCATCGGATCAACAACTTGAGGTTTGGCACTCAACGCAGTCTCCCCATATGATGCATTGGATCTTATCTCACCACTTTGATGTTCCAGAAAGTCAAGTTCGAGTAAAGGCACCTGATGTTGGCGGTAGCTTTGGATTAAAAATCCATATTTATGGTGATGAGATGGCAACGGTTGGTATGTCTATTTTAATGGGACGTCCTGTGAAATTTGTAGCAGACCGACTTGAATCATTTCTATCGGATTATCATGCCAGAGATCATCACATCAAAGTGCGTATGGCAGTTTCCAAAGAGGGCAAAATATTAGCGATTGAAATGGATGATTTGCAAAGTATGGGACCGTACGCAAGCTATCCTCGTGGCGGTGTGAATGAGGCAAGGCAAGTCTTTAATTTGGTTGGAGCCTCTTATGGAGTCCAAAATTACCGTGCTAGAACCAGAGCTGTTTTTCAAAATAAGAGTATGTATGGCCAGTATCGGTCGGTCGGAAGACCCATTGCTTGTTTGATTACCGAAAGTTTGGTTGAGCGCGCTGCTGCGCAGTTGGGCATTGATCCCCTAGTGTTTAGAAAAAATAACTTTATTCCGCAAAATGCTTACCCCTTTAAGTTGGTTACTGGACCGACCATAGAGATTCTTTCACAGCATCAATCGGTTGATCAGTTAATTGAATTAATGGATTATAAAAATGTGATCAAAGAGCGTGATGAGTTTCGTCAACGTGGAATATTGCGTGGCATTGGCTTTGCTAGTTTTTTAGAGACATCAAGTCCTTCCTCCACGATGTACGGCAAAGGTGGCGCATCGATTTCCGCTGCAGACACAGCAACTTTGAGACTTCTTCCAACAGGATCCATTTTTTGTACGGCCAGTATCAATGATTTTGGGCAGGGGGCACAAACAGTAGCAGCTCAGATAACCGCGAGCATTTTAGGCGTTTCTATAGAAAATGTGCGTGTTGTTTTGGGTGACACAGATGCTAGTCCTTACGGGGGTGGTAATTATGGATCTCGAGGAACGTCAATTGGTGGTGAGGCAATTCTCCAAACCGCAAAAGCATTAAAACAGAACATTATTGAGTTTGCGGCAATTTTGTTATCCGTAGATCCAAAGCAACTGGATTTAATTGAGGGTTTTGTTTTCGATACATTATCTAAGCAGAACCTGATCTCATTGGAGGCATTAGCTAGACAAGCCTACTTTAATCTGGAGAAAATTCCTCGAGAATATACTCCCGAGTTAACCGTTAGTCGAAGTTTCGCGCAACGTGACTTTGATGGGGTCTTTACCAATGGTATTCAGGCATCTTATCTTGAAGTAGATCCTGAAACAGGTTACGTTACATTACTCAAACATTGGGTTTTGGAAGATGTTGGCACGGTTATTAATCCACTTTTGTTAGATGAACAGATTCGAGGTGGTGTCATTCAAGGGATTGGTGCGGCATTGTATGAACAATGTTTGTATAGTCCAGAAGGCCAATTGATCAATGGTAGCTTAGTAGATTATTTAGTTCCGCTTGCCAGTGAAATGCCGGATATTGTCGTTGGTCACACTTTCTCGGCAACGAAGATTTCAGAACTTGGGGCTAAGGGTGGTGGTGAAGGTGGAGTGGCAGGATCATCTGCCGCAGTATTTAATGCCATCAATGACGCACTCAAGCCACTGGGAGTTCATGTTAACCAACTCCCAGTAACGCCCCAGAGATTAATACAAGCCGTTTGCAAAACTCCAAGCTGATTGACCTGGAGGACAACTATTCAATTTTTCCAATACGTTTAATCGTGTTGCTAATACGTTCCTGATCTTTATTCAGAAAATCATTGAAGTCTTTACCATCTCGATAGTCGACTAGTACGCCCATTTTTTCAGAGCTTTGTAAGTACTCCACATCCTGAACTGCACGACTAATGTCATTTCGAATTTTTTGAACAAGTTGATCAGGAGTTTTAGCAGGGGCAAAAACACCTGCCCAGAGATAAAATTCTGCATTTTTATAGCCCAGTTCGATAGCAGTTGGAACATCCGGAAATTGTGGATGACGTTTTGCACCCGTTGTTAATAGAGCCCGTAAAGAACCCGCCTTTACTTGCGGCAGTACGACACCAGGAACACCTGCGGTCATTGCAACTTGCCCACCCAACACTGCAGTGATAGCCGGACCACCACCCGAATAGGGAATATGAAGTAATTTAATAGCGGCTGATTGTGCAACCATTTCTACTGGAAGGTGGATATTACTGTAATTACCTGAGGAAGAGTAAGGAACTTTATCTGGATTTTTTTTAGCATGTGCCACGAATTCTTCAAAAGTTTTCCATGGAGAATCAGCTTTAACGACAAATAAAACTGGATCAGCAGACAATAAAGCTAAAGGCGTAAATTGAGATCGTTCAAAGGAAGGCGTCTTGCCAAACAGACGTTCAGACTCTGGAACAGATAAAAGAGCTGGCGCAGTTACTAAAAGGGTATATCCATCAGGAGAGGCATTCGCTACCGCTTGCATACCGATTGCACCACCAGCACCTGGTTTGGTATTCACAACGACAGCTTGATTCCATACTTTAAAAAGTGATTGCGCAATGGATCGTGCTGCTTGATCAACAGCGCCACCAGGGGGATAGGGGCAAACTAAATTAATGAGTCTATTCGGGAAATCTGATTGGGCAAATGAATAAGTATGAGCAAAAGTGAATAAACAGAAAATGATAGTACGTAAAACTTTAAATGGTATTTTATTATTCATGAGGTCTCCTTTTTGATTCGATCAGTATCTTCTAATCATCAGTACATAGTGTAACTCTTGGAGTGGCAATAAATCCTATTTTTATGAAGAATTTAATAACAGACAAACATGTACTATCAATGCGACATTGACCTGACATGTTGATTTTGCATTTTCTAAGTTTATTTAGAAAGATTTTGACAAATCCCTTTGTACTCAGAAATTTGTGGGTTGGTGTATTCCGGTAGGAAATTGATTTCTTGTTTAGTCATTTCACCAGAAGCACGGTTGATTAAAACCTTGACCGTTTTATCGCGTCCTTTGGTTAAGTGAGAACCATTGACACGGATGTTTTTCTCATCCACCACAACCGACATATGTTTCACATCATCTTCACTACGATGGTTATAGGTGATAAATGAAAAGTCAGGATCATCAGACTCAATGAGCCAGACATCACTATATCGACTAAGATCATTTGAAGTAGATACGGGTAAATAGGTAACCGTCATCACAGCATTCACTTCTTTGGGGGCAGACTCCACTTGAGTGCCGTCATTTTTTGTTAAAACTGAGGTTAAGATACCTTTACATGAAAGAGAAATCTTTTCTTTTTCTATATTTTGACTACATCCAACAAGTGAAAGAAGGGCTATCCATAAAATAAGTATTTTCATAAGGCAACTGTAACATCTATCAATAACTTCGCAGAACTTATTTATTTTGAAAAGAAAAAATACGATGTTGAAGAGAAAGATAATATGTTTTTGCGTAAACGAATTCCCTACTTCAGGTACTATGATGCTCAATCAAATGAAAAAAATGAATTGACTTTCTTACACTTGATTCCAAGACAAATTTAATCAATTCTTGACGAAGAGTAAATTTGGTTATAACCATTATCGGAATCATGTATATTAGCTAAATGGAAAAAATAATCAAAAACTAATTACATGGTTTAAAAATGACCCATTCAAATTAAGTCAATCACGATGAAATATAGATGGCCTCAGGAGATTAAAAATTAAAAAAATAAACCGACCCACACCGTCTCATTTCGGAATATATGTTACTGATTTGCAGAAAATGGCTCATTTTTATCAAGAGCTGTTTGGTCTTTCGGTTACTGACTCAGGGCAGCCAGAACACTTTAAACATGATTTGATTTTTTTAAGTGCTTCTAAGGATCAGCACCATCAGCTAGTTCTTGCATCTGGAAGACCTTCATCAGCAGTATTTAGTAATGTGATGCAAATCTCATTTATGGTTCCTGATATTCAATATTTACGAGATATTTGGTTGCAAGCGGAGCGTTTAGGCGCTACCAATATTCGTGGAATTAATCATTTAAATTCACTTTCAGTTTATTTTTACGATCCAGAAAATAACACCGTAGAGGTTTATTTAGATATGCCATTCTATGTTCCTCAGCCCTATGGAGAGCCTCTTGACCTGAGTTTGACTGATCAGGAAATTATGGAGTATTCAGAAATGAAGGCTAAACTAAATTTGGGTTTTCAAAAAATAGACCAATGGCAAAATTCCTTTGAATAAATAAAAACTCTTAAGGAGATGTTTTGAGATATAAATCTTTCTTGTTTATCTTTATAAATATATTAATTATTAATTTGGTATGTAGTCAGCCATTATTAGCCCAAGATTATCCAAATAAACCGATTCGGATAATTACCGGCTCAAGCCCTGATTTTCCAGTAAGAATTTATGGAACAAAAATGACGGATGCTTGGGGACAACAAATCATTGCAGAGTCTATTCCTACAGCAAGTGGAAAAATTGCTGCTGAAACCGTCGCAAGGTCTAAGCCTGATGGTTATACATTACTTAATGCTGTTCCTAGCCTGATGATTGCGAATGCCGTTCAAGGAAACTATCCTGATTTAAGTAAAGACTACGCACCTGTAGCTATCACTAATTTACTGCCATTTGTGTTTGTTGTTGCAAAAGATATTGAAGTAAACACAATAGAAGGTTTTATTAAATTAGTTAAATCTCAGCCAGGAAAAATAAATTATGGCGCGACTAATGGAACCTTTCCTCATCTAGCTATTGAACTATTTAAATCAATGACTAAAACGGATTTTTTTCATATCCCATTTAAAAATACAAACGATACAGCACTTGCTTTAGTTTCAGGACAAATTCAAGCGACAGTCATTCCCTATGGTAGCGTTGCTGCTTTACATCAAAGTGGCAAAGTAATTGTCTTAGCTGTGACATCAAGTGATCGTTCACCATTACTCCCGGATATTCCAACCCTTTCTGAGTCGGGCCTGAAAGGATATAACTTATTAGGTTGGAATGCATTCGTTGCTCCGATTGGCACACCCGCTGAAATAATTAATCAATTAAACGTACAAATTCGGAAGTCATTTAAAGACCCCGAGGTTATTAAACAGTTAAAGGCCATTGGAAATGATCCTGGATTAGACTTAAACCCTCAACAAATTGGGGATTTTTTTAAAGCAGAAGTTTCCAAATGGAATAAGTTAGTTAACGAGGTGAAAATAAAAATTGATTAAATATCGATAGTTATAAACAGACCATTAGGTAAAGCTAATTTTTTAAATGAAATATCTTGATAATTAGATAATAAGCTTCTCATTCAGTTTCAAGTGATGTATACAAAACTCATTACTGACTAAGCGAGTATAAAAATAAAGAGATGAAAAAAATGAATAAACTATTTCTGACATTACTTTGTTTACTACTTGCTTCTTGTAAAAGTATGGTTCAAGATGTCTCGAAGACTGGACCAAAGTTAGTCGTGCTAAACGCCAAGGTGCTTACAGTAGATACAAAGTATCCACGAGCTGAGGCCTTTGCAGTTCAAGCAGGTCAATTTATTCAAGTCGGCACTAATAACGAAATACAGCAATTGATTCGAGACAACACAAAAGTCATCGATGCACAGAATAAGACAATTATCCCAGGGTTAAATGATGGCCATATCCATATGGTTCGAGCTGGAATGTATTGGCCATATGAAGTTCGATTAGATGAAGCGACGAACCTAGCAGATATCCTTCAGCTCATTCGCGAGCGTGCGAAAAATACCCCCAAGGGCACATGGATTCTGACTCTAGGGGGATGGCATCCTAGTCAAATTAAAGAAGGTCGCATGCCAACCTTGGCGGAACTTAATCAGGTTGCACCAGATCACCCAGTCTACATACAAGCATTAAGAGAAGTTGGGCAAATGAATACCCAAGCGATACAGAAAAGTGGCATCACAGCAACTACGCCCATGCCCGCTGGAGTCAGTATTGGTAAAGATACTACTGGTGATTTTAATGGTTTGATTAAAGGATTTAATGGGCAGGTGTTAGCGCTTAGACAATTTCCAAAATTAAGTTTAGATGAAAAAATTGCCGGATTAGTTTTGGCTATGAAGGATTTTAATCAAGCAGGTTTGACCAGTGTCGGTGAGACGTTTGGCATTGGAGTAGATGAGGGCGATTATGACATTTTGTTTGAGGCTTGGCGACGCAAGCAAATGAGCGTGCGAGTAGGACTTCATTTCCCAACAGTCAATTACAAAGATGCCCAAAAATGGATTGCCAATTCTGCAAAAGGTAAAAGTGACGACAGGTTGCTTCTCAATGGACTAGGAGAAGGTGTTTTAAATTCGGTAGGAGATGGGTATTTTCCTAAACAATTTCCGATCAGCAATGATGCAAAAGAAGAACTACGCCAGATTGTTGCTTTAGGTGTGCCAGATAAGATTAACTTTCAATTTCATGCAACCCTCGAAACCACGATGAATGACATGTTAGATTCATTAGAAGCGGTTGATCAAAAGACATCCATTAAAGATATGAGGATTACCTTTTTGCATGCTGAGCAGATCACACCTGCGATTATGGCAAGGATGAAGAAGCTTGGCATGGGATTACAGATGCAAAATCGACAATCTTTAGGAAGTAATTTGATGAAGACCAATTGGGGTGATAGAGCAATAGATAGCCCACCAGTCAAATCTGTCTATCAAAGCGGCATTCCATTAGCCGGTGGAACGGATGGCACCACATCCTCCTCATACAGACCTTTTATCTCATTACATTGGTTGATCTCTGGAAAAAATTGGCGGGGTGATGTGGTCAGACCCACGCAAAAACTTACCCGAGAAGAAGCTCTATATATCTATACCCATGGAGGCGCTTGGTTTACATGGGAGGAGAATAAGAAAGGCACCATAGCAAAAGACATGCTTGCTGATTTTGTTATGTTAGATAAAGATTACCTAAATATTCCAGAAGACGAGATTCGGTTTATCAAGCCCCTCATGACTGTTGTTGGGGGTCGAGTCGTGTATGAGTCAAAAACTCCCTAAAGCTTTTAAACTTCAACATGGAAA
>Ga0136644_10004272_pt1 | contig 10562 bp, 8 predicted proteins | sample C_130820_EF_Meta_FD_94780 | JGI IMG/M metagenome (GOLD analysis project Ga0136644, IMG submission 94780) | Freshwater microbial communities from Lake Croche, Canada to study carbon cycling - C_130820_EF_MetaG (v2) (version 2) | ecosystem: Environmental > Aquatic > Freshwater > Lake | place: Lake...
CAGCGATACCCAACAGGAACGTCAAGGCGATTGGCGCGATCTATGCAGCCAATGAGGATCGAAGTTTCTTCCCAGCCACTCGGCTCTATCCGGATGGAATTTCTCGACTGAAGATGATGAAATCGCCTGGTGGACATGGTGAGATCGGCGGGCATTTCCTGAGCAATCTGATCCTTCAGCGTCTCAACATGCGAGCGATGATCGAGTTTGCAGCCACAGACGGGCAGGTCTCGTTTGAATATCGCGGCATAGAGCCCGACTTGGTGCGCATCTATGCCTCGCCCTTGACCAAAAAATTGCAGCTACTGTCGGCTAGCGATCCGATGGCAGCGATCGAGGTTCGTGTAAAAAGCCACCTGGCATCCAAGATTCCAACCTGGAAAGCCATGCAGTCCCAGGAGTATTATCGAGCCCTTGTCGAATGCAACGTCCAAGACTGGAAACCAAGTGGTTTTGGTTTTCAACAAGACCAATACTCAGGTTTGGTAGCCTTTCTCATTGAGGCAAAGTTGGAGGCAATTCCAGTGCCGATCGTTCCAGGTCGAATGCCAGATGGAGTGATCAAGCAGCCGTTATCGACGCACTACCGTAGGAATCTCGATTGGTGCGAACTGGAGCTCTGGGACCTGGGATTTCTCCAAGAGAGTTCGGGGAAAAACCGCTTGACGGACCGACAGCAGGAAGCGATTCGATTGTTCTATCGTTTCAAGATCGATCCAAAAACAGGGGAATGGATCCGCAGCGGGTTCTAACCTCTATTGCCTACCGACTAGCCCCATTTGCGGAGCCAGAGTTCGAGCACTAGCAGATTCCAAAGCCGATAGCCCTGGTTGACCCGTCCTTGCATGTGCTCGTTGACCAATTGACTAACAGCCTCGGGCCGAAAGATCCGATGGCAGCGTGCATCCGATCCCAAGAGCGCATCGATCGTTCGATCCTTGAGCGATGTTCGAAACCATTTGGCGATCGGGATCCCAAAGCCCATCTTGGGTCGCGTCCAGATCTCGGCAGGTAGCTCGTCTTTGAACGTCTCTCGCAGGAGCCACTTACCTAGCCCACGATGCATTTTTAGATTTAGCGGCAAGCTCATGGCCCATTCGACCAGGGTGTAATCGAGGAACGGTTGGCGGGCTTCGAGCGAGTGCCTCATCGATGCCATATCGACCTTGGTCATCAAATCGCAAGGGATATATGTCTGTAGATCTGCGGCCATCGCGCAGCTCATCGGATCACGCTTCTTGGGATTGGCTTGCGACCAAGCCCTTTCGAGGAACGCAAAAGGGTCTTGGTCCGGAAGCGATTCGATAAACGAGTCTTGGTAAAGCTGGATACGGGACTCCTCGCCAAAGATCTGAATCCAATTCATATAACGCTTTGGCGAGGATTGTCCGAGGGCCTCGCAAAATCTACGGATACGGCGCAAAACAGAACGCCGTGCGCTCGAGTCAGGTAAACTTCGAATGAGGCGTGATCGCGAAAGCCAGCCGACCGGCATCCAACTTTGGAGTTGTTCGCTCAGTTGCAGCGCTCGGTAGCGTTCGTAACCCCCGAAAAGCTCGTCCCCACCGTCGCCGCTGAGGGCGACCGTGACCGATCGTCGGGTCAGCTCGCAAAGATACCATGTCGGCACCGCGCTGGAATCGCTGAATGGTTCGTCGTAGTGATCCACCACCGCATCGAGGATCCCAACCGCGTCGGGCTGAACCTCGAACCGCTCGTGCTCGGTACCCAAATGCTTGGCGACCGCCGCTGCATACTGCGTCTCGTCAAAATCGGCTTCGGAAAAACCGATCGCAAACGTGCGTAGCGGAGTGCCAAGGAGCTTTTGTGCAATCGCACACACCAGCGATGAGTCGATGCCTCCAGAGAGGAACGCACCCAACGGAACATCGCTGCAGAGTCGGCGTTCGACGGCCGCAGTGAGCCTGTGCCGAAGCTCCGATTTGGCGTCGTCGATACCCAGCGGCGACTCATACGACCAGTCGATGTCCCAATAACGCTGAATCTCGACTCGACCATTTTCGAAGACTAAAAAGTGCCCAGGAGGAAGTTTGTGGACCCCCTGGTAGATGGTCATCGGATGAGGGATGTACTGATAGGTCAGGTACGCGTCGATGGCGCCAGGGTCGATGGCCTGAGGAAAGCCCGGCACGCTGCGCAGGGCCTTGAGCTCACTTGCAAAGTAAAGCTGATCCTTGTTGTGCCAATAAAAGAGAGGTTTTTTTCCCAGCCGGTCGCGGGCTAGGATCAAGCGGTCTTTTTTCGAGTCCCAAATGGCGATCGCGAACATGCCATTGAAGTGTTTAAAGCAATCGGTCCCGAGGTCTTCATACAAATGGACAATCGTCTCGGTATCGCTTTGCGAGCTAAAGCGATGGCTGGCACCTTCGAGCCGATGCCGCAGCTCGCGGTAATTGTAGATCTCGCCGTTGAAGACCAATCGAACCGAGCCGTCTTCGTTGGCCATCGGCTGGCGACCGGTGTCTAAGTCGATGATCGAGAGGCGACGAAAACCTAACGCAACGCCGGGGGTCCACCAGGAATCGACTAGGTGATTGGATTTTTGGGCTGCCGGAGAGATCCAAAGCCCTTGGTCGTCAGGGCCACGATGCCGGATCGAATCGGTCATTGTGCGGAGTTGGTCGATGGACAAACCCGATGATTGGGCTGACCATACCCCCCCAGCTATGCCGCACATATTGTTTGCCCTTTAGAGAATACTCTGCGGATGCGAACGTCCGCACCCGCTAAGTATTGTAATCGACATTGCCAGCGGCCGATGGAATTGCCAAGTAGTTGGTAGTTACCTCGGGTTGGTCACCTTGGGGGACTTGCCCGCCGATGGGAAAACAGGGGTGTAAGGGACCGTGCGAGCGGTTCGGAACGAACCGGGTTGCTTGGGCGGCTGGGCACCGACGTAGCTAGGACCAAATGGGATCGGATTACTCTTTTTGAGAATCGCGATTTGATGCCGGATATTCGACAGATCTTCTTGGATCGAGTCCCAGTCCTCTTTGGATGCCGTCAGACTTTGACATCGCTTTTGTTCCGTAGGATCGGCAGGAGTTGCCGATTCGGCGACGGGTTTTACAGCGACTGGACTTGAGGCTATTTGGCGGTCTGAGGTTCTCATCGCCAAGGCTTCGGTTGTCTGTTGGCGAGCTTCGAGAATCGCCAGTTGTGTTTGTAGCTGCTGATTGTGCTGCAGCAACAGCTCGTACCGCTGAGCGTACATCGCTCGTTCTGCTGCGAGTTGCTCAGTCATCTCCAAACGAACGGCGTTTTCTGCGTGAGCGACCATGTAGGCCACCAGGGTGCTCGCCGGCACCGATACCTGCACGTCACCTAATGAACCGAAGAAATTATTTTCCGCAGGAGCCCAGTCATCGGAGGCATACTCTTGCATCGCATTTTCTTGGGCAATATAACCCTGGGGAATGTAACCCTGGGGATAGGGTGCTCGGTGGATCTGAAGTTCTAGGACCGCGCTGTCGCTACCAGGATCTTGACTGGCAAACGGAAAGCTTGGGGGGATCGGCGGAGCGGCCGGTGCTTCGCTGATCTGCTCCTCCTCGGCCTTTTGGTTTTCGGCCTTGAGGTTGATTGAGCTCGATGGGGGCTCGTCGCATGGCTTGCCCTCGACATTCTTCTCATCGACTTCGTAGCATTTGCCGTTGGCACAGATTCTCTGTTGTGCAGCGGGAATCACCGCCTCGAGTTCAATCTCTGGAACGACCCCATGAATGGCCAGTCTGGCGGTAACTCTCCGTGGGTTTTTCATCCAATCGGTAACCCACTGGGCCAGACTGACGCTCGAGTGTTGGCTTGGCTCCTTGGTCGATCTTGATTTGGGTGCCTCTGCGACGTTCTTTACAGGAGCCCCCTCGTTGGTTTCATCGTTTTGAGTTGGCTCCTGGGCAGTGGCTCCTTTCCGCGTCGAGGTCTCGCTCGGGACGGGATTATCCATCGCACAAGCCCTGTCGGTCTCGATAAGAGTGCTCGACCAAGCGGCAAGAACGATTGTACCGGCGACCACAGCGCGGCGTGCGGGGAAACAAAAAAACGCATCCATGCGATAAACTCCCAAATCCTGACTGCAACCTACGAAGACCCGAGCCCTACAAAGACCCGATGCTGTTGGGTTGTACCAAATCTATCCACACCAAACAAAGATCGATCCAAACAAAGATCGATCCCGACAAAGATCTATCCGGGACGAGTTTGGCAATCGCTCTGGCTATTTCAGCCCTCAAAAGAGTACTCTCGCTCCACCGGATCCTCCTTGGGCTTACGTGCCTTGGAGACCAGAAATGCTAGCAATCGTACACTACAAGGATTGGCACAGCGATGCGAAGAGTTCGATCGGACATTGACAAAAGCCAAGAAACGAGTGAGTCTTTGGCGAAAAATCGCTCAATACGAAGACCTTCGAAATGGAAGCAGCGATTGGCGATCGGTGCCCTGATCAGTCTCGGGGTCATCGCCGCGGCGCCGACCGTTCTGATCCAGCAAAGGGCTTGGTTGATCCAGCAGATCAATCAGCGTTCGGGGCTTGCGCCGATCCAGATTGACATCGCTCAATTGCAAGGTGGATGGGTGCAATCCTTTGGGGCCAAAGGGCTGCGTTTGGTCGATGATCGTGGGGCGGAGATCGTCAAGATCGGATCGGTGGACACCGAGCTGACCCTGTTTTCGCTGCTGACGAACTATCGGCGGCTTGGGACCATCACGCTTCGCGAACTGGCCGTGGCCGTCGATGTGCATCCGGGGACGACGAGTCTGGAAGAGGCGATCAAGCCTCTGTTGCAAAGCAGTGGCAAGCAGGACTCGGCGACGAGCTCATCAGGTGGGCCGGGTTTTACTGGTCGGATTCGAATTGCCGGGGCGGTTCTTCAAGCTCGCGACACGGTCGATCAGAGCGCATGGGCGCTGCGTGTGAGCGAAGCCGACATCCCGATCCCGACGGCCGAGCAGCCGATCCCTCCGATGACTCTTGTCGGGGACTTGACTCAGACCTCGGCGTTGCCCGGTCAGCGGCCGGCCACTGGGCAATTCACTTTGTTAACCGAACCGATCGCGCCGGGGATGGCTTCGCTTGCCGCCGCCAATCTGCCGTCGTTGCGCATGACGGTCTCGACGCAGGGCTTGCCTTTGCAATGGATAAGTTTGGTCAAGCGGCGGATGCCTGATTTACCGATCGATCAGCTCGATGGGGAGGCCACGGTCCAGGCCGATGTCGAGTACACCGGACCGCAGGCCTTGACGGCGTTTGTCAAAACCGCGCAGTTGGATCGCTTGCGGATTTCCGCTCCGAGTCTGGTCGGGCAGCGTGGTGCGGGGCTCGAACAAATTCGCTTCAGCGGCGACGTCAGTCTGTTTCAAAACCGAATCAGCACCAACAGCTCCAAGCTCGAGTGTGATTTCGGGACCGTAGTCTCGAAAGCCAACATCGCGATACCTGGCAAGCTTCCGGCCTGGAATAGCCCTTGGCTGGAGGACTCGGAGTTCGACGTCCAGGGGACGATCGATCTGCCAAGGCTCGTGGCTGTTGCACCGGACCTACTCAAGACCCAGGATCAGGTCAGGCTCCTTCAAGGCAATGCGACGCTGAGTCTTTCGCAGACTAGGCCCGCTACACTCGGTACCCCTCAAGCTCCGGGGCAAGCTCCTGGGCAGGGGTCCGGGATCCCCTCGAGCAGCTATCAGATCCAGCTTGGATATCTATTGGCCGACATGCAGGGCAAGCGGATCGAGTGGGATCAAGCTTTGTCGGCGGGTTTAGAGGTTTCGGGCAATGCGCAAGGGATCCCGAGTCTGCGGCTGTTTTGCAATTCCGAGTTCTGCCAGATCGAGGGCTCGGGGGATCTGCTCGATGGTCGGTTAACGGCACAATTGGACCTCGACAAGATGGAGCAGAGACTATCGCAATGGTTTGTTTTGCCACTGGAGAGTTTGACCGGGTCGGCACAGGCCGCTTTGGCTTGGAAGCTCAACGAAGGGAACGGCTTGGCAGCCAGCGGATCGCTGCGAACAACACCTTTGCGCATCGTGCTGCCTAATGGCCGATTGGACGAACCGGCTTGGGATGGCGAATTCACCACCGTCGCTCAGCTCGATGGGATGACCATTCTGCAGTTGGATCGGATCCAAGCGAGTTTAAAGTCTGAGCAGGAGTCTCTGCAGTTCCAGGTATTAGAACCCATCGCGATTTCCGGCACTCCGTCGGGGCTCCGTCAAAGCGCCGCACCGATGGTGCTCAAGCTCACCGGGGATATGAATCGGTGGCAACGAAGAGGTCAAATGTTCGCAGGAGTAGATCCTGGGGTTTCCGTCGGAGGCATGGTCTCGTTGGATGTCCAAGGAGCGATCGATAATCGGCATGTCGAGGTTTCGATGGTCGATTGGGTCGCAGAACCGTTTCAACTCGTAAGCGGCACGACGGCGTTGCAAGAATCGAGGATGGTCGGGAAATTCCAAGGCAATTTCGATAGCAGCAATCTGGCAAACTTGAAGGTCGACAACCTGCTGGTTCGCGCCGATTCGTTTGCTATACAAGCTCAGGACCAAGCCGCAGGAGCAAGTGGGACACGCAAGGGTCAGGCTGCTTTTCGGGTCGATCCGAGCCGAATGATGGCTTCGATGCAAAGTGAACCTGCCGCCACGAATAGCGTCCCTGTGCGACTGACCGGAGAGGTTACCGGCCAGATGGACTGGACACTCGATCCTAGCGAAATCAAGTGGCATTTGGTGACACAGGCCAAGGATCTGCGGGCTGCTCAGCCGACACTTCAACCGCGCAATCCCAACCAACTCGTCAGCACTTCGGCGGCTGCAAACCCCGAGAGCGTCCTATGGGAAGAGCCTCAGGTGGTTGCGACTCTCGATGGATCCTACCGATTCACGGATGGGCTTTTGCAGTTGCCCCAAATCCTTCTGCAAACCGAATGGCTAGCTTACGGAGGGGCAACGCAGGTAACCCACCAAACCGACTCGACCATCGTTCAATCACAGGGGAGCATCACTTACGATGCTGCCCGAGCTGCCGAGCGTCTGCGACCTTATACCGGCGGGATGCTGGTGGCTACCGGGCAGAAGACTCAGCCCTTGGAAGTTACCTGGGTCAGCGCTCCGAACCGCAAATGGACCGATGCTCTATCGGCCCGATCGAGCATCGGTTGGGACAGTGCCAATGTGGTTGGCATCGATATTGGCTCTGCGGAGATTCCGCTGGTGATCGACAATGGGCGATTTGCGTCCAAGGCCGAGATCCCGGTTTCCCAGGGAGTTTTGCGATGGAATCTCGATGGTGATCTAACAGCCGAGCCCATGGTGATACGCCAAGCACAGCAGCGGGTCATCGAGAATGTGGCGATCACACGGCAGATGTGCCAAGGGTGGCTCAAGTACGTCACACCGCTGCTTGCCGATGTGACGAGCGTGCAGGGGAACCTAACGCTCGACATCGATCGCGCGGAGGTTTATCCCACCGAGTCGTTCCGACAGACCGTCGAGGGGCGATTGCATGTCCATGGAGCCAATGTTGGGCCTGGGCCTCTGGCCGATCAGATCTTGGGCTTAGTGACACAGATACGCAATTTACGTCGTGGAGCGGGAGCGACCGATGGCGGGGGGCAAGCGACCAGTTGGTTGCAGTTGCCTGAACAGGATATTGGCTTTGCCGTCGATCGCGGTCGAGTGATGCACAAGGACATGAAGATCCAGGCCGGGGATGTGTTGCTGACAACTTCCGGATCGGTGGGGCTTGACGGTAGTCTGGAGCTCATCGCCGGTGTTCCGATCCTCAAGGAGTGGGTGGATAAGACGCCAGCCCTTCAGCCGTTGGCTGGCCAGATGATCCAGATTCCCATTCGGGGGACGGTATCGAGGCCCCAGCTCGACAGCAATGGGCTGATCCAACTTGGCCAGCAGCTTGCCACCAGCGCCTTGGCCGGTGCGGCGCAGAAGCAGATCGACAAGGGGTTGAGCAAGCTGCTCGGGCCATTGCAGCAGGGAGGTTCACAATTGCCGGGCCTACCGGGCCTACCGAGCATACCGGGTTTGCAGATACCCGGTTTTGGGAGCAACCCATTTAGTCCCGCACCGCCGGGTGCTGCGCCGGGCAATCCTGCGCCCAGCAATCCACCTGGCTAGTAATCCGCCTCTTGGATCACCCCTTCACACTTCACCGTCTTGCTGTTCCATCAGCGGTCCATCAGCGGTCCATCAGCGTCCATCAGCGGTCAGAGATTTAAACCGCTAATGGACGCTAATGTTCGCTGATGGTGAACAATCCAACGGCTTGAAAAACCGGGGCCATTCCCCAAGGTGCCTGTAAAATCGACGTTGAGGCGATTAATTCATGAGCCAAAATGCCGTCACCACGTCTCCTGATTTGTATAATCAATCCTGGCCCAGTCCCATGGGTCCTATGGGTCCTATGGGTCCCATAGGTCTGATTTACCCGAAAACCGGTTACCATCCGCCAGGAGATGACCCATGAGTGGTTTCATTCCGCCGCACGGTTTCATTCCGCCGCACGGTTTCATTCCGCCGCACGGTTTCATTCCGCCGCACGGGGGTTACGAAGATCTACTTTCCTTCCGCAAGGCCCGTATCGTGTACGACGGTACGGTGCGATTCTGTGATCGCTTCCTCGACAAACGGGATCGTACCGTGGACCAAATGGTCCAGGCCGCGCGCTCCGGCAAACAGAACATCCTCGAAGGCTGTATGGCCAGCGGCACCTCCAAGGAAACCGAAATCAAACTGGTCAATGTAGCCCGCGCCAGCCTGGAGGAATTGCTGGAAGATTACCGTGACTTTCTCCGCACCCGCAACCATCCACTCTGGGAGAAAGATTCTCGTGAAGCTTTGTTTGTTCGAAAAATCGGATCGAAGTCCGATGTGTCTTATGAGTCCTTTCGGACCTATATCGAGACTCGTCCGCCCGATATTGTGGCCAATATTCTCATCTGCCTGATCCACCAAACCAACTACCTGTTGGACCAACAATTGCGAGCCTTAGAAAAAGCCTTCCTGGTAGAAGGTGGCCTGCGCGAACGGATGACCCGCGCTCGCCTGGACACCCGCCGCCAACAACATCGAGGCGAGCCTTGACCCCAGAGGGCGGCACTTCTCTGCCGTCTTCACCGATGTCGCCGGAGACATCGAGTCAAAAATCAAAAAAGCAACGTCGGCGACTTCGGTGCAACACATTGGGTACGCCCGTCATGGGCATTGAGTGATTGGGGTGCCATCCACATTGGACCAGTCCCCTGTGCGAGATGGGAATCTCTGGGAGATCCCAGGTCAAAGCCATTTCGCAGGTCCGCTAGGATCGGGTACAATAGAGGGCAACTTGGAGATTACCATGACCATAGACGTTCCGCAAGAATTTCAGTCGTTTGTCGCATCGCTAGTCGCGAGAAGACGCTTTCTCTCTGAGCACGAGGTGCTTCTGGAAAGCCTGCGACTTTTGCAAGCCAGAGAATCATTGGCTGAGGAAATTCAGAAGGGATTCGAGCAAATCGATTTGGGTCAGTGCATCGACGGCCCGGTTGCAATTGCGAAATTGCGGGATCGTCTCAAAACACAACTTGGATCGTAACGATGCCGACGTTTGTTTTGTCCCATGAAGCCGAGATTGATATCGCTGGGATAAGCGAGTATATCGCCAAACACAACGTTACAGCCGCCACCAAGATGCTGGATCTGATCCAAGAAGCCTGTCAGACACTAGCTTAGAATCCCGGGCTAGGAGAAGTGCGAAAAGGTTATGGTGTGCCAGACTGCCGCTCATTTACCGTGAGCCGCTACGTCGTGTTTTTCCGACCGAACGGAAATGGCATAGACGTCGCCAGGATACTCGATGCAAGCCGGGACCTCTGAGTTGCTCCATTCCGATGAGCCAGAGTAGTGCGATTCCGTTGTCGCCGGCGTTCCCAGTGACGAGTTCGTGGCCTGCGCCAACGGATGACCCGCGCTCGCCTGGACACCCGACGCCAACAACACCGAGGCGAGCCTTGAGCCCGGAGGGCGAAACTTCTCTGCCGTCGTGCGTTGAGAAAAACCCGGGGACTGTCCCCGAGTTTTTTGATGTGGGCAATTGAGTTCGAGAATCGAAATGCTATTGCCGCATAAAGAACAAAAAATTTGCTCAACTGCCATCCTGCTGATTGCTCCCGTTGTTTGCTCCTGACCGTCAGGATTTCCTATTACCGGCGCGATCTGTAGGTGGCATATTCCTTGATGTCGATCTTGCCGTCTTGGTTGGTATCCACTTCCGAGAAAGATGCACCGCTGGAGCCTTTGAATTCGTCCGGAGTCAGAAATCCATTTTTATCCTTGTCCTCACGCTGTATAGCTTTTTCGGCAAACTGAAGCATCCTTTCCTCAATCTGAGCCTTTTCAATCTGAGCCTTTTCAAACTGAGGTTTATCGATCTGAGACTTTTTAATCTGAGGCTGATCGATCTGAGGCCTATCGGATTGCCTCAGTCCGCTGGCGATCTTTTCAACCATCATGCGAAGCTCTCGGTTTTCAGCTCGCACTTGGTCAAGCTG
>Ga0136644_10004275_pt1 | contig 10559 bp, 12 predicted proteins | sample C_130820_EF_Meta_FD_94780 | JGI IMG/M metagenome (GOLD analysis project Ga0136644, IMG submission 94780) | Freshwater microbial communities from Lake Croche, Canada to study carbon cycling - C_130820_EF_MetaG (v2) (version 2) | ecosystem: Environmental > Aquatic > Freshwater > Lake | place...
ACGGGTACAACGGGTGCAACGGGTTACACGGGTACAACTGGTGAAACTGGTGAAACGGGTCCCACGGGTACAACGGGTGCAACGGGTTACACGGGTACAACTGGTGAAACTGGTGCAACTGGTACAACTGGTGCAACGGGTTACACGGGTACAACTGGTGAAACGGGTGCAACGGGTGACACTGGTGCAACAGGTGCAACGGGTTACACGGGTACAACTGGTGAAACTGGTGCAACTGGTACAACGGGTACAACGGGTGCCACAGGTTACACAGGTACAACTGGTGAAACAGGTGCAACGGGTACAACGGGTGCCACGGGTTACACTGGTCCCACGGGTGAAACGGGCGCAACGGGTCCTCAAGGTTTGGGATACTACCGTGAATGGAACGATGAAGCGATTTCAACAACACATGTGACTGGAGAAATCGTAACAATGGGTTATACACCCAATTATTATCCTTGGTTCACAGGTGATTATGTGAACATGGTTGATCAGACGATTGGCTCAACATTGGTGTATTATGGTAAATTGACGATGGTATGGAATCAGACATTTGATTGGGTATTCACAGTACGTATTCTTGATGTATTAGGAACACCGCTTGATACCACATCAGTTAAATGGGCAATGATCATGGCACCGAGTCCTGCAGGAGCTACTGGTGAAACCGGTCCCACTGGTGCAGTAGGAACGGGTCCCACTGGTGAAACAGGTCCCACAGGTGAAACCGGTCCCACAGGTTACACGGGTACTACAGGTACAACTGGTGCAACTGGTGCACAGGGGTTGGGATATTACCGTGAATCAACGGCGACCAATCTAACTTCAAGGGTATCTGGAGATATAGTAACATTGGGAAACACTACTAATTATTATCCTTGGTTTACTGGTAATTATGTGAACATGATTGATCTTACAGTTGGATCATCCTTAGTGTATTATGGTCAATTGACTATGGTATGGAATCAGTTACTTGATTGGGTATACACTATCAGCATTATAAGTGTATCAGGAACTCCAATTGGATCTGATTCCAATCAGTGGGCAATGATCTTAGCATCAAGTCCCGTGGGCCCAACAGGTGAAACGGGTCCCACTGGTGAAACGGGTGCAACGGGTTGCACGGGTCCCACAGGTGAAACTGGTGCAACGGGTACAACGGGTGCAACGGGTGCCACTGGTTACACGGGTACAACGGGTGAAACGGGTGCAACGGGTACCACAGGTGCAACTGGATACACGGGTACAACTGGTGAAACGGGTGCAACGGGTACAACGGGTACAACGGGTGCAACTGGTGAAACTGGTGCAACTGGTCCGTTAGGTACGGGTCCTACTGGTGAAACGGGTGCAACGGGTTACACTGGTACCACGGGTGCTACGGGTACTACGGGTGCAACAGGATGCACTGGTGAAACGGGTGAAACGGGTCCCACTGGTTCAACGGGTTGCACTGGTGAAACGGGTACAACGGGTACTACAGGTTCAACGGGTTACACGGGTACCACGGGTCCTACTGGAACAAGAGGGCCCACGGGTCTAACAGGTGACACAGGACCAACGGGCCCCACTGGTGCAACTGGTCCCACGGGCCCCACGGGTGAAACGGGTCCCACGGGTTCAACTGGTACAACGGGTCCATCGGGTTCACGAGGAAACACGATTATAACTGGCTATGCCCCACCGAGTGAATCGGTCGGATTATTAGGTGACTATTATTTTAACACGTTAACATCAACGTTATATGGACCCAAGATTCAATCTTACTCGGGTCCGTTTATACCATGGTCGTCTATGAATCCGTTTGATCCGTCAATGGGTGGCAGCTTTGAATTTGACAGCGTAGGATCGTATGTATTGGTTGGTGAACAAAACGATCCGCACTTTTTCATTGCCCAGGATCAAGATCTTACCATTGAGTGGTGGCAATATGAAATTGATCGTACACCTGCTACATCTGTAGTACCATTTTCCATCGGCAGTGCAACGGATTACATCACGATTTCATTGAGCTACGAAGATTTTGAGGGAACGGGTGCATTCTCAACTTATTTGTGGATCAATTACGATAACAATGGAAGCGGATATGAAGTCGGTGTATGGGCTAGTACCCCATCTGTTGGACAATGGCATCATGTTGCATTGGTTCGTTCAAGTGGAACATTTGTGGTATATGTGGATGGAGTGAATGTATCAATTTCACCCTCTCAATCACTTACCATCCCAGATGCAAGCCAGGCCAACCAAGGCGCACGGCTGGCCATTGGAAATGAATCCAATCCTGGAGGATCACCGAGTATCTATCACGGATACCTCACGAACTTCCGCTACATTATGGGCGATGCCGCATATATAGCACAGTTTACACCGCCTACTCAGCCATTTAATCCGACGGAGTATGGTACGGATCTGCAGACATTGCTGTTGTGCTCAACGTATTACAACTATGGCGTAGATTCAAGCACCTATGGATTGCCGCTCATCATTAGTGGAACAACTGGATGGGAGCACTATATTACGCTGATTGGACCGACGGGTACAACGGGATGCACGGGTGCAACTGGATATGCGGATCATTTTAGCACTGCGACAACGACTGCTGTACAAATTACACCTGTTGAGAATGGTTCCCTTTCACTCACAGTGGGAATACGTTTGGCCTATATTGCTGGTAACAGTGTGGCAGTTATTTCCAGCACGAATTCATCCATTCGTTTCCGTGGTTTGATAAGCTCGTATGACACGAATACGGGTGCAATTACCATTATGGCAATTGCAGGCATTACTGGAGATTTCACGCAGACTGTTGTATATAACGTGAACTTGGATGGTGTAGATGGACCAACGGGTACCACGGGTTGCACTGGTGAGACGGGTACAACGGGTGCTACTGGTGAAACGGGTACAACGGGTTCCACGGGTTATACAGGTACCACGGGTACAACTGGTACAACGGGTCCTACTGGATGCACTGGTGATACGGGACCGACTGGTCCCACGGGTACAACGGGCCCCACGGGTTGCACGGGTGCAACTGGACCGTTAGGAAAGGTCTCTGTGCTCGGATTACTTGCGACAACTCAGGCGGTTACCACAACGGATCCTACTGCAATTGTCTGGGACACTGTCAGACAACCGAATTCAGTGGGTACTGTTCCCAGTTTCGTGTACGATGGAAATGGCACATTCACGTATAACAACAGCGATCCGTTGGTACTCAGTGTGGATTATAACATCATTTGGAATGAAAATATGATTGGTCAATCCTACGTATACTTGAATTCTACGATGTATGCGGTCATGCAATACAGCAATGCGGCATTTACTAACAATGTGACACTCACGATGGTAGCTGGAGACAGTTTTACCGTTACTGTTCAAAATGACTCAATGGATGCTGTACTTCAACCGAGTTCCATGATTACAATCACAAACTTAATTGCAGGACCTCAAGGACCCACGGGTTTAACTGGTACAACTGGTGAAACGGGTGCTACTGGTCCGATTGGAACAGGACCTACTGGTGAGACTGGACCGACTGGACCGTTAGGAACAGGACCTACTGGTTGCACGGGTGAAACGGGTACAATGGGTGCAACTGGACCTACTGGTGAGACAGGACCTACTGGTTGCACGGGTACAACTGGTACAACTGGTGAGACAGGGCCTACTGGACCGATTGGAACAGGACCTACTGGTGAAACGGGTTGCACGGGAGAAACTGGTACAACTGGTGCCACAGGTGAAACGGGTTGCACGGGTTCAACGGGTTCCACGGGTTACACGGGTACAACGGGTCCGATAGGAACGGGTCCCACGGGTTGCACTGGTGACATGGGACCAACTGGTACCACGGGTACAACTGGTACGACAGGTACAACGGGTTCAACGGGTTCAACTGGTACAACGGGTTCAACTGGACCGATTGGAACGGGTCCCACGGGTTGGACGGGTGACACGGGACCAACGGGTTTTACGGGCTGGACTGGTTGCACGGGTGAAACTGGACAGACTGGTTCCACTGGTTACACAGGTACAACTGGACCGATTGGAACGGGTCCCACAGGTTGCACGGGTGACACGGGACCAACGGGATACACTGGTACAACTGGTTCAACAGGTACAACTGGACAGACTGGTTCCACTGGTTACACGGGTACAACGGGACCGATTGGAACGGGTCCCACGGGTTGCACGGGTGACACGGGACCAACGGGATACACAGGTACAACGGGACCTACTGGAACAACTGGTACAACTGGAACAACGGGTACAACTGGAGAAACTGGACCTACAGGTGAAACAGGAACAACTGGAACAACTGGTACAACTGGAGAGACGGGTACAACGGGACCTACTGGAGAAACTGGAACAACAGGAACAACTGGTACAACTGGAGAGACAGGTACAACGGGACCTACTGGAGAAACGGGTACAACTGGTACAACTGGTACAACTGGAGAAACGGGTACTACGGGACCTACTGGAGAAACTGGTACAACTGGTACAACTGGACCCACAGGAGTAACTGGATACACAGGTACAACTGGGTACACGGGTACAACTGGTACAACTGGACCCACAGGAGTAACTGGATACACAGGTACAACTGGTACGACTGGTGAGACTGGTGAGACCGGTCCTACTGGTGAAACGGGTACAACTGGTACAACCGGTACAACAGGACCTACTGGGCCCACTGGATACACAGGACCCACTGGTACAACGGGTACCACAGGCACAACAGGTGTAACGGGTTACACTGGACCGTTAGGCACGGGTCCCACGGGTCCAGTTGGACCGTTTGGACCTCAAGGTAATGCAGGACGAACAGGTTTGACAGGACCTACTGGTATTACAGGAGCAATCGGTGTAACTGGTAGAACAGGACCTGCAGGTGCAACAGGTTACACTGGATCAGTTGGAACAGGTCCTTCAGGACCTATAGGACCTACTGGCAGAACGGGACCTACAGGAGCCGTCGGTACAGGACCCACAGGTACAACGGGAACAACAGGTGTAACAGGTCCTGTCGGCATTTACCGCATTGGATCAACTGGTACTTCATTGACAGCAACGGGCGCAACCTATGGCATTAACTTGAATGCTTTGTCAAGTAATGTATTCATTCTCAATTCCAACACATTTGTATCAGGTACTCAATTCTCCAGCATGAATGGTCAATTCAATGGACGTACCATTACATTGATATACTATGTAACATCTGGAACGAATACAATTACCTTTGTGAATCAATCTGCAGATGGCCCAGCAGGACAGCAATTCTATTTGCCGAGCAATAACAATATAACATTGACTAACCAGGGATCCATTACATTCGTGTATATTGCGGATATTGCACCAGGATACTGGATGATGATTGCGCAAACGTAAGATTGTGATGTACATACATGATGCAAATACACAGAATAGTTGACATAACATAAATAATACAGAGTGTAGCATATCATAGGTGTTCTTAGAAAGATCATATATGATACATAACGGGGTCTATTTATAATATGGTAGATGTCGCAGAAACATGATGTTTCTTTTTAAGGGCAACATCTGGGAAACAGGTTAGACGAAGTGATAAATGCAATGATAAATGCAGTGACATTTGTTTTCCTTGTACGAGAATATTCCAGCGTCTCCAGACGTCTTCTTTTCCCACAGTGTATCTCCATGGAAATTCCATGCTGTCTCCAATAAACTGTTTCACCCTTGCATTTTGACATTGGATCCACGTGGACTGTTTCTTAAGCAATCGCTGGAATTCGTTTGTGGCTCCTTCAGACAATAACGCACAGTACATGAGTTCTGCCCATGCTTCTGTCTCTGCCTCCACCCGATCCACTCCTACTTCATGATGGTCTAAGCAGCAAGAATGCTGTAGTTCATGAATGAGAACACGTGTGGCATCTTCTGCACGATAAATGATGATCGTATCATGGTTGCATGGATAGGTATATCCTCCATTAATATGATAAGGTGTGATCGCACCATTTTCAGGGAATTCACGAAGATGCGGACTTGCCAGAAAGAACACAGTAAACGGTTTCCCAGTACAATACAATCGTAGGATACGTCCCCATAATTCCCATGGAATTTCGGTTTTCTGTTGCTCATTACTGTAGATCACATGTATGGTCCCATAGTCGCATGTGCGAACCACACTTTGATCTATGTTCTGTATCATGGATTGACGCACATTCATGGGATCAAATTCAACTGCGGTATTGCATTCCTTGATCACAAACTTTTTATTGGCGGGGTTCCATACAGCATCTCTCCATTGCGGAGCAGGTTTCTTATATTCATTTTTTACCATACGTAATGTAACGGTAAGTAGAGCCATCTCCTCTACGAATGTATTCGTTATTATGTTATTATCTTATCATAATAATGAATGCAGTGGGAACTATTATTAACACGATGGGCAAGGTTTATAGCATATGCATTGTGGCTTCGGTTGACCACATTGATTGCAACGACGAGGTGGCTTGTGCGGACACGGATCTTCAGGGCATCGATGTCCTTGACCGAATGAATTCTGTTGAAGCGTATAATAAATCATCATTCCAACAACTGCCAGGAATATCAAGGTAAAGAAGTATAGTAAGAACATTCTCTATTACATTGCGTGTTTTTTATTATGCTTTATCGGAAAATAGACACCAAGATCAATAGGGCAACAATCTGCCAGACTGATTGGACCGGACGCGCGATGGTAAACAATTGGGCGACGGAGTTATTCCATAAGAATCGTCCCACAAAGCCAATAATGACCATGGCAAGAATAAACGCTAAAATGGATGCAACGATGTCTTTGTATCCCATTCGCTGCTCAGGACTATTCATGGTGGATACGCAATCAACTCCAGCTCGGCATAGATCTCTCAACATTTTCTATCTAGATGGCGGGTTTTTTTACACTCTGAGTGTGCTATACTCTAAGCACTCTTTTCATAAAAGATACTCTCCTTTACAATAACCGGACGCTGTGCTTGCACATACTCCATTAGTTTCACCGCTTCTTCTGCCGATTTCAAATAATCACCAATCAGTTTCACCATGCCCTTTTGGCCCACACTGGCCTGGCTCTTCTTCGTTTTAAAGAACACACGCCCACCCGAATTCTTTAAGTCCAATGCACCGATGTTATGGGATTTCATGACAGCCAGAATGATCTTTTCCAGTGCATTCATCTTCGTATTCTTCTCACGAAGTTGTTGTGACAAAGCGTCTTTCTCTTCTTTCAAACGCCGCCATTCAATAATGGAATGGGTGAGCGTCTGCAGATCATTTTCTTGAGGGTTTGTAAGTGCTTCTTCAGCCATGAGTTAGTATATCACATTGATCAGCGTTTAAATACTTTATTATCTAGTACATATAGAATGAAACCGTTTATCATACGAAACAGCACGGATCCGTTAGCAGAACTGGAGGCGCAACAAGAGAGCCTGGTAGATGATATTTTGATACGATTGCAACTACCTCATGAGAAAATATTACCTGTATATGAAGCGGATTTTGCACGGCAGTATAGTAAACTGGAAAGCAAGCTAGAAAGCAAGCTGAAAGAAGACGAAGAAGAAACAAAAGAGAAACAATTGGCTGCATTACAGCGGCATGAGATGCAATTCCGTGAAGCATATGAGACCGAACTACGAGTGATTCAATCCTTATGTAAACAAATGATACATATTACAGCGGCGGAGATCAAAACTCGTAAGCCGTCGCAGGTTCAATGTGAATACAAGGGCAATCTGTTTGTTATGCAGATACGCTATAAAGGCGGCGATCGGCAATAAAAAATTGAAGGAAATGATGTAGTATATGAAATGGTAAGATGGATCTAACGCCAGAACAAAAAAGAGCGGAACAGGTTCTGTATGATCTGTGGTATTCTGTTGCGGAAACAATTTTTGAAAAAGTATGTGAAGTAACAGAATTAGATGAAGAACAAAAAGAGGCATTGCGATCCGTAGCACTTCGCCCCAACGATTTTCATATCTCTATTTATGATGTTGAGTCAGGTCCTTGATCAGGCTTACTAGCTACATGATTTCGATATTGTTCCAATGATATAACAGGCATGCCTGGTATCGTTACCATTGTACCACTACTTACAGCAGAACCTTCCACAGTTTTATCAGTAAATTGATCATAATTTCCACCATGTTTTCTGTATCGTTTGCAGTTCTTTGTATGACGCCGAGTATTACGACGTGTGCTACGACGTGTCTTAGATAGTCTTGTTTTAAAGAGTCGTGTCTTACGTAGTCGTGTCTTACTTAGTCGTCGTCCCTTATGTAGTCGCTTATAGGTTATTCTCATCTCTATATTGGGCACAGAAAACACATTATGTCTAGACTAAATACACAATTCGCATAGAATTCATCTCTGCATATTCCTGTAACAATCGTTTGTTATTTTTTCCAAGTTTCACTCGTTGCTGCATCAGAAATTCCTTGATTCCTTCTTCGGTATCTTTTACGTATATCATTCGTTTCTTGTTAACAGGACAATCGTCACGAGAATGTCCATACTGGGCGCACATGGAGCAATATAATCCTGCACGAAACGGGCACAAAATTACTTCATGTGAAATCCCAAATCCAGGCATGATATGTTTGCATACCGAACACATGACAAGTCAACTTGCATCATTGACCGATTCCCGTTTCAATTTTTTCCACAACTAGGTATACGAATAGTCGGCGGGAGTAGTAGGAGATGTCAGCGGATCATATTCATTTTTTCTTACAGCTACGGGATCAAATTAAGTTATATCATTGGCAGACCAGAATTTATGCACGTCATGTTGCGACCGATCAGGCATTGGATCACTTGGAAAAGCGAATTGATTCCTTTGTAGAAGTCTATTTTGGAAAGTATGGGCGTCCGAGACTAACTGGTAAGAATGCGAACATTTCCCTGTTGAATCTCACAGAGGCAGGTGCAACACGTACCATTAAAGCTGCTATGAAATATGTTCAGACCATTCATAAATCAGTGTCAATGCACACCGATCTCACCAATATTCTGGATGATATCTTACGAGAACTGGGACAACTTTTGTATCTGTTTACGTTACATTAATAGATTACACATAAATTATAGTGTGAGATATCTGTAGAATGCTAGCCGATATCTCAAACTACGAGAATATCTATGATAATGTCTTGATCTTCTTTGCGATTTTGATGGTAGATGTATTTATTGTGTTTTTAACACGATACTTTCCTGATGTGTTTGGAAAGGCATTGAATGAGTGGTATACCACATTTAAATTCACAGCAATTCTGTCGGATATCCTGATTATTCTGTTAGGATTTATGATTGTTCGTTACATCTATACCATTTTTATTAAACCGACCTATGGATGGAATCCGTTGATCTTCTGTGCACTTCTGGTTGGCATTCAGATTGTCCACAATATTATGTTTTATCTCGTAGTAATTTTGCCGATCCCTGTAGGACACAATCAAATCATTGATTTATTTAAACGATATTCTTTATCGGCTGGTCCCAAAATCATTGGGGCGGATGCAATTATGATGGTATTATCTGCACTTATTGCCATGTACTATAAATCACAACCTGCACACATTGTAGCTACTGCAAGTACACTTGCATTGTATAATGCAACGTATATTATACATACAAAGCCTTCATAAAGGAACGACTCGTAAAGGAACGACTCGTAAAGGAACGACTCGTAAAGGAACGACTCGTAAAGGAACGACTCGTAAAGGAATGATAAGAACGACTCATAAAGGAAATGGAACAATCCATCCAAGTTGTCGTCCTGCATCTGTTGTTCCATTTGCCATGATATCAAATGGATATAATCTATTCACAAGTGTAACAGATGATTTATAAGACATCAGTTCTTGATACGATGAGAAACTGTAGTAAATGGGTGGGGTAGAGGTGAGAGAGTTGATAAATGCATTAGAATTGAATGTATATACACGCTGAAATAGTTGAATCTGATCTTTGTACTGTTGCATTTGAGTATATGTCATAGGTCCGATCATTGGAGCAAGTGGTACATTTTGTGCATCGTATCCTAATGAAGATAATGAAGAAGTCATAGTAGATAACCCAGAAAACTTAGTGGGATATTTTACAAAATAATACTTATAGGTTGGATTCTGATTGAGCCATGTCGTTATCCCTAGCAGGGTATAAAAACTAGCAGGCGGGATGGAATTCTGAGCAGGAAAGGATTGATAGGTAGATATGGTGGATTGGATGGATATAGGGGTGGATATAGTAGACATGGTGGACATAGTGGACATAGTAGACATAGTGGACATCTACTTATGGTATATGTTTATATTACATAATAAACATGTAATATAAAGATTACAGTATACGTATGTATAAATACAAATTTGAATAGATGTTGTGTTTGCCTGGCAACACAGTACTACCTCAAGAAGAACTACAGCCCGTCGCATTACCATCTTTCACATCGCAAAAGAAAACAATTGTGCTTGCATCCAATGAAATCAACGATGATTCTCTGTTTACGAATGGGCTAA
>Ga0136644_10004279_pt1 | contig 10548 bp, 10 predicted proteins | sample C_130820_EF_Meta_FD_94780 | JGI IMG/M metagenome (GOLD analysis project Ga0136644, IMG submission 94780) | Freshwater microbial communities from Lake Croche, Canada to study carbon cycling - C_130820_EF_MetaG (v2) (version 2) | ecosystem: Environmental > Aquatic > Freshwater > Lake | place...
GATTTTGGTCAGAGTTTTGGCTGAGTCGCTCGAGGTTCCCGGCCGTGAGCTAAACCTCACCGGCCCAGACCTGCCATACGTTTTTTTGGTGGTTGGAGTCAACGGGGTTGGCAAAACCACGACCATCGGAAAGCTCGCCAAATGGCTAGCCGAGGGTGACTGGCAGGTTGTGATTGGCGCTGCCGACACCTTTAGAGCGGCGGCGGTTGACCAGGTTGCAACTTGGGCGCAACGGGCGGGCGCAAAGTTAGTTGCCGGAGAAACCGAAGGTCAAGACCCAGCTTCGGTAGCGTTCAAAGCGGTTGAAACCGCGATTGCCGATAAAGCCGACATTGTGATTATTGACACGGCTGGGCGCCTGCAAAACAAACAGGGCCTCATGGATGAGCTCGGCAAAATTCGCCGAGTAATTGAAAAGTCTGCGCGAGTGAGCGAAACCCTGCTCGTGCTCGACGCAACCACAGGGCAAAACGGCTTAGCTCAGGCGAAAGCCTTCGCCGAAGCCGCCAGCATTACCGGGGTAGTTCTGACCAAAGTTGATGGCACAGCCAAGGGAGGAATCGTCTACACGATTCAAAAAGAACTCGGAGTGCCAGTGAAACTTATTGGGTTTGGTGAGGGCGTCAACGATTTCGCGTTTTTCGAAGCAGACCAGTTTGCTCTCGGGCTCGTAGGATAGACCCGTTACCCAGCTAGGAGCTTGATGTTTAACAATCTGTCTGACCGTTTAGTCGAGACATTCAAGAGTCTGCGCAGCAAAGGCCGCCTGAGTGCCGCCGACATCGACACCACGCTGCGCGAGATTCGCCGCGCACTTCTTGAGGCCGACGTTGCCCTTGAAGTGGTCAAAAACTTTGTGGCTGCGGTTCGCGAACGCGCAATGGGCGACGAAGTTTCAAAAGCCCTAAACCCGGCCCAGCAAGTTGTGCAGATTGTTAACGACGAACTCGTGGCAATCTTGGGTGGCGAACAACGTCGCCTGCAGTTCGCTAAAAACCCACCGACCGTGATCATGCTCGCGGGTCTTCAGGGTTCAGGTAAGACGACTTTGGCCGGCAAGCTCGCCAAATGGCTCAAAGATCAGGGCCAAACGCCTTTGTTGGTGGCAGCCGACCTTCAGCGACCCAACGCCGTCAACCAGCTTCAGGTCGTTGGTGAGCGCGCTGGCGTTAGCGTTTTTGCGCCTGAGCCCGGTAACGGCGTTGGCGACCCGGTCAAAGTCTCGAAAGACGCCATCAAGCATGCCAACCAAAAGCAGTTCAGCGTTGTAATCGTTGACACCGCCGGTCGACTCGGCATCGACGAAGAGCTTATGAAGCAAGCTCGCGACATTCGCAAAGCCACCGACCCCGACGAAGTTTTGTTTGTCATCGACTCGATGATCGGTCAAGACGCGGTCAACGTCGCAAAAGCTTTCGAGGATGGCGTTGGAATCACCGGCGTTGTGCTTACCAAGCTCGATGGAGACGCTCGCGGTGGTGCAGCCCTCTCGGTGGCCTCAGTCATCGGCAAACCGATTATTTTTGCGTCAACCGGCGAAGCTCTCGACGCGTTCGAGCCGTTTTACCCCGACCGCATGGCCAGTCGAATTCTCGACATGGGCGACATCCTCACGCTCATCGAACAAACTCAAAAGAACTTCGATGAAACCGAAGCCCGCGAAATGGCAGAGAAGCTCGCCAAAAACGAGTTCACCCTCGAAGACTTTCTTGACCAAATGCAACAGCTTCGCAAAATGGGCTCCCTAAAGAGCATGCTCGGCATGATGCCCGGCGCCGGAGCGATGCGCAAACAACTCGACAACTTTGACGAAAAAGAAATCGACCGCACCGAAGCCATCATTCGCTCGATGACACCGGGGGAGCGCCGCCAGCCAAAAGTGCTAAACGGCTCGAGACGCCTGCGCATCGCCCGTGGTGCCGGCACCACGGTAACCGAAGTTAATTCGCTCGTAAACCGTTTCGAACAAGCGGCCAAAATGATGAAAACCGTAGCCAAAGGTGGCGTGCCGCAAATGCCCGGAATGCCAGGGATGCCAGGAGTTGGCGGAGGCAGCTCAGCCGGCAAAAACAAATCCAAAGCCAAAGGCAAGGGCGGCTCAAAATCGGGCAACCCCGCAAAACGCGCAGCCGAAGCCGCAGGCACGACCTACCAAGCGCCGGGCACCATCGAAAAGCCCGCGTCGGGCTCAGCCTTCGGGCTGGGGCGCTAGCCGACATCCGATCAAAAAAGCTCGCCAAAACCCGAAAAACCGCGCGGATGTTTGCCAGCACGCTCAATATCTGGCAGAATAGAGCGGTTGCCTAGTATTCGACCCTCTAACCGAATACCAACGGCAACCCCTAGAGCTTTCTTCACCGAGTGTGCCCCCACGCTCACGGTGAAGCGTTCGCCCCAATACAAAAATCAGGAGCATTGTGGCTGTAAAAATCCGCCTAAAAAGAATGGGTAAAATCCGTTCACCGCACTACCGCATCGTAGTTGCCGACTCACGCACCAAGCGCGACGGCCGTGCCATCGAAGAGATTGGCCGCTACGTTCCAGGGGAGAACCCTTCAATCATCGAAGTAAACCACGAGCGTGCTCAGTACTGGCTAGGCGTTGGCGCTCAGCCAAGCGAGCAGGTTCTAGTTTTGCTTAAGCTAACCGGCGACTACCAGGCATCAAAGGGCGAGAAGGCCGAGAACAAAGTTCAGGTTAAAGCTGCCAAGGTTGAGTTCGTTGCAGACGCTGCAAAGAAGACCGTTTTGCGTCCAAAAGCTGAAATCGTTGTCAAGGCCGCCGAGCCTGTTGCCGAGGCAGTTGTTGAAGAAGCAGCCGTTGAAGCCGCAGCTGAAGTAGTTGCCGAAGAAGTAGCAGTTGAAGAAACTGCAGCCGAAGCACCTGCTGCTGAAGCTGTGGCTGAAGAAGCACCTGCTGCTGAAGTTGTTGCCGAAGAAGCTCCTGCAGCTGAAGAAGTTGCCGAAGAAGCTCCCGCAGCTGAAGAAGCTGCAGCACCTGCAGAAGAGGCCTAAATCGTGTTAGCCGCTGCGCTCGAACACCTAGTCAAGGGTGTCGTCGATAATCCCGACGACGCTTCAGTCACTGCACGCTCAACCTCGCGGGGCGACCTGCTCGAGATTCACGTGCACCCTGATGACCTTGGCCGAGTGATCGGGCGCAACGGCCGCACAGCCAAAGCTCTGCGCACGCTTGTGAATGCGCTGGCTGACGGCAAGAAGATTCGTGTCGACATTATCGATGGTGACTTCTAACAAGACTGCGCTTAGAGTCGGTCGTCTGGTCAAGGCCCACGGCCTGAAGGGCGCATTCAAACTCGAACTTTACACAGACAGCCCCAACGAACGTTTCGTTCCGGGAGCGATGCTAGACCTTCAGGTTCCTGAAACATCACCCTGGTTTGGCAAGCAGGTCGAAGTTGCCGAACTGCGAATGTATAACGCCATGCCGGTGCTTTTTCTAAAGGGCATCGAAGACCGAGGCGCCGCAGAAACTCTGGTGAAGGCCATCCTGCTCGTAAACGCCGACCTCGCTGACCTTCCCGTCGAAGAAGACGCCTGGTTTGACCACCAACTGGTTGGTCTAAAGGTTCTGCGCGATGGTATCGAAGTTGGCGAAGTTATTCGCGTCGAGCATTTTCCGGCGCAAGACCTGCTCGTGGTCAAAACTCCGACGGTCGATGAAGTCTTGGTTCCATTCGTAAAAGCCATCGTGCCGGTTGTCGATATGCAAAACGGCACAGTCACGGTTACTCCTCCGATTGGTCTTTTCGAAGAAGTCTTGCCCGACCTCGTTGCAACTCCAGCTGAAGGCAGCGCCGAACTCGCCGACGAAGCCGACGCCGAAGACGGCGTTGAAGCCGAAGAGGCCTAACTAATCGTGCGCATCGACGCGATCACAATCTTTCCTGATTATTTTCAGGCACTAGATATTTCGCTTTTGGGAAAAGCCCAGCAAGCCGGCATCCTCGATTTCAAAGCCCACGACCTGCGTGATTTCACCACCGACCGGCACAAGACCGTCGATGACACACCTTATGGCGGCGGCGCCGGCATGCTCATGAAAGCCGAGCCGTGGGGTCAGGCACTTGATTCAATAATCAAAACGGATGCCTCTCGCCCGACCATCATTTTTACGTCACCCGCGGGTGAGGTGTTCAAGCAGGCCACCGCTCACGAGTTGGCGGCCAAGGAGCACTTGATTTTTGCGTGCGGACGTTACGAGGGCATTGACCAGCGCGTGGTTGAATACGCGGCCACCAAAGGTGACGTTCGACTTATCAGCATTGGCGACTACGTTTTGAACGGCGGCGAAGTTGCCGCCATCGCGATGGTTGAGGCCATCGCCCGCCTGGTGCCCGGAGTCATTGGCAACGCCGAGAGTTTGCTCGAAGAGTCTCACAACGATGGCCTTCTTGAATACCCGAGCTACACCAAGCCCGCGGTATGGCGCGAGTTTGAGGTTCCGCCGGTTTTGCTAAGCGGTAACCACGCCGAAATCGCAAAGTGGCGCCACCAACAGCAGGTCGAAAGAACTCGAGCGGTTCGGCCCGATTTGCTCTCGGAATAAGCCGGGACTGCAACGCGGGTAGCGCATCCTCGTTATTTTGTGGCAGAATAGACAGGTTGCCGATTGCTCTGCCGCAGGGGAGCGCAACACAAACTTTTAGAAACACCAACTTACCCGTCATTGACCTGCGAGCCGTGACAGAAGGATACAAAAATGCACATTCTCGATCTAGTAGATGCCGCGTCACTTCGCAGTGACATTCCAGAGTTCCGTGTTGGCGACAACGTCAAAGTTCACGTAAACATCATTGAAGGCACCCGCAGCCGTGTTCAGGTCTTTCAAGGCGTTGTAATCCGTCGCTCAGGCGAGGGAATCCGCGAGACTTTCACCGTTCGCAAAGTTTCTTTTCAGGTCGGCGTTGAGCGTACTTTTCCGGTGCACTCACCAGTTCTAGACAAAATCGAAGTTGTAACCCGCGGTGCAGTTCGCCGCGCGAAGCTTTACTACTTGCGCGACCTTCGCGGCAAGAAGGCAAAGATTCGCGAAAAGCGCGACAACGTTTAGTCTTCAGCTAACTTACCTAAGCTGAAATTATGAACGAACTGGGTTTTGGCGAAGACAACTTCGAAACCGAACCTAAATTCATCCGTGATCGAAGCAATCGCAATCGCCGTGACAAAGACACCGGCTGGCTAGCTGAACTCAAAAAGAACGTCTTTATGGCGTTCCTCATTGACCTCGTGGTTATTGTCGGTGCGGCTCTTTTGCTTTCGCTGCTTGTCAAAACGTTTTTGATTCGTTCATTCTTTGTGCCTTCGGGTTCGATGCTTTCGACACTCCAAATTGACGACAGAATCATCGTCAACGAGCTCGTCCCCAATGTGGTTCCAATCGAACGTGGCGACGTTGTGGTTTTCAAAGATCCCGGTGGTTGGCTCGGCCCGGCCCAACCTGCCGCAACCGAGACGAACCCTTTGATTATCGGATGGGATTGGTTCCTCTCAGCATTTGGGCTTTCGCCAGCACCCGACAGCTCGCAGCACCTGGTGAAGCGCGTAATCGGTTTGCCGGGCGACAAAGTTTCGTGCTGCGATGCCATCAAGCACCTCACCATCAATGGCGCTAGCATCAACGAGACTTACCTCGACAAAGGTGTTTCGCCATCTGAGATTGACTTCAAAGTTACTGTTCCTCCCCACAAAATTTGGGTGATGGGTGACAACCGCTCGAGCAGCGCTGATTCGCGTTTTCACGTTGATTTGCCAAGCAAGGGTTTTGTCGACGAGAGCCTGATTGTTGGTCGTGCTTTCGTAGTGAGTTGGCCACTAAATCACTGGCAATGGCTAGATAACTTCAGCAGTGTCTTCAAAGACGTTCCCCAGCCTAAAAACTGAGCGTGAGCTGCTCGGCAGCCGCATGCGATACATCATCGGAATCGATGAGGTTGGTCGCGGCGCACTTGCGGGCCCGGTCGCGGTTGGTGTTGCGCTTCTCGACTCGTGGTCGTCAAATTTCAACTTGGATGATTGGCCCGCCGCGCTAGCCGATAGCAAACTGATGACCGCCAAATCTCGTGGTGTCACAGCTCCGCTGGTGGCGGAGTGGGTAACGGCGTTTCAGGTGGGCTACGCAACCGCCGAAGAAATAGACGCTCACGGAATCGTCTCGAGTTTGGTCTTGGCGGCAACGCGAGGACTTGAGCAGCTGATGTCAGAGTTTCGCGACCCCAACAGCCTTGTCACCGACGGCACGGTCGTTCTGCTGGACGGTTCTCATAACTGGCTAGCCGGGCATACCGGTGCGTTCGCGGTGCACCACCAGCCCAAGGCCGACCGAGACTGCGTCTCGGTGGCGGCCGCTGCGCTTCTGGCAAAAGTTTCGCGCGATGCTTGGATGCAGCAACTTGCGGCGCAGCATCCTCGTTATGGGTTTGAAGGCCACAAGGGTTATGGGGCGGCTTCGCACTTGGCGGCGATTCGCGAGTTTGGCCCGTCAACCGAGCACCGCACGACTTGGTTATCGCGAATATTGCCCGACTCTAGCGAGCTAGACTTTTATAACCATGGATGAAAACGAATTCGACGATTACGACCGCGATGCCGAACTGGCGCTGTTTCGCGAGTACCGCGATGTGGTCGGAACCTTCAAATATGTGATCGAAACCGAGCGACGTTTCTATTTGGCGAACGAGGTCGACCTCAAGAGGGTTGATGCTTCAAACGATTTCTATTTTGAAATCACAATGCAGGATGTTTGGGTTTGGGACATCTATCGCACCGACCGCTTCGTCAAGACAGTGAAAGTTTTGACTTTTAAAGACGTCAACCTTGAAGAGCTTTCGGGCAAGGCATATGACTTGCCAAAAGAGTTGGCTTTCGGCGAATAGCCTCAGCTCTACTTGGGGGACCATGCCTATGACCGACAAAAAGCAAGAATTTCAAAAGCACATCGCTGGCCTGCGTGCTGTCGCGATTGCATTAGTAGTTCTTGCTCACTATTCGGTGTCGGGTTTTTCTGGGGGTTTTATTGGGGTTGACGTATTTTTCGTGATCTCGGGGTTCTTAATTACCGGGGTGCTGACCCGTGAATACGAAGCAAGCCGAGACCCAATCACTCGCACTGGAAAAATCTCGTTAGGCAATTTTTATCTTCGTCGGGCCAAGCGCCTTCTTCCGGCGGCCGTTCTCACAAGTCTTACAACCTTGGCATGGACGTATTTCAACTTCAGCTCTTTTAGGTTCGCGACCACACTGGGCGACTTCACTTGGTCACAGCTGTTCGTAGCCAACCTTAATTTTGCTCTACAAGACAGCAACTACTTTTTGCAAGGTTCAGGCGTTTCCGTTTTCAGGCATTTCTGGTCTCTTTCTGTCGAAGAGCAGTTTTACTTTCTCTGGCCGGCGCTTCTTATGGCCGCCATTTCGATGCAGGCGTTGAGGATTGGGCGTCGAGTGTTGAGTTGGCAGTCACGTGCCCTAATCACTTTGGTCGTCGTCACTGTCATCTCACTGGCATCGATGCTCGTTGTGTTCGAAGTCTTTCCCCTCGGTTCCTACTACCTGTTGAGCTCGAGGGCCTGGGAGCTTGGCGTCGGCGGCATAGCTGCTTTGTTAGCTAACCATTTTGAAGTCGGCCGGAAACTTAAAAACCTTCCAACCTGGTTGGTTGACCTCTCATTCGTCGGCATGCTGGCATCTATTTTCTTGGTCACAGACTCAAACTTTGGATGGACCTTACTAAGTCCGGTTCTCTTCTCGGCAGTGTTTATTTTTGCTGGTGGTGCCAACTCTGGGGTTGCATCTCTTGTTCTGTCTACGCCTCCAATGCAGTTTGTTGGCCGAATCTCCTATTCACTTTATTTGTGGCATTGGCCTGTGCTTGTATTCGCACAGCAAGGGGGATACCTCAACGACTGGCCTTCATACTTGATTGTCATCGCTCTGACAGTAGCTCTCTCGACGCTTAGCTACTACTTTGTTGAGCGACCGTTCTTGGGTATCAAGTTCAATTTCGATACAACTAAGTTAAAGCCGCTCGCACTTGAATACCGAGCACGGTTCGTGAGTCTTGGAGTGGCGCTGTTGCTTGTCGTTGCAGTCATCCCTTCGATTGCGGTTCTCCCCGCAACATCGACTCTTCGCGCTGCTATCGCAGATTCTTTGGCTCCATCTAAGGAGGGAGTGGGGCACATTCTGGACCAATCGGCACTGCCTCTGCCCACTCAAACGGCGGTTGTAGAACCCTCAATCGAAGAATTACAACAGAGGCTCATAGAAAACAGGAACCTTGTAGAACAGAGCATTGAGAATGCTAGGTCCGGAAAGGTGTCGAGTTTTCAGCAGTCCAACATTTCGGTCGCGCAAAATACTAGTTTCCGAGACGAGTCTGGTTGGCGATGCCTATACCCAGGCGGCTTAGGAGCGACTGTGGACTGCGAAATTGGTTCCGACTTGGCCACGACAAAAATGATTTTCCTCGGCGATTCGATGGTTGGGCAATACCAACAAGCTTTGCGACAGATCGTCGGGGACTTTCCGCGTGTAAGCGTGAGAATGATCTGGCACCCCCAGTGCCCAAACGCGCTAACTGGCGCTGGGCTTTTGCCCGATGATGTTTTGCTCACTAAATCTTCAAACAAAGAGTGCATTGGAATGCACGCGTACACTCTTTCTCAACTTGCAGCAAAGAGATACAACTTCGCTTTTTTGGGCGGGTTCTCTGGCAGTGCAGGCGCAGCATATGTCTCTGAGGCCATTGAGTATGCAAAAAAAATCAAGAGTCTTGTGAAGGTTATTGGCTTTGCCAAACCTTTGCCTTCATACCAGTCGCTTGAAAGTTGCTTGAATCAAAGTCTGTCTAACTTAAGCAAATGTGGTGGAAATCCACCCATGGCTGACCGGGATTCGACCGTGGCCGATTCGCTGAATTCAAAAATGTTTGGTTTGAGCGATTTGTTATGTAGGGGAGATATTTGCCCTGCACTCGTGGGCGATTTTCCAGTCGTAAATCACGGTCACCTGAACCCCAAGTTGGGGTACTTTTTGCGGAATGTTTTCTCCGCTGATTTTAGAATCCGGTATCCAGAAGCCTTCGAAAGCCTCCCCAGCGCTGCCGGCTTGTATCCGACTCCGACGCAGTCCGCGTCGCCAGCCATGCAACCGTCGGTTGAGCCGACACTCGAGACCCTACTTGAGGAGCGCCGAACACTCATCACTGAGAGCATTAGAGCGTCTTACAAGGTTGAGTCCCCTAGCAGTGAACTTCGTAAAAATATAGCCGTAGCAAGCGAGAAACCAACTTGGACAGATGAAACCGGTTGGCAATGCGAGATGATCGTTGCTGCCAGCGATTGCACCATCGGATCAAAAACTGCAAGGAAAGAATGGTTGGTCATTGGAGATTCAATGGCCGCGCAATATCGGGGAGCATTTCGACGCATCGCCGAAAATAACAGCGACGTGCGCGTTCGGTTGATTTATCAGGGGCAATGCCCGAACTCGATTACCTTAAAAGGATTAGTCTCTCGAAAATACCGAGAAATAACTCTGCAAGCAAATGAAAATTGCCTCAAAACACATGATTACGAGCAGAGTGTAGTTCGTCAAAAGACCTTCGACTTGATTCTTCTAAGTGATGCGGGTGGAGATTTTCCTCTTTATGAAGCCGAAGCTACTGATTTTGCCACTCAGATGAAAAAACACACCAAAAATTTAGTCGTCGTGGCAAGTAACCCTGCTTATCCGTTCCTTCAGGACTGCCTAAATCGTGAGGAAACAAATCTAAGCGATTGCTCTGCTTCTTCTGTTATTCAAGACAAAAGCGACAATCTAGTCGCGCAATCCGCAGGTATACCGTTATTGCGGCCGCAGGACATGTTTTGCTACCTAGGCAAGTGCCCAGCGCTTATTGCCGGTTTTCCGGTCAGCAGCGGTGGTCACATAAACGCGGACCAGTCATATTTTTCAGGGATACTATTTGGCGAGATGATTAGAACTCTTGCCCCGACCGCATTCAAATAGAAAAATCTGGTTATCTGGCTGTGAATAGCCTCGGTTGGCAAGCTCAGCATTGCGACCGATCAAACCTGAAAAATTTCCCTTTCGCAACGTTCCTGAAAATTTTCTGAAGCCCTGCTAAGGTGCTCGTGAGAAATATTAAAACTTACGGGATAGGGAAACAGTGTTTAATAAGACCAAAAAAATCGCCATAGTGTCGGCAATTGCAGTATTCATGTCCACCGGATTGTTTGCCGGAGCGAACTCAGCAGCGCAGGCTGACGTTCTTACCGGAATCGCATCCTGGCCTCAGAATGTCACGTTCGAAACTGCAGACGCCGCGAATGACTTCGCAAGCCCGACTTCGACGGAGAAGTCAACGCTCACTGTCGTTCCAACAGCTGAGGCACCAACAGATGCCTTGCCTGATTTTGACCCATTCGACCACGGCGATTTCGTTGCCAAGCTTGTCGACAATTCGCAATTGAGTGTAGCAACCCCGGTTTTGAAATTCAATCCGGTTGAAGGCGTAAACTTCGACACC
>Ga0136644_10004282_pt1 | contig 10543 bp, 7 predicted proteins | sample C_130820_EF_Meta_FD_94780 | JGI IMG/M metagenome (GOLD analysis project Ga0136644, IMG submission 94780) | Freshwater microbial communities from Lake Croche, Canada to study carbon cycling - C_130820_EF_MetaG (v2) (version 2) | ecosystem: Environmental > Aquatic > Freshwater > Lake | place: Lake...
CATGCTTATTCTGGATGCACCGCTAAACTTTCGTTGATGCGCCAGCAGATGTCTGCTCTCATCCTCGAGCTCCGAACTCTCCAGAAGCGTTCTGAGCGTGAGCTCAAGGCTGTCCAGAAGGCAGGAAACAAGCGAAAGCAGCGCCACGCGGTTCGTGCCCCAAGCGGATTTGTCAAGCCAACTCTGATCAGTGACCAGCTGGCCGAGTTCCTTTCGAAGCCAAAGGGAACTCTCATTGCTCGCACTGATGTGACCCGTGAGATCAATGCCTACATTCGCGCGAACAAGCTCCAAGATGAGAAGAATGGTCGCAAGATCAATCCTGATGCCAAGCTGACGACTCTCCTCACTCTCAAGCCAACGGATGAGCTCACCTACTTCAACCTCCAGAGATACATGAGCCAGCACTTCCAGAAGGCGACCCCTGCTGTAGCTGCTGTAGCAACTGCCTAAAAAATCAAATAACCAAAAAAATCATTCATCTTTATTAAACATTATAGTTCAAAAACTATAATGTTTTGAGTAAAATTTTTCACTTCATTTCGTGTATTTTAATATCTTCGTACATAATTGAACAGGTTTGATGTGCGCGTTCAATCAATTTTTTGTCACTTACCATTTCTACATCTAGTGAAATGGGTTCACAGCATAATGAAATTGCGTAATAGATAAGAAATCGTCTTCGTTCCTTCGAAGCGGGTACAAACGCAATACTGAATAAGGACAACACAGCCTCAATGATTTTTTTGACCAATACACCTTCCGCATATACTAATATCGTATCCCATAATAACCATATGCTGTCGGTACGATATTTGGTTGAATGATTTCGTTCTAGAATCACACATTTCTTTTTTTGTGTGAAATGCAAAAGCCATTCTACCCAAAAACACGCACCTACTGTATTTTTTGAATGAAGCATATACCCAAATTCATTCATAGAGATGAAAAGTTCTTTTGGATCTGCGGATTGAAATGCCTTGTTAAATTCAATGGTAGGTGCTTTGAGTCGACTTGTAGGAATACCTTCGTCTTTGGGTATTTGGATGATTTCATAACTGTGATATCTATTTGAGGTACATAATAAACAAACCATTTCAATGAAAAGCAGTCTGATTTCGTGGACGTTTCGTAAAGATAATTCAGGCACACCTTCTGCAATCTGGCGAAACGTCTGAAATCGCATATGGATATAAATGGGTAATTTTGGATTACCCTTATGTATGTATTTTGCATAAAAGGACAATATCAAATCCCATAAATCCACAAATAATCCACTACATACAAGTTCCGTTGTCCAATAACAACACGGCTCAATCTTCCCTTTGATCATCGTATTCATCCATTCCTTTTTCACATCAGTTCTTTGATATTTGGAAAAGGTAAGTGTTTTAAATTCGGTGCGAATATCATCAATCATAACATGATAATAGTATAACATTCGGGATTTTTTATCTTAATTAGTATAATGTTAACACAAACACTAGTCTTGATTTGTATTCTTCTTGCGATACTAGTGACTTTTTCAAGACCTAAACAGATCCAAACCAAAAGGATACATTATTTACCCGCCTATACTCGCAGTCACGTATCAGATTACGATACGATAGTGTATGATAGTATACGTATGAATGCAGAGATTTCGTGTTTTTCATCCACATTAACCCCACAAAGCGAAGTGTTGGATGTGGGAAGCGGTACAGGTCATCACGTAAACGCATTACATCAAAAAGGAGTAAATGTCATTGGGTTAGATCAATCCTCTGAAATGATTCTTCGTTCCAAACAAAAATACAACCATGTCTATGTACACGGAGATGCATTAAATATGTCAACCTTTCCAGCTGAATCCTTTTCTCATATCACATGTTTCTATTATACGCTGTATTACCTGAAACATAAAAAACATTTTTTCCAGAACGCACACCATTGGCTTATACCTGGAGGATTTTTGATCCTACACGTATCAAAGAAGTGGGCATATGGCCCTACATCAACCTTATCGGGTTCAATCCAGTATAAATCTCATCATACAAATCGAGTTCATCGCGAATGTATTACCAAAAATAGGGTCTCGCAATGTTATGAGCACACCATTTATATGGAATCCGAAGATAAAATCGTTGAAATGGCAAAACAATCTGGGTTTACCATACACTCTATTTATCCATACGTATTACCTTACACACATCAGAGTATATATATATTCATTCGTCATTGAGCCACCTTGCGTATTTTTTTTTAACCTCACACGAATTCTTTACATTTTCAAAAAAATCAAGAATCTTAGCTTGTAATACTGATTTGGAACCGATATATAATATGTTAATGGGTGTATTTTCCGAATAAGCACTATAGAACAAAAAGAGTGGATTGAAAATAACGGGTACAAAGATGACACGATTATTTCGTAAGATTAAACATCCAGAATGTGCGTTCAATGGACGATTCGTAGAATTTACCAATGCATAATAAAAGGGTTCATCAAAGATGGGTAGTTTAGATACCCAATACTTAGCCAGTGTCTTCATTTCTGTATATATATGTGAAAAAGTTGTCGTGTCATCATTGCATAGACTCATATATCTCGCATCATTTTTCATGATTGACCAATTCTCTAATTTTGGAAGACTTAGTATCATCTCATCGGTAATTGGCACAGTTTCACCTAATTTAAATGAAATGTGAAATTGAATGACAGGGGGCAAGACCCCAATAACTACATTGGGATAAACATACCGTGTAACGTTCTGACGCGTAGGTTCAATGTTCACGTCGTATTTAGCCGCAAGTATTTTCACGGCTTGGATGTAACCAATCTGGTTCGCTAGTAAAGTAAATTCTTCAATATGCGGTAATAGAAAACACGGTATCGGAATAAGAGTATTCCCTATCTGGATCGTCTTTGTACTTACAAAATGGCGTTGACGTATGTTGGTACGACACAGTGAATTGGTGGTTGCGCGTGGCTGAATGGGGCGCAATGGTGGATCTCGACAAGGAAGCGTCTTCCCTATTTTGTTCATAACTTATACTAGACATTATCCGTATACCATTGCATCGACAAATAAGGAGGAATGGATGATAATGCGACAGATTTAGAGTTGACGGTTAAGTCAGGTCCTGCATTGGTTATCGATAAAAGTTCTCCTGGTTGAATGGCGTACTTAAAGTATCGAAGATTGGATAGATTACCAGTGAACCCCCCATTTGAAGCAATGTATACATTTCCATAATTCTGTTTCGGTACACTAGACAAGATATGACGTTTGGCCAATGCACCATTGATATAAACGTCCAATGCATTATTGTTCATGACTCGAACAATTACGTGTACCCATTTGTTCATTGGGAAATTAGGAATCTTGATCTCTTCGTTAATCACGTTGAAGGTATTCATAATCACAACCAATTCATTCGTGTGCGGTGAAATGTACAGTCCGGGAGCATTATTAGGAAAATTCAACCCTGTTTCCGTATCGATATTTTGTTCTCCTTTATGGAAAATATGCTGATATTGGTCCGAATTGCCTATATCTGTGATATTGACCCATACAGACCAAGTGAATTCAATTCCATCTTTGTTATCAGATCGCTCAATCGGAACAGCACCTGAAATAGATGGGTCTTGTTGAATGACCATAGATACATTTCCAGGTATCATTCCTTTCACTAGATAAGGACTAGGATTGTACATGAAATAACTCAACAACGCCATGAGTACGTTGATCGTCAATCCAAAACCAATAAATAACAAGATGAGAAATACAAATTTGGAGAACGGATCGTCGTCAGTTAGAAACGTCATTATAGTACCCTAATATTATTGTAAACAATTAATATATTCATATAGTATGGACAAGTGGAATAATTGTCAAGATGTGGAGCTAATTCTGGACAACTTGCGTATTAACTCTGTAAACTTAGCGGATTATCACCGAAAACGTTTTTATCATTTCAAGTCATTTGGGAAATATTTTAGGATTCCCATCATTGTCCTTTCTTCCATTACTGCGTCTGCTTCTGTAGGTCTTCAACCAGTCGTTCGCCAGGATGTCATTTCAGGGATTACGTGTTTGTTGGGCTTTGGCATTGCCGTGATCAGTAGCGTTGAAATGTATTTAGGAATACAGACCGCAATGGATCAAGAGATTGCGTTGTCTCGCGATTATTATTCATTGGCCATTGACATTTTTAAATGTCTAAATTTATCTAGAGAACATCGATCCGACGAACCTAAATCCTACCTGGATAAAAAATATTCAGAATACAAGGCCCTTAGAGAAACCAGCTCTCTTCTGAAACGAAAATTAAATGTTGATCTACTCGCAACGATACCTGACGGGATGGAAAATATATCCATTGACACGAGTAGCGTTCATAAAAATCCAATTTATAAATCGGTACAAACTAACACGGATACGCGGTCAATTTCATTGGATCGTCAAGATACACTCTTCGATCAGATTTAATGAATAAAAATCGAAATAAAAATACCTCGCGTATAATTATTATTAAAATGAACGCGTATCTTGCTTCCCGACAAAGCCAAGATAAGGGCGAATGCACCCATACACGCATTGGAAGTAAGGAGCACGGGGTGTTTGGAGGGTCCTATCATATTGATGATGATGAAGGATTCTTCCAGGTGTATTACAAGCATGTATTTGTGGATGGGAACAAAGAATACCTGACGGAAAAACAACGAGAGTGTGGACCTATAGGCATTGATGTGGATTTTAGGTATACGGATGCGAAACGGGCTTACACGCAAGAACACCTGCTTGACTTTATTGACATTTTAATAAGTGAGCTGCATAAAATATTCACGATTCACGAGGATTTTCCTATTTATTTATTTGAAAAAACAAACATTTCTGTAAATCCACAATCTAGTATCGTCAAGGACGGCATTCATTTCATTGTGGGATTAAATTTAGATATGGCAGCAAAAACGATGCTTCGAAACCGAATGTTAAAAAAAATGGACGTGTGGAGTAATCTTCAAAGTCAATTGACGAACGATTGGGAGTCCGTCTTGGATGAAAATGTATTCAAGGGATCCACGGCGTGGCAACTGTACGGTTCTAGGAAGCCGGGATGTGAAGCCTATCAGCTCACGAAGGTGTATACGTGTCGAAAAGATGGAGATGATTACGAGTTGAATTGCTCTATGGGTGATTCATTTCCATTGGATACACAATTGTATAAATTGTCGATCCGTAACTTGGAGAATGAAAACCCTGTCGTCAAAGAAGCATTCAAGCACGAATACGAAGGATCGAAACAACGTAAACGAATACGTGTGGTAACCGAACCCACATCTTCTACTGAAATTACAACGCACGCAATGCTGAATAATGCTGTTGAACGGTTTCTTGCAGCGCTTGAGCCAAACGATTATCTATTGAATGAAGCCCATCAATACGTAATGTGTCTACCCGCGCCATATTACGACAATTATGACAAATGGATTCGTGTTGGATGGGCGCTTCGTCACACGGATCAACGATTGTTTCTAAGTTGGATCAAATTCAGCAGTCAATCATCCAAATTTTCATTTGCAGACATTTCGCGTCAAAGAGACAACTGGGATCGCAGTTGGGATCGTAGAGCCGGGAGTGACGTCGTCACTATCAGGTCCATTATGTTTTGGGCAAGAACGGATAATGAACAGGGTTACGAAGAGGTCAAAAATAAAAGTGTGGATCTAGCTGTAGAAGAGGCCATCAAGGATGATTTATGTACCGAGTTTGATATCGCCAAAATTTTGCATCAATTGTATAAGGACGTCTTTGTATGTGTTGACATTAAAAGCGCGCGTTGGTTTCAATACACGAATCAGAGATGGATGGTCACAGATTCGGGTACAGAACTACGTAAAAACATTACAAGTCTCAGTGGCATTTATGGAATCTTCTCACGAAAGATAAAACAGTGTGTTGACACGGTTTACCCCATTGACGATGATGAACGGAATGCCAGCAAAAAGAAAAAAATCAAGCGCATTGATGCTATTATAAAAATTCTTAAAAGAAATGGGGACACTATTATGCGTGAAGCCGCACATAAGTTCTATGTGAAGAACTTTATGAGTTTACTGGATAGTAAAGATCATTTGTTATGCTTCACGAATGGGGTTGTCGATTTTCACGAAAGAAGATTTCGTGATGGACATCCAGAGGATTACACGTACAAGTGCACTAATATTGGTTACACACCTTTGCAACAACTGGACCAAAAAGTAGTCAATGAAGTGATCACTTTCATGAATCAGTTGTTTCCAGACAAGGAGTTATGTGAATATATGTGGGATCATGCAGCATCGGTCTTGTATGGCAAAAATATGAATCAAACGTTTAACATTTACATTGGGACGGGACGTAACGGAAAGAGTAAATTTGTCGAATTGATGACTTCTATCTTAGGCGATTACAAAGCAACCATTCCAGTTTCCATCATTACAAAACAGCGTGTCAGCATTGGTGGTGCCTCTCCTGAAGTGGCTGGATTGGTGGGTATTCGATACGCGGTAATGCAAGAGTCTTCCGTGAATGATCGAATCAATGAAGGTCCGATGAAAGAATTGACTGGAGGGGATGCGATCCAATGTCGTGCCTTGTACCAAGAACCCATCACATTCGTCCCCCAATTCAAATTGGTAATGCCGACCAACAATCTTCCCAACATTGAAAGTAAGGATGAAGGTACTTGGCGACGTATCCGAGCGTGTGAATTCAAATCGCAATTCAAGGAGGATCCCGATCCAAACTCCAAGTATCAATTCGCCGTAGATAAAAACTTGGATCGAAAATTTGAATCGTGGAAGGTCGCCTTTATGTCCTTGTTGGTGGAACGAGCTTACAAAACCCAAGGAAATGTGGTCGATTGCAAAATGGTGTTGATGAATTCCGATCGCTACAGAAAAGATCAGGATGGACTGGCATCCTTTGTGGGCGATTTCATTCAGTTGAATCCTTCGGGGAAAATTCTAATGATAGAATTGATGGATACATTCAAGTCACACTGGTCTATGATGTACTCTTCAAAGATGCCTGCTGGAAAAATTCTCATCGATTACATTAAAAAATTATATGCAGACAATCCATCGGTCAGGATTGAAAATAACGTATGGCGTGGAATTAAATTAATGAAAGATGACGTAGAAAAAATGGATGACATTTAAGAATACATGGTGATAGCATTACGTAGATTTTGATTTTCAGAATGAAGTTTCTGTAACTCATTTTTTTCTCCATCTGACAAAGTATCGTTGACTGCCCGATTACATATAGTTTTACATTGGTAAGGACATTCTCGTTTACAAGAAGTATCACAAGGTTTTAAATCCGTTGTACTACCCCAAATACTCAACCCCCCTTTACGTGTTTTACGTCGTAAGTTACGTTTTGATTTTTTATATCCACCCAAATTTATATTGACACTAGGTCTCAATCGTCTCGATGTATAATGTCTATATGACGGAATTTGTCTATAGGATGACGGAATTTGTGTATATGGTGTATGATAACTTGGTGTATGGCGACTTTTCAGTTTGTGTGATCTCAAAAAATCATAGGATAACCGATCAACTTGGGTTTTTAGTTTGGCATTGATCTCTTTGAGTTCTTTTACATTTGCATTATGTACATCCCGATCATTTGATGCAATTTTACAATAAGAACCACAATTATCCTCACAATCTTTAACGCATTTTTTTTCACAGTTGGATCCTCCACCTACTAGTCCAAATGACGGAACCGTTTTTGAGTAAAAACCTGGTATGGGTATATGAGAGTTGTCATAATTTGTAAGTATCATATCTTTATAAAAAGGGTACGGTGGCGGAATCATATTCTACAATGATATTAAAATTTATATCGTGACCATCTTTCCTTTTTTCACTTTTAAGATTGACATTTTATAAGGTTTATGTCTTGGATTTGCGTTATCAAATGTTGTATAGTATTCGGGAAGTCTTTTTGGTTCCATTAAGGATGCATAATATTGATGAACTGTTGAGTACGTCAAAAGAAGTTCATTGGTATTTACTGAAAAGGGTACATCTGGAATGAGTAATTGTGGATTCATGATAAAGGTTGAAAAACGCGTGTAATATTTTAGTTCTTCTGCTAAACGTGAAAAATATTGATTAGGTTGTCTAGTGACTAAATTATGTTTAGGTAAGATCAATTTATCATAGGCAAAACAACATCCTCCACATTTTACTTGTGTTCGAATAAAAGACTCATCTGTTTTATCCACAAAATGTATATTCGGTTCTAGTATTTTTCGGATTTCTTTTTCGAGATCGGAAACTTGTTTCTTCCGAATGAGTGTATTTATTTTATTACGTAATTCAGCATTTTTTCCAATCATTTCTTTCAACATTCGCCGACAAGCGGCATAGAGACACTTTTCCGCTTTCATACGCTGTGTAGTTTGAACCCTTTCTTGATCCTCTTCATTTGAAAGAGGCACGTATTCATATTGAATGTTGGATTTATATTGAGGTAGGTCAGTTTCCTCATCGGGTATACGTATGCAAGGTACAAAATATTGAGTTTCCAATACGATTCCCGTAATGAAACCTTGTTCAACTACCTTAAACATTGGCTTACAAGGAACTATTTTTGAAAGCGCAAAGAGTTTACTGACCGTAGATTTATACGAAATGACAGGAATAGTAGTTTGTACAATATTCGGTAATATAGCGGATGGATAACACGGTACAAATACTTGATCTACGGAAAATCCAATACATTTATTTTGTTGAATGATTTGTTGACAAGAACGGTTTAGTTTTTTGTACATTTCACTTGCACGTATGATTGGGGTATATGAAGTCGTCGTTTTACATTTCCAAAAAATTTGTACCAACGCGTTTATTCCTTCGTGTAAATATTTATTCTTGGAATTATGTAAAAAAATCTGTGTATCTTGTTTCACATTGTGTTCTACCAAGGGTTCAAATGCTTGTCCCTTATGTTCTAATATAAACAGGCATTGTTTCGATGGATCAAATGATCGATTACTATAGTGATTACTAGGACAAATCACTTCTAGATCATCTCCATCTTTTTGTGGTTCTCTAAATATGACCAAATTTACGTTGAATAAATCACATACAATATCCCATAGATAAGTATAGTCCATGCTCGGTAGATGCTTTAAAAACACATCTATTGTTTTGAATTGACGTTTCAAATTTCCATTATTGTAAGTATTAAATCCCGATTTTACCCATGCTTCAATCTGTTCGGTCAATGTTGTTTTCTTACTTTCAGAAAATACCTTTTTAAAAACGGTTTCAAGACATTGGATAAACGAATGCGGTTTTTCAATGCCATAGCGACGAAGATGGTTGTCTTTTTCCGTTAAACCAAAAAAGTAACGGATCGACTTGGGTAACCATCCAACCTGTCCTGGTTTATTTAGATCCGTACCTTGTACGATATATTGTTTGGATTCTGCCATTTTTTTTTCTTTGCGATCCTGAGACTGTTTTCTAGTAAAACAGCATGGTGCATCACCCTCACTATTTCGCATAATCCCGGGATATGGATTGTATTTACTTGTTTGTACTTTAACGATCGTACCATCTTTTGTAAAATCGACCTCCCTACCTTTTACTTTATTTGGATCAATGACTTTACCTGTACCAGCATCCTCTAGAGGCCTTTTCTTTTCCATATCCCAATATTTGGTACATACGAACGTATGACCATTATGTGTCTGTCGATGTTCATCGTCTGGAACGGCATCAATCTCTTCTGGTTTTAAAACGACTGGGCGACGCGACATTGGACATTCTTTGACATATTCTTTGGAAGGATTAAACGTCTGTTTGATTCGGGTAATTAAGAAACTTGTGTTTTTTACAATTAAATCAGTGTCTTTGTCCTTTGCTCCTCCATCTTGTTCTAATTCAGAACCCGACTGCAGTTGTTCTTCGTCAGAATCAGAATCCGTTTGTTTGGCTTTTGGAGACTTTTCATCTTCTGAATCTGACCCTGACTGCAGTTGTTCTTCGTCAGAATCCGATTGTTTGGCTTTTGGAGACTTTTCATCTTCTGAATCTGACCCTGACTGCAGTTGTTCAGATTCAGAATCCGATGATGACGTTTCATCTTCTGACTCTAATCCAGACTGCAGTTCTTCTTCTGAGCTAGATTCAGAATCTGAATCATGCTGGTAAGCAATGGGTGCAAATGCTTTTACGGGTGTACGTACGGTATTTTTATCACATTGAATCGCTGAATTTTCTTGGAATGCTACATAGGCATTCATATTTCGTTGAACAGAATCCATATAGTAAATGGAATTGATACCAGATACAGTAATCCTAATATTTTGATTTATGTGTTTTATTTTAGATAAAAACCCAATTCGAGTTTTGACAACAAACCGTTTGTTTGGATTTGTTTGAAGTGAACTCTCGATTTCCGATATACGATCTTGAGCAATTTTACGCGCGGATGCTTCTGTGGTACCTAGAATTTGAGAAATCAAGGGTGCGATCTTTTCTTGTTCACCCCGGTTA
>Ga0136644_10004283_pt1 | contig 10543 bp, 9 predicted proteins | sample C_130820_EF_Meta_FD_94780 | JGI IMG/M metagenome (GOLD analysis project Ga0136644, IMG submission 94780) | Freshwater microbial communities from Lake Croche, Canada to study carbon cycling - C_130820_EF_MetaG (v2) (version 2) | ecosystem: Environmental > Aquatic > Freshwater > Lake | place: Lake...
ATCAAAATGGCCAGACAGCCTCGGTCCCGATTCGAAAAGACGTCGACTTTACCGATTGGTGGGAAGACCCATGGACCGCCAAGAAGTCTGTCAAACACAACGTCGTCTGGCGCGGCTTTAACCGAACTTCCGAGGACAACGACAAAGGGCTCCGCCTGAATCTGTATTCCTGGACGAATCCGATGCCAAATCTGAGAATAGAAACCATTGATTTGGAATCGGCGCGCGAAGTTCCCTCCCTGTTCCTCCTGGGCATCACCGTGGAACCGTAGCCGGGTGTCCGCCACCCCCAACCCCGGGCATTTCGCCTAAGCGGGGCGGATCGACTCCTTCGCCCATCCATCCTTCAGGGTGATCGTGCGGTTAAATACCGGTCGCCCGGAGTCCGGTCCGCGCGAATCACGGACAAAATAGCCCAACCGTTCGAACTGGAAACGGGTGTCAGCCACGGACTCTCCAAGACTGGGCTCCAACTGAGCCTCCACCTCTGAGAGCGACTCTGGATTCAGGTATTGCCGGAAATCCCCTTCTTCCTTGTCGGGCTCGGGGACGGAAAACAACCGGTCGTACAGTCGGACGGTCGCAGCGATACTGTGTCCGGCGCTGACCCAATGAATCGTTCCTTTGACTTTTCGACCGGCATTCGCACCGCCCGAGTGACTTTCCAAATCCGCCGTGCAGCGGATTTCGAGGACCTCTCCGACATCACTCTTGATGACTTCCTCACATCGAATAATGCAGGCATACTTGAGCCGGACTTCACCACCGGGTCGCAGACGGAAATATTTGGGAGGCGGATTTTCCTGAAAGTCGTCCTGCTCAATGAATATATGCCGGGAAAACGGAATCTTCCGCGTCCCGGCCGACGGATCCTCCGGATTATTCACCGCGTCAAACCAGTGGACATCCCCCTCCGGTATATTGGTGAGGACCAATCGCAGCGGACGCAGCACCCCCATCCGCCGATGGGCGATCCGGTTAAGTTCACGCCGGACGGCGAATTCAAAAACGGAAAGGTCGGTCAATCCATTGTATTTGGTGACGCCTATTTCGTGAGCAAAAGCCCGAAGTGCGGCGGCGGGTACTCCCCGGCGACGGAGTCCCGATATTGTGGGGAGACGCGGATCGTCCCAACCGGTCACCAATCCCCCCTGCACCAACTGGAGGAGTTTGCGCTTGCTCATCACCGTGTAACCGAGATTCAGCCGGGCGAATTCGTATTGATGGGGAAGGACACGTGGAAGCTGGAGGCTTTCCAGAATCCAGTCGTAAAGGGGACGGTGGACCTCAAACTCCAGGGTGCAGATGGAATGGGTGATCCCCTCAATATAGTCACTGAGACAGTGAGCAAAATCATACATCGGATAGATGCACCACCGGTTCCCGGTGTGATGATGCTCCGTATGTCGAATACGGTAAATCACCGGATCGCGCATCCAGATATTCGGCGACCCCATGTCGATGCGGGCCCGCAAGGTACAGGCGGAATCCGGGAAACGTCCCTCCCTCATCTTTTCAAACAAGGCGAGGTTCTCCTCAACAGTCCGATCCCGATACGGACTGTTTTGTCCCGGCCGGTCCGGTGAACCTCGATACTGCTCGGTTTCCTCCGGGGTCAGGTCACAGACATAGGCCCGTCCCAATTGAATGAGTTGCCGGGCAAACTGATAAAGCGCCTCGAAATAATCGGATGCGTAAAAGGGTTCGAGCGGACGCCCCGAGTCCGGAGCCATCGCCGAAAGACGGAAATCCGTCCCCCCGGGAGCCGCTTCCGGTCCCATCCCCGCCGGCTTCAGGCCCAAAATGCCGTCTGCCCACCCGTCAATCAACCAGCGCACGTCGGCGATGATCGAATCGACATATTCAACGTCCTCCTTGGTCGGGTTGGTGTCATCCATTCGAAGGTGGCAGACACCCTGATTTTCCAGGGCAATACCAAAGTTCAGACAGATCGACTTGGCATGTCCAATGTGCAAATACCCGTTGGGTTCGGGGGGAAACCGGGTGACGACTCGCTGATGTCGCCCGGATGCCAAATCGTCCCGGACAAGGTCCCGGATGAAGTCGGAAGGTGCGGGCGCGGCAGGAATTGAAACGGGATCGGACATGATCAAACGGGGTGAGAGTGCACCGGGGCAGAATGAAAGTCGAGGCGGGCGTGAAGGACATCCGTCATCAACCATCGCGGCGGTATCAGAGGCTTTGAGATGCCACCATCCGCCCATTGGCCCCGACGCGAAATTTCCGGCCTCGCCAATTCACTTTTCCTCTACTGAAGGCCAGCAGCCAGATGACGGTGGAAAGGATGTCCTTGAGGGGGGCCATCAATCCGATCAAGACCGGGTTATAGGTGCATTTGTAACTCTTCAGCCGATAGGACTGAATGGTGGCCATGATGACACGCAGGATCAAGATGGGGGCAACCAACAACGGTGAACCGTCTCCGAGGAACAGCCAGAGCAAGGCCCATAACGAAACCGCAGTGATGATACTGAAAAAATAGGAAATCGGCTGGCAGACCCGAATCGTCCGGGCCCATCGAAGTTGATGCCCCCAGATATACCCCCAACCTCCCCGCCCTTCCCAGCACTCAACCACCAGTGGAGATATCTCGACCCGCGCAGGCAACTGGGCAATCCGTCGGCCCAATTGATAGTCGTCGGCCAGATATTCAACGATACTCGCGAAGCCCCCAATCCGCTGGAGCATCTCCAATCGGACCATCATGGCGGCCCCTAACGCGAATTTTACCCGCCCCAATTGCCGCGCCTGCATGACCTGGCTCCAAAAATCTGAATTCACGACCGTTGCCTCCCAGTACATCGCAAACGTCGATGGATTGGCGAGGCAGTAGAGGTTGGACACCAAGCCCATGTCGGCCTCTCGAAACCACCAGGTTGCGGACGTCAGGTAATCATACGGCACCTGAACATCGGCATCGCTCACCACCACCAACGAATGCTCAATCAGGGGCTCCAGCTGAATCAGGGTGGAAACCTTGGCGTTGGGGCCCAGGGATTCCGGGCAGACGACGCAACGGGCATCCAACTCGGGGAATTCGACCTTCAACTCCCGAATGATTTCCAGGACCGGGTCGTTGGCGTCCTTGACACCAAAGAGCAGTTGAATCGGTCCCGGGTATCGGAGCGTAAACCAGCTGCGAAGGCACTGGCGGGACCGCCCCTCCCGGCCCTTGAGCGGTTTGAGAATGGTGACTCCCGGCGTGTGGGAAGCACTGACAGGACGCCGGTGCACCGGTGTCAGGCAGGCAACAATGAATTGCCAGACGTTCACCCCAACGCTGCAAAGCGCCAGTGCACCCCAAAGCATCGAACCAATCACCTCTGCAGTTCATCGCGTAACTGCCTCCACGGCAAGCGCAGGATTTCAATGCACCCATGGGAACCGGGGGAACTCCCCCGGTTGGAGGTCACCCTATTCAAATCGGACTAACTCCCCTAGACTCGCGACCGGATGCACACCAAGAAGGGAATCGTTTATCTGGTCGGAGCCGGCCCCGGCGACGCCGGATTGTTTACATTGAGAGGGGCTGAGGTTCTGAGTCGTGCCGAGGTGGTTGTCTATGACGCCCTCGTCAACCCGGAACTTCTCCGATTCGCACCGCGCCAGGCGGAATTCATCTACGGGGGCAAGCGGGCCCGGGACCACGCGATTCCCCAGGAGGACCTCAACCAACTGTTGGTCGAAAGGGCACGGGAGGGTCGGATCGTGGTGCGATTGAAGGGAGGCGACCCCTATGTTTTTGGACGCGGTGGCGAGGAAGCCGAGGAACTTGCAGCCGCCGGAATCCCATTCGAAGTGGTTCCCGGAATTTCCTCGACCATCGCCGCCCCGGCTTATGCCGGGATTCCCGTCACCCATCGAGACTTTTGCTCCTCCTATCAGGTCATCACCGGCCATGAGGACCCGACCAAACCTGAAACCTCACTGGATTGGGGCGCTGTCGCGAGGACTCCCGGAACCAAGGTGATCCTCATGGGAGTCGAGCGAATCGGTCATATTGCCAGGGAATTGGTCCAAAATGGCATGTCGGCAGAGACTCCCGCTGCGATGGTTCGCTGGGGAACCACCGGACGCCAGCAAACCGTCGTGGCCACACTTTCCACCATGGCCGATGCAGCTGCTGCGGCCGGCCTCACCGCTCCCGCCGTCACCGTGGTGGGGGGAGTGGTCACGCTGAGAAACCGTTTGAACTGGTTCGAGCACCGCCCCCTGTTCCGCCAGCGAATTGTCGTCACGCGAACCCGGGAGCAGGCCAGTACGCTCGTCCACCAACTCAAGGAACGGGGGGCGGATGTCCTCGAAATTCCAACCATCAAGATAGGTCCCCCCTCCGAGATCCACCCGTTGATTGATGCCATCACCGGATTGACCGAATACAACTGGATTGTCTTTACCAGCCCCAACGGGGTCACCGCCTTTTTCGACTACTTTTTCAAGGCCTTCGATGACGTCCGTTCCCTCGGGTTCATCCGCTTCGCCGCAGTGGGACCCGCCACCGCCGCCAAGCTCAAGGAACTCCATCTTCGCGTCGATGCCATGCCCAACGAATACGTCGCCGCAAAGGTGTGCAAGGCCATCGCAGAGGTTGAAACGATTGAAAATCTTCGGGTCCTTTGCCTCCGGGCCGAAGTGGCCAACCCGGAATTGGTCCAACAATTGGAGGAGATGGGGGGCATCGTGGACGATGTGGCCTGCTACAAGACGGAGCCTGAAACCGAGGACCGATCCGGGGCCGCCGCCCGACTGATGGAAGACGGCGCAGACTGGCTGACCTTCTCCAGCGCATCCACGGTTGAGAATTTCCATGCCCGATTCGATCTTCCCGCCCTCCTGCGGAAGTTCCCTCGGACCCGCACCCTGACCATCGGACCCGAAACCTCCAAAGCCCTCGGGGCTCTGGGATTGGAGCCGACGGCCGAAGCCAAGCCCCACACCATTGACGGGATGGTCGCCGCCCTGGAAAGGGAGGTGCGAAAGGCAGCAAAGTCGTCCGCCACGATTCCCCGTCCCTAAGCTCAAACGAGACTCGCCAGCACCGGATGATCACGGCAACCATTTCCCAACGATGACGCTGACAGTGGTAAAATACGGTGAACCGGTCCTGCGACGACGTGGCACCCGAATCGAGCAGGTCACTCCCGAGACCCACGCCTTGATTGCCGACATGTTTGACACCATGCAGGCCTCGCGCGGCATTGGGCTGGCCGCACAACAGGTGGGGCATGCCATTCAACTGGCGGTGGTCGATGTACGAGGGGTCAAGGACCGTCCCAGCAGCCTGTGGATCGATGGTCAGGAGGCGGATGTCGAATCGTTCATGCCACTGGTCCTGATCAATCCCGTGGTGACCCCCCGCGGAAAACCCGTCGCCGGCCCCGAAGGATGCCTGAGCTTCCCGGAAATATTCGGTGAGGTGTCGAGGTCCGGGGAAATTGATGTCGTCGCGTCGAACGAACGGGGGGATGCCTTCCATTTTCGAGCCGGCGGATTGCTGGCGCGAGTGATTCAACACGAGGTCGACCACCTCAACGGCATCCTGTTTATTGACCGGATGGACAGCGAAACCCGCACCAATCTAAAGGAAGAAATCGAGGAGTTGATGGCGGAAACAAAGGCGCGGATTTCTGGAAAGAAATAGCGGATTCGGTACCGACCGGTCGTTGGGGCGGGAGCAGGGATGGTGGTCGGCTCATGGAGATGCCGCTCCCCTTGGACAAGATGAACCCTACCCAATTCGGTGGGCGCCCCGACCTGGCCGGGTGACCAGCACATTCAGTTTCAGGCCCGTCCGCCGTTCATAGCGGGTCTGGAATTCGAGGGGTAACGCGTCCAGTTGGCCGGGGTCCACCAGCGCGACGCAGCTTCCCCCGAAGCCACCTCCGGTCATGCGGCAGCCGTAAACTCCCCCGGATATCCCGATCTCATCGGCGATCTGAACCACCGCATCCAATTCAGGACAACTGACCTCGAAATCATCCCGAAGTGAGGCGTGGCTCTCCTTCATCAGGAGCCGGCATTGCCCCCAGTCGCAACGCTCGAGAGCAGAGACCATTTTACGGGTGCGCTCGTTCTCCGTGACCACATGGACGGCCCTGCGGCGGGTGGTGGGGTCCATCCCGGCACCCGGGCCAGCCAGGGTCTCAAGGGAGGCCTGACGCAGGTTCACCATGCCCAGGAACCTGGCTGCCCGTTCGCAGTCCTCCCGGCGCCTGGGATACTCTGACGCCCCCAATTCGTGACGTACGCCGGTGTCCAGGGCCAGGACGGCCACGCGTTCAGCAGGGAACTCCCGTGCTTCCACCGAAACGTGGTCGCAGTCGAACAGGAGCACGCACCCTTCGCGTCCAAAAACTGCCGCCATTTGGTCCATCAAGCCGCACGGCACACCGGCAAAAACATGTTCCGCGGTCTGGCCCATCCGGGCCTTTTCCCACGGGTCCAACCGATGTCCGGTCAACGCCTCCAGGAAGGTGGCTGTGGCCATTTCCAGAGCGGCGCTGCTGCTGAGTCCCGCCCCGAGTGGAACCTCGGAGTCAATCACGGCGTCGAAGCCGGGCACCGGTATCCCTGCCGATTCAAATCCCGCCACCATGCCTCTCGGATACTCTGCCCATCCAGAAGCGGCCACAGCAGCAGATCGGCTTCCATCGACCAATACCCCCGTCTGGCGATGGTGGGCACTGTAGAGTCGAATCTGTGAGGCTGACGAGAAATCCCCGACCACAAAGGTGCTCCGATCGATGGCCATCGGCAGAACCAATCCACCGCAATAATCAACATGGTCCCCCATCAGGTTGATCCGGCCGGGAGCGGCGGCCGCGATACGGGCAGGTCGACCAAACTCCCGTTCAAAGGCCAGGAGGGCACGCTGCAACACCCCATTGGAGGAATCGGCATTGGAGACGGATGACATCGATTTCAGGAACGATTCTGCTGATTTCCCGGGCGTTTGACGAGTCGGTTCCGATCTGGCTTTGACAGATGACCTGTCCCTTAGTTTGAACCCAGCGCACCATCTCCCGGGAAAGGTTGCGCCGGTTCGAAGGAAGGGCACACTCGCACTCATGAAAGAGGCATACATTGCCGCCAAGGAGCGATGGGCCAGAAAAATGGCCGGCCAAGCCCGTCCGACCGTCCGATCCGAGAATCGTCTGCCGCCCGGGCAACGGCAGGTTCATAATTTTCCGGTCCTGGATTTGGGGGTTAAACCCGAAATTCCACCCGACCAATGGACCCTCAAGATCGGTGGTCATGTTGAAAACCCCGTGTCGTTGTCCTGGAAGGAGTTCATGGCCCTGCCCCAGTTCAGCGATGTCAGCGACTTTCATTGCGTCACCACCTGGAGTCAGTTCGACATGTCGTTCGAAGGGGTGGCATTCTTCACTCTTGCCGATTTGGTCCACCCCAAGCCATCCGCCACTCATGTTTTTTTCAAGAGCTACGATGGGTATTCCACGAACAATCCCATTGAAGTCTGCCTGGATGACGATGTGTTGATCGCCCATTCCTGGAACGGGCAACCGCTGCCGAAAGAGCATGGCGGACCGGCCCGGGTCATTGTTCCCAAACGCTACGCCTGGAAAGGGGCCAAATGGATTCGCGAAATCACCTTCCTCGACCGGGATATCCTCGGATTTTGGGAGGTTCGCGGCTATTCCAACACGGCAGACCCGTGGACGGACGACCGGTTTTCCTGATTCCGTCGCCGCCGACAGGAGCCTCCCCGGATTTTCTACATCAGCTTAAGCTTGGGGAGATCCTGGGAATCAACCATCCCCACGGGTTCCTGAAGGGAATTGACCACAATCAGGTCGTCAATGTCGCGTTGATGAAAGATTCGAAGTGCCTCCACCGCCAGGGCGTTTTCATCGATGGTAATCGGCCGGAGCGTCATCACCTCCGATAAAGGTCGAGAAAGGACGGATTCGTCCGTCGACATGCGGCGGCGCAAATCGCCGTCTGTAAAAACCCCCACCAATTTTCCCTCCAGGTCGACGACACCGACAGAACCTGACTTGGCGCGGGTCATGACCAGAAGGGCATCACGGACCGGCAGCGTCGCCGCCGCGATGGCATTGCGGTCTCCCCGTCGCATGATGTCGCGAATGCGAACCCAAAGTGACCGCCCGATCGCCCCAGCCGGATGTCGGGCGGCAAAATCGCGTTCAGTAAATCCGCGGGCGTCCATCAGGGCGAGAGCCAGGGCATCCCCCATCGCCAGCATGGCGGTGGTGCTCGAGGTGGGTGCCAGATTGAAACGGCAGGCCTCCTGGGGAACCTGGCAATTCAGGACAATCGTTGCCTCACGGGCCAGCGAGGATTGCGTGTTTCCCGTGAGTGCAATCAACACAGACGAAAAACGCTTGAGGGGCGGCAGCAATTGGATCAATTCCTCAGATTCCCCGGAGTAGCTCAAGGCGAGGACCGCATCTCCTTCACTGACAATTCCAAGATCTCCGTGAAGTGCATCCACGGAATCCAGAACCACGGCGGTCGAACCAGTGCTGCTCAGGGTGGCGGCAATTTTTCGACCAATGTTGCCGGACTTTCCAACCCCCACCACCACGATTTTGGCCCGCACGGTCAGAACCGGCAGGAGAAGGTCGACGGCCCGGTCAAACTCAGCCCCCAGTCGCGCCGCGACTGCCGCCAATGCCGCCTGTTCGATGGCAAAGACCTCCTGAGCTCGAGCCAGATGCTTCATCAAAGGACCCCTATAAATTGGACCGACGCAGCAGAAACAACAGAATGACAGCCTCGGCCATATGACCTGCAAATTCCGAGGTGCACCAAAACAGGGGCATGCCCACCGCCAGATCCACCGCCAGGACAGCAAAGGAATGGACGACGGACAACCAGGCCAGGAACCGAATCACGGAAGCATGATGGACCGGACGCAGCGACAGGAACCAGAGCAGCGCTCCATAAACGACATACATGCCTGAAGCGGTCCGCGTCAGGTAATGTACCAAGGGAACGGTTTCTCCGATCTCATAACCATTGAGGCGGGCGGCCCACGAAAGCCACGACCACGGGGCCGCCATTGCCGCCACGGCCAGCATGTCCAGGCCGGCCATAACCCGAAGGGCAACCGACAACTGGCGGACTGGAGACATCTCAGAACCCGACCGGGATTTTACTCCAGAAATGCGTGATGCAGGGCTCGCATGGCCAGATCCCCCTTGTCGGCGGCAATCACCACCGAGACTTTGATTTCGCTGGTGGAGATCATTTCAATGTTCACCCCTGCCTGAGCGAGGGTATCGAACATTTTGGCGGCGACTCCGCTATGACTGCGCATACCCACACCGACGATGGACACTTTCCCGATGCTTTCATCGGCGATGGCTTCCTTGAAGCCAATTTCTGACTTGAGACCTTCGATGACCTGTCGGGCTTTCAACAGGTCGGGCTTGTCGACGGTGAAACTGATGTCGGTCTGACGAATGCCACCCTCGTGGCTGACGTTCTGAACGATCATGTCCACGTTGATATTGGCATCCGCAAGGCCGCGGAAGATTCGGGCGGCACGCCCCGGTTCGTCGCGGACGCCGAAGAGCGTCAACTTGGCCTGATTTTTGTCGAGCGAGACGCCGCGGACAACGACATCCTCCATGCTGCTGGTTTCCTCTTTCACAATTGTACCCGGGTGATCATTGAGACTGGAACGAACCTCAAAAACGACATCAAATTTTTTGGCAAATTCCACCGACCGAAGTTGCATGACCTTGGCCCCGCTTCCGGCCAACTCCAGCATTTCGTCGTACGAAATTTCCGGCAACTTTCGGGCATTGGGCACCAGGCGGGGGTCGGCGGTATAGACTCCGTCGACATCCGTATAGATCTGGCACAAATCGGCTTTGAGTGCCGCCGCCAGGGCGATGGCGGTCAAATCACTCCCTCCGCGGCCCAAGGTCGTGATTTGGCCGGTAAAGCTCTGACCCTGGAATCCCGCAACGATGACCACATTTCCTTCGTCCAGTAACCGGTGTACCTCGGCGGGGGAGATATTCTGAATCTTGGCTTTAGTATGGACGCCGTCCGTCACGATGCCGGCCTGGGCACCGGTCAGGGACACCGCCGGGACGTTCAAGGTCTGAAGCGCCATGGCGGTCAGGGCAATGGTCTGCTGCTCGCCCGTGGCCAGCAAGACGTCCATCTCGCGTTCACTGGGCAGCGGTGTGATCTCCTTCGCCAGGCGGATCAATCCGTCGGTAACGCCACTCATGGCCGAAACCACCACCACCACCTGATCGCCATCAGCCCGGTAGGCGGCAACCCGTTTGGCCACATTCCGAATGCGTTCGGTGTTGCCGACTGACGTCCCGCCGTATTTTTGAACAATGAGTGCCATCGCTTTGGACCGCCCTTCCTGCCCCAAATTCAGCGGGGGGACAACGGAAAAAGCGTCAAGGGAGTTCCCGGCGGTCCATATCCGCGAGCCACATCGTCCAAAACCAACACCCAGTCCAGAAGCTCACCGGGCGTCGGCGGCACAAATGCCCGATCACCCTCCGAG
>Ga0136644_10004284_pt1 | contig 10541 bp, 13 predicted proteins | sample C_130820_EF_Meta_FD_94780 | JGI IMG/M metagenome (GOLD analysis project Ga0136644, IMG submission 94780) | Freshwater microbial communities from Lake Croche, Canada to study carbon cycling - C_130820_EF_MetaG (v2) (version 2) | ecosystem: Environmental > Aquatic > Freshwater > Lake | place...
AACTATCATCGCTAATGAGACTGCGCTAAATGCATCGAAGTTGCGTAATGATCTATTAACCGTAGCCACTCTGGTGAACTAATGGCAAGTGTATATGGTTACAATCCTCCTTTCTATGACGGCAAGTATTCGATCTTGCCTAGGCAGGAAGATGAACGCCTGATAAAGAATGACATTTTGCAATTGCTGCTAACGGTGCCCGGCGAGAGGTACTACAAGCCTGCTTTTGGCGTTGGCATCAGGAATTATTTGTTTGAGCCATTAGACAACGTGCTCTTAAACAGACTCAGATTATCGATTATTGATCAGATCAGTAAGAATGAACCTAGAGTCATTAACGTCCGAGTGACACTTACGCCTGATGAAGCGCGTAATGGATTAAATATTCAGATTTTTTCGAATATGAGAAATCAGCCGAACACGTTCATAAATATCGAACAATTCTTCACGAGGGGATGACATGGCTGACGCAATAATCATCTTGCCTAACAATTCTGTTAACGATCAGTTGGTGAAACAGTATGGCGCAGGATCCATCTATTTTCAATTACCACCGGATCCACAACAGATAGGATTATTAACACCAGACAGCAGCTTACGTTCGCTCGATTTCAGTGGGCTAGACTTTGATACTGCGCGACAGGTGTTATTAGAATACATTAAGACGTACTTTCCAGATAAATTTAATGACTTTGTAGCTGCAAATGGAATCGTAATGATGACAGAGTTGGTGGCCAGTGCGGTCGCCAAGCTAAGCTTAAGATCTGATCTACTGGCGCAAGAAGCGACGCTAGCCACAGCCACGCAAGAGGAATCGGTTTTAAATCATTTAAGTCTGATTAACCAAAAAATTCTACGGCAAACAGCCGCCACCGTAGATTTTGAATGTGTGGTCAGCAGAATCGCTAGCAGTGACATCAGGATAAATGCTGGAACGAGCTTTAATATCGCTGGAGCTGATGGCAAGAGATTGATTTATGAAGTTTACAAGGCGCCTGATGATTGGACCAGTCAAATTATCATACCAAGTGGTAAAAAGGGCACTATTGCATTCGGTATCGAAGGTCAATTCACGCAACCAGTAAGCTATTCTTCAGATGGGACAGCTAACCAATCATTTACTATAAGAGACAATAACATTTTATCTTATCCCGTGTTCATTAAAGTTTCTAATGGGCGCGATATCATAGATTACACCGCAATAGATTATCCAATTCAAAAAGCCGGACCCAATGATACGGTCGCTGAGACCATATTCTATGGTGACCGTATGGTGGTAAATTTTGGTGATAATCGGACTGGCAAAATACCGGCGAGCGGAAGCAGCATTTTAATAAGGTATAGAGTTGGCGGAGGATTAAGGGGTAGGATATCCGCTAACACCATCAGTCAAACCAACCAGTATGTGTCTGACCCACCGCAATCTTTGCTGGTCAATGTGACTTTCAGTAATGTCACATCGAGTCAGGGCGGTACAGACAAAGAATCTATCGAGGACGCAAAGCGACGAGCGCCTAAAGATTTCTCATTGCACGACAGGATCGTTACGATCAGCGATTATAGTCAATTCGCTAAGACGTTTGCTAGTCCTGTATATGGAGCTGTGGCAAAAGCAACAGCTATCTGCAGGACTGACATAAATGCTAACTTAGTTGAAGTGTATATCTTAGCATTTGGTAAGGATGCACTGGAGCTACCAAGTTTGGGTCTTAGAGACGGCTTGAGCAGCAAGATAAGGTTATACAATAATGCTACTGATACTGTTGAGGTTCTGGGCGGCAGGTTAAAGGCGGTAGACATCAAAGCTAGCATCATTATTAGTCGCACTGCCGATGGCACTATTGTAAGGCAGGAAGTAGAACGGACTATCAATGAATTCTTTAATTATAATAACTGGGAACTTGGTGAGGGCTTGTTTTTAAGCAACTTTATTAACACATTAGAGGGTATCGATGGCATTCAGTATGTAGACATGTATGCGCCAAATAGAAATATTCTTGCCACTAATGAAGTGTTTAACGAAGGCACCGGAACCGCCGGGCATGATCCTTATTTAGTTGGTTTAAACGAATTGATATCTCTAGGCAATAGCCAGATTAGTTATTTCTACGAGAAAGTGAGCAATCAACCAACCGTTAGGAGTTAAGATGCATAAAATTTGGGGCACGACTGAGCAGGTCTATCATAGCCCAACGGTGTCACGTCACAGCATTTCTATTAATGCAAATCATCATTGCAGTATACATTACCACAAGTATAAGACTAATATATTTGCAATCGACTCTGGCGAGCTAGCTGTAATAAATTATGAGGGTCTAAACTCTAGTTTTGTACTCTTAACGGCTGGCGATTATTACAGTGTTCCACCATTGCTGGTACACTCATTCTACGCTATCTCGAACGTCACTGCACACGAGATCTATTGTGCTCAATTTGGACATCAAGTTGATGAGCAAGATATTGTCAGATTTAATGAGGGTGGAGTGTGTTTAGACTTGGAGCAGTTTGTTAGGAATATAAGACATCATAAGAACAGATGACCAAATGGACGTCATCGTTTTATTACGGTGTATTTGGGGCTTTATAGACTATGGCGCTGCCGCCGATCTTCTCAGCGGCCTTTTGTAAGGCGAGGTCAAGTATATGCTTGGCCTTTCCAAAAACAATGGACTTGTGCTCTGGCGGAATCCTATTAATACCAAACCTTTCCCGGAGTCCATACTTATCTTGTAGAGTCGAGTCTATTTTCGAATTGATCATGCGGCGCATATTGCCAAGATGCTTAGTAAGGTCTGCACGATATGCTTGTTCCTTATGTGCAACTTGGCTGGGATTAGCAGCTGGTGTTAAGCGTAGCAGAAAATCATAAAAGTAATGTTGGCGTTGCTCTAACGGTAATCGTGTGTTGAATAGCTTTTTATTTAAGAAATCTCTAACAGACGGCGCCTTACCAGCCATTGCTGCCTTGATCTGCGTGGCGAAGGCTGTAGCTAGCGGCGTGTTCAAACGTTCTATGGATTCAAGTGCATTATGTATGCCACCATGACGGATCTTGTTATCTAAAGAAACTAGATAGGGTAACAATTGTTTTACGTCCGCTCGACCTGTGGTCGACATAGTCGCTTGATGGGCCGCTTGTTGGGCCGCTTGTTTGGCCGCTTCTTGGCTGCCTTTTTTATATCGATAGTAGTTGTTAACGAAATAAGCTGCTGATCTTTGTCCTACTTCTAAATCGTAGATGATTGATATATAGTATAATGCGACATAGGGCTCCTCCCATTCGTCCATCTCTTTTCGCACTAATGGTTCTTCGATGGCTTGCCTAGAAGGATCGCTGCCTCGTAACACAGAATCTGCTCTAACTACATTGGCAAGAATCGCCGCTAAAACTGGCGGTAAATTTTTAATTATTTGATTCGCAGTAGCTGTAGCGGCTGATTTACCTGTTAGATTTTTCTCGACTTCAGCCATCGCAGCTTGGACCGCAGCGCTATTGCCAAGGGCCACTTTGTAATGGGAAAATGACTTTACTGGTATGTCGGTATCAAAGCGATAACCATCCCGAGAGGCCGAGCGGTCATACATTAATCCCTTTTGTGCTTTCTTATAAGCACCACTGGTCTCATAGGCCAGTTTTCCAATCCTGAGGCATAGCTTGTTGATTCGCTGTAGTGTCAAAGAGCCATAGCTATCATCCTCAACCTCATCCTCAACCAGTACAAGCTTATACATCTCCTCATTAGCTTCTGTCAAGATGCTTCGCAGATTACTAATAAATGCGCCTATTTTCAGCCGTTTATTCTCAGAGATGATGGGGCGGGTAGTCAGTCGCATAGCTATTTCGTCAACTGATATGCAGCCGAGCGTATTACGGTGCTCTGTTAATATGTCGGCGACTTGCTTTATTTCATCGTTAGATATTCCATGATACTTTTGCGAAGCGCTAGTTGAACCATCAGCGATCAAGCTTATCAGATGACTCATGCTGCGTCCCCTGTTGGTTGGTATATTTTAATTTGTTTTTTTATAAACAAGCAAAGATCATCGAATAGCTTCATCTGATAATTGTATGCCTTTTCACCAGCGGTCTGTTTTAACTGCAAGTACTTCGTTCTCGCATCGCTCTCAAACGTCTCAAAGGCTTCCATCGCTGCCTCTTTGGATATAATATCATAATCGATTGCTGCCATAAATTTATCAGGATCGTAGTCATCATAATCATACTTGGCTCGAAAAACAGCTCGGTTATCGTCGTCTTCCTCTTCGATAATCCTACGGGCTGCTTCAGATACAATGTCTTGTGGAAGTGTAAAGATTCTTTCTTCCAGCACGATCCCTACCGCTATATTGAAACGATTGCAATCTAGATTCCTGTGCAAGATATCTCGCACAGTGTATTGTGTTGGCTCCAATGCATCACTGATTTGATCGATAAAAGATCGCATGTTTAACTCCTATAGTAGATTTACCTAAGCAATAACAGGAAGCTACATGACATCATATTTGTGTACATATGTTAAACGCTAATGAAAGGACCGATATGCTAGTTATCACGTACTCACCAGCCGAAGGCATCAAAGGAAAATGCGACGGGACCGAATTAACCGTACAACCATTGGAAAACGGATATCTTCTAGCTGTAACAGACCATAAAGAATGGAAGGCCGGCACACTCTTTAAAGGCAGCATAAGAAATCGTGGCAAGGCAGTAAATATAAGCCTAGATAGGTGCCTGCTTAAGCCGATAGTAACGTCTGAAGCTAAAAAGTCAGTCATTACAAAGCTAAAATTCAACGACAGCAGCCGTACCCGTGGTATTCTATCTAAGGCTGGCTGCCGATACAAGTTGGACTTAGTGGACAAGCTTCACGGTCACAAGAAGTCAGTCTAACTAGTTCTTTGGGAACCAAATTCGGGTTGTATTCGAGCGCCATTTGCATCACTGCGTTTGTATTGATACCATAGCATCAGCCCACTCCTCCAGTGTGACCACGTCCACTGAAGGAGCGCCAATCCCACAATAGCCATACATGTGGAACGGTTCACGGCCTAAAAGTAACTCTAAACTATATGGCGATCCACACGCCCACAGAATGATCTTTGCGGGTCCATCGGGCCCAGCAACGTAAGGCCTGTTTTTAGCCCCCGAAGCACTGATCGAAACATTGCCTTTTAACTCCTTATGCGTGACGACTTTACGTAACCTATCTCGCACGATCAACATCTGGTCAAAAACCAGTCGATGCTGGTGCTTTAATGTGCCATCGGCTTGCATTAGAGCACCCGCCCAATCATTGCAGCTCATGTCTATCGGTATGTGCCATAAAGACATAAGATCAGTGTTATCGATTATACCACCGAGGCAAAGCAGATACTCGTGGTTTACAGAGAATGCTAAACTCTTACAGCGTGCAATGGTCAATGCAGGGTGTAGTGATTGACCAAGCTGACGTAATATTGCATCTTCAGCATCAACGTCTCTTAAGGAATTCATTTACCAACTCCACGTTTTCATTATTCTTTAACCTTCGCTCTTGCGAGTTGAGTTGACCGGTTATGACATAATCTAAATCCCAGAATGCATTAGACATCTGTCGCTCGCCCTCAGCGATAGCTAACTGCTGTTCGAGGCTTACAGTGGTGTAATACGGCCAACGCTCAGAATTATGAGTCAAAGAATATTCAACTGCAGCGAGGAAGGCTTTCTCATGAGCATCCATATCAACTGGTTCACGTGCTATAGCTGTATAACGTCTGATTTTATCTGTAACACCTTGATCGCGTCCACCGCTACCATGCAAGACCCGCTCGACCCAATTGTGAGTCTCCACACTGTCTATCTCGACATTGAGTCTTGGGTGTAGATATGGCATGAAGCTTCTAGAGTCTGGCCAGTACCAGCATTCATCTTTATACCAGTTCCATTCTGATTGAAATGGAAAGAAGATCTGGCTCATAAATCGCCTGATGGATTTAAACATTAATTCTCCCACAAAGATACACTACTGTGACGGAGTAAGACGATGCAAGAAATGATAATTATGCTACCTGATTTTTCACCAGACCAACTGTGCCAAATGGTCCCTGACGATGTGCAAGACACTTCGGCAGTCCACTCACACTGCTCCGATGGAGAACCGTGTCATCAAGCGAAAAACGATATTTATTCGTTGATGCAGGATGCGAAATATCTCTATGACCTAATGCCAGACGACGCTAAGTTATCAAGTACCATGGCAACTCAGCTGACGCAATGCGTTCAAACACTGAAAGATATCCGGCGCAGTTGCGAAGAACAAGGGTGCGAAGAAGAAGAATCTGATTTTGGTCACGACTTCATCGAAGACGATTGTAACATGGAAACACCCTTTAGCCGCCAATTCGACATCTAACGTTTAATAAAATACCATGATGGTGAACCGCCATCCTGATCACCATCATGGTAACCCAGACTATTAATTACAAAAATCTTGTAATTTAGCTTAGCTGCGAACTCATCGACAGCCTGAATCACACCCCATGGCTGGCAATAATCATGGCCGATCACTAAACCGCCGGAGCGAACTTTAGGATACCACGCCTGCAAGTCCTCAGCGACGGCATCGCAGCTATGATCAGCGTCGATATAGATTAAATCGAAATAATCATCAGCAAACAGCTTAGCAGCATTAACTGACGTTGATTTTATAAGAGAATATCGGCATTGGTCAAAACCAGATAATTTTGCCATAGTATGGTTATATGCACTAATAGGGTCAGGCAACTGATCATTTAGCTCCCACGTATCAACCAGATGCAGCTTGACTGCAGGCATCACCGTTAGGATATTGTAGGAGAAGTCACCATGGCTAACACCGATCTCAGCACCTATTCTCATATGAGACGGCATTGAGGCGAAAAAGGCCTTACGACTTGTGTGATTTAACATGATTTTCCATCCCTTATGAATTCAAAAGTAGCCTTGCCAGCGAATCGCATTGAATAATCTTGATTAAACGCAAGAGATTTAGCGAAGCCGCCATAATTGTCCAATACGAAACGGATTTTGAATTCTAGATCTGCTTCGTCACTAAAATAGATGAATGATTCGCGCGGCAAGAATTTTTCGACGATATTCCATCTATCGCGCTTAATTAGCAAGACATTCTTGCAATATAAGGCCTCAAATAATCTACATTTTAACTGACAGATAATAGGATTATCTAAGCTTAACCCGTCGAAAGCTTGATTCGCCTGCCAATCCCTCATCTGGCAAATATTCGAAATATGCTCAGGCTTTAACGCACATTGATTATAAACGACCGTTATTTTGCTGCTAGCCGCCAATTGCAATTTGTCATGATGACTGAGGCCGACGTCAGTCACGAACGGCATGCGATACAAATATGAAATCCGATGGTTAAACATGCGCATAACTGTAGCCATCTTTTGATGGCAATCACCATGGATCCCGCCAAAATAACAGACATCGATCGATTTCCTGAAATCCAACGGCGCACCATTATAATCCTCAGGTGGCGCAAAAGGATGCCAAATTAGCTTATACTTCTGTTCACCCGTAAATCTCTGCTGATAATTGATTGTATATGGGCATATGCTGTAAATCTCATCAAAATATTCATATAGCCCTCCATCAGGAACATAGGGTGTTGCCTGCTCAATAAATTGACTAGGTGCGCAATATTCTGTCGGCTGCCACAAATTCAAGAGCACTTTGCGCTGATAATCTTTATACTCGTCACGCAGTTTACCATTAAATAACGATTGATAACCGTAGAACAATACCTCTTTGCTGCTACCTGTACTGAACCTTGTAAGATTTATCTTAACCGTTGGTCCATCTGCGTAGTCGCCACTACTATCAGTTACTACCCGCATAGTTTTTCCTTGATAGCTAGTATGCCTGCCTCTAAAGCGATAGTTGGTCGCCAGATCTTCAAGATGTCGTCACAAGGCATAATGGGCTCACCTGGTAGCTGGTCAGCTGCTTTATCAGCGAAATACACTGGTACCTTTCCGAACAAATCCGAAACTATCATGGCGACTTCAAAAACGCTGGTCCAAACGAAACTCGTAATATCGACAGTGCTATTACTGTAGTTTTTCGACAAAAGATGAAAGGCCCGTGCACAGTCCGTAGCATGTAGGAACTGTCTTGTCTCCAGCCCATTAGTCCTCACTCGTATGGCCTTATTGTCCCGGGCTTGCGTGATGAAATCAGTTATAACGTGGGCCTTTTCATCAGCTTCCTCGACGCCATAAACGTTATAAAGTTTAGCCACCATCCCACCCAGAGCTCTCGTGTAGTGAGCACCCACATTCTTTAAGGCCCCGTATGCCGAAGATGTATACTGAGATAGCTGGGATGAGACGAAGATGAACTGCTTATCGTGCAGCAGCGGGAACACTGTGTTCATAATCTTCATATTATTCTGCATGAACTGTGCGCTGTTCTGATGCATTTGAAGATATTTAGAACCGCCGACATCATAGGCCAGAAATATCACGAAATCTGATTTAGCTATCGCCGAGTCCAGTAAATCTGACCTAGTGCGTAAATCGAATTCTGGGCCGTCTTTGATGTCGAATTTGAGGACATCTTCGCCCTTTGAATTTAAATATTGGACGAGCGGAGCGCCGATTTGCCCAGCCGATCCAAGTACGAGGTAAGTCGCCAATTGTTTGCCTCCATTGCTTCTTCTTATCTATTGGAGGAGTTAAATATTAAAGTTAGGAGGGAAGTGGCCATCAAGCGGATACTTTTTTTCTTCGAAGATCGTTATGCATTTGGCACTATTCACAATGGCTTGTCTAAGGAGCTTTATAAGCATGGCATCTTAGCTGAATTGATCAACTGGAATGTACCTTATACGCAGACAGAGATGACTAGCTTCATAGAATTATATGATTTTGTGATGACTATTCCATCAGCCTATCAGGCACTTAAACACTATGGTGTTCCTGATGACAAGATAATCTTATGTGGCCATGGTGAAGAGGATCTCATCAAAGCTGTATCGATGCACGGGACGACTATGTTTAATCGGATCGGTGGATATACAGTCGTATCCCAGCTGCTAGTTCAAAGATCATTAGAGTTTGGCATCCCACGCATTCCAACATTGACCCAGATAGGGATAATGACTAAAAGTTTCTATACTAGATTAAGCAATCGCTTGTCTAATGTTGGATATGCCGCAGCGATGTCCGTCAGAAACGTGTTCGGTGTGGAGATAAAACGTGGTGAATTAGTTGCAAAATGCTGCGATGAGATAAATTTACCATTTGTCCGTCCAGGATTGAGGCATTTTTTGGGCATGCCTCAATTTTATCGCACCGTTGACTGCGTGGTGATGTCCTCGACCGAAGAGACCGTTGGGCTCCCTATTATGGAGGCGGCGGCTGCAGGCAGGCTTGTGATAGGGACAAGAGTGGGACACTTTAAAGACCATGATTACGGAATCAAAGTCAGTCTGCAGCCTGAACTATTTGTACAAGAGGTCGTAAGGGCACTGCATCATTATCATAACCACCCCGACGATTATTTGCAGGCGTGCCGTAAGATACAGGATTATGCTATGGCACACTTTGACTGGTCACAGTGCATTGGGCCTTGGGTAAAAATGCTATCGTAATGAGGATCTGGACTTATTTGAAGTCGAATATATAAAAGACTATGGTTTTTAAAAGATAGATACGCAAAAGAAATAACGTTTTCTTTATCGATCAGAAGGAAATGGCAATGCCTAATATCAACACGTCAAACATCCCGCCAGCTCCGGCTCCTGGCACATTGTTTAACACGTTAGCTAATGATTCAGATTTGAGTATCAGATGGTTGACTGCGGTTGATCCTGCTTTCTATGAGATCATTAATAGACCAATGGCTGACATTGCTGTACGCCAGCTGGTTGTAGCCAAGGCTGTCGATAACCTTACAGCTCGGACCGGCGCTCAGTATTTCTTCCCATTTCGGATAAACCCGATCGTCACTCACGGCACCAGTGTTTTCAATGTCCCTCTAGGCTGGCTATATGACTTCAGTGCGTCTTTGCCATCCAAGTGGAAAGATTTACGATTAAAAGCCATCGAACGCATTGGAGAGACGAGCAGCACTGCCACATTGCGGTTATACTTAAGTGCAGCGGACATCTCTGACGCCACCAGCAATAATGACATAATAATATTTTACTGCGACTACGATATCTATTGCGGTCTTACCTACCAAAGATTAGAACTGACAGCTGCGTCTAACGATATTGCTGCTATTGAAGCACGCTTCGGTGCAGGCAGTGCGTTGCCAGCTGACGAAGCTGCGACCGTTTCTGGTTACGTGACATTTGCCACATTAGACTTGTCTGAACTGGCAAATCAGCAATTTATCGATTTTTTAGCCGAACCAACGGGCACGTCACCGGCTGTCTACGAAATCGCTGCAACCGCATCGGGCAACACCGTCATTGGACGTGGCGCATGTGTATCAGGTAGCATCGACAACGGCACTGGTCTTTTAACAGATAGTGCTTGGAATTCAGTCGGCA
>Ga0136644_10004285_pt1 | contig 10540 bp, 11 predicted proteins | sample C_130820_EF_Meta_FD_94780 | JGI IMG/M metagenome (GOLD analysis project Ga0136644, IMG submission 94780) | Freshwater microbial communities from Lake Croche, Canada to study carbon cycling - C_130820_EF_MetaG (v2) (version 2) | ecosystem: Environmental > Aquatic > Freshwater > Lake | place...
AGGAGGCTTCGGGCTCCCCGTGTCCCGGTCGCCGGCGTATGCAGACAAGCGCAGCCAGGATGGCGAAGCGCAGTCGGAGTCGAGTGAGCGGAGGGCAGGATGCCCGCAGCGAACGTCCGGCGACGGGACATGGGGAGCCCGGAGCCGGCGCCCGTCAGCCGCGCCGGCATACCTCCGCCAGCACGACGCCGCACGCGACCGACACGTTCAGGCTCTCGACGACACCGGTGCCCGGGATCTGCACCGAGCGGTCGCACGCCTTCGCGATGCCGCGCGACACGCCCTCCCCCTCGCTGCCGAGCACGAGCACGAGTGTGCGCCTGTCGGCGAGCGGGGCCGTCCAGAGGGGCTCGCCGCCGTGGCTCGTGGTCGCCACGATCGTGTAGCCCGCCTTCTTCAGCCGGCCGAGGTCGGGCCCGGGTGTCGCGAGGGCGACGACGGGCACGTGCTCGGCTGCGCCCTCCGCCACGCGCACCGCAGCGGCCGAGAGCGGCGGAATCTCCCCCTCGGCGCCGATCACCGCCCCGACGCCGAAGTGCGCCGCCGTCCGCAGGATCGACCCGAGGTTGTGAGGATTCTGCACGCCGTCGAGGTAGAGCAGCGGGCCGGTGATCGCTCCGGTCTCGATCCCGTGCAGGAGCCCGGCGAGATCGGGGCGCGCGACGGCCTTGGCGAGGATCGCGATCCCCTCGTGATGGAGCGACCCGGTGAGTCGCTCGAGATTCCCGTCATCGACGATCTGGAATCCCTTCCGCTCGCGCACGCAGTGCTCGAGCAGTTTCGCGAACGTGGGTTTGCGGCGGGCCGTGACGTAGACCCGCACGATGTCGCCGGGGCGGCGGGCGAAGAGCGCCTCGCAGGCCCGCACGCCGTGAAACTTTTCCTCCGCCTTGCCGGCGTGGCGGGGCGGGCGGCCGGCGTTCTGGGACGCGGCACGCGGCGGCCGGACACGCGGACGGTCTGGCTTGTGGGGGGGCTTGCGGGAGGGCTTCATGGCCCCCAGAGTCTACGCCGGCACCGCCCGAAAGTGTCCGATGGCGGCAGTGCCGGTTCTGCCCGGAAATCGTGCGGGCGGCTTTGACCCGACGCGGTCGCGGGCAAACACTTCCGTGTTGGTGTTTTTCGTTCATTCGCCATGGAGGGTGACATGACACGCATGACGCGCCTGACACACTGGAATTGGAACGCGATCATCGAGTCGCTCGTGCTGATCCGCCTGGGGCAGGAGTTGGGGACCGAGTCGCAACTCGCCCGCGCCGTTCACGACGTCGTGACCTCGTTTCTCGCGGTGATGCGGTAGCGGCTCGCACGGCTGTCAGGTCGATCTTGCCGGCGTGCGCGGCGGCGTCGCACAATGCGGCCATGCGACACGCTCCGATCGATCAGGCCGTCTTTCGTGCCCACCGCGACGCCCTGCGGGCGCTCCTCCCCGCCGCCAGCCTCGTCGTGGTCCACGCCGCCGACGTCCTCCCCACGAACGGCGACGGCACGCTCCGGTTGGTGCCTGCCGCCGACCTGTTTCACCTCACGGGGATCGAGCAGGAGGAGAGCGTGCTCGTGCTCGCGCCCGACGCCGCCGACCCGGCCAGCCGCGAGATCCTCTTCATCCGCCAGCCGAACGAGACGCTCGCGATCTGGGAGGGACACAAGCTCTCGCAGGAGGAGGCCCGGGCGATCTCCGGCGTGGCGAAGGTCCGCTGGCTCTCCGATCTGCCGGGCGCGCTGCACGCGCTGATGTGCGAGAGCGAGCGGGTGTTTCTCAACGCCAACGAGCACGAGCGGGCGAGCCTCGATCTCGAGCCCCGCGACACGCGCCTGGCGAGGCAGCTCATCGCCCGCTATCCCCTGCACCGCTACGAGCGGCTCGCCCCGCTGATGCGGCGGCTCCGCGCCGTGAAGTGCCCGGCCGAGGTCGATCTGCTGCGGAGGGCGATCGCCATCACCGACGCCGGCCTCCGCCGCGCCCTGGCGATCCTCGAACCCGGTGCGATGGAGTACGCCCTCGAGGCCGAACTGCTCGGTGAGTTCGCGCGGCACCGCGCGCGGATGGGCTACGAGCCGATCGTCGCCGGTGGCAGGAACGCCTGCGTGCTGCACTACGTGGAGAACACCGCCCCGTGCCGCGACGGCGAACTCGTGCTGATCGACGTCGGGGCGAGTTACGCCAACTACAGCGCCGACCTCACCCGCACCTATCCCGTGAACGGCCGGTTCACGCCGCGGCAGCGGGCCGTCTACGACGCGGTCCTGCGCGTGCTCCGAGCGGCGACGGCACGGCTGCGGCCGGGCCTCACCCCGCGCGACTGGAAGCGGGCCGCCCAGCTCGACATGAACGAGGAGCTGCTGCAGCTCGGCCTGCTCACGAAGGACGACGTCGCCAAGGACACGCCCGACGAGCCGGCCTGCAGGAAGTATTTCATGCACGGGCTCGGCCACTCGCTGGGCCTCGGCGTGCACGACCTGGCGCCCGTGAACGGCCCGTTCGAGCCGGGCTGGGTGATGACGGTCGAGCCCGGAATCTACATCCCCGACGAGGGCCTCGGCGTGCGGCTCGAAAACGACCTGCTCGTCACGGCCGACGGCTGCATCGACCTCTGCGCCCACGTGCCGATCGAGGCCGACGAGATCGAGTCGCTGATGCGTGGGTAGAGGCCGGGAGCCCGGATGGGGCGACCGCCCCCCCGCGTGAGTCGAAGTGCAGAAAACAGGATATGCGAATGCGCTCGTGGGCACCCCGTGATTGGCGGGACCGCTGCACATAGGCGCAGTCCGCGGGTTCGGCTCGATCGGGGACGTTCCCCAGGCGGCGTCGCTCGCCCGGTATCTCGACGCCCTCGACGGCGACGATTTGCTCCCGAGGACGATCCTCTACAACCTCAACCCGGCCGACAACTACGTGTTCGCGACCATGGTCGGCAACTTCCAGGACGGCTCCATCGCCGGCAAGGTCCAGTTCGGCAGCGGATGGTGGTTTCTCGACCAGAAGGAGGCGATGGAATGGCAACGTTCGTGGGGATGGTGACCGACTCGAGGTCGTTCATGTCGTATCCCCGGCACGAATACTTCCGCCGCACGCTCTGCAACCTGCTCGGCCGCGACATGACCCGCGGTCTCCTGCCCCACGACTTCGCTCTCGTCGGACGGATGGTGCGCGGCATCTGCCACGACAACGCCCGCTCCTACTTCGGCTTCGCACCCTCTGGAGCGCCGGTATGTCTCGCTTCCTGAACGTCCTCGTCGTCACGTGCCTCGTGTGCCACGCGGGTGTCGCCGTGCCGGCCGATCCCCTGCCGGCATTTCCCGGCGCCGAAGGCTACGGCCGGTTCGCCAAGGGAGGCCGCGGGGGCGACGTCTACCACGTCACCACGCTCGACGACAGTGGCCCGGGAAGCCTGCGCGACGCCATCAAGACGAAGCAGGCCGACCTGCCCCGCACCGTCGTGTTCGACATCGGAGGCGCCATCAAGCTGAAAAAACCCCTGCGCATCGAGAACGTCGCGGGCCTCACCCTCGCCGGACAGACGGCGCCCGGCGACGGCATCACGATCCGCGACCACTGCGTGGAGTTCCGCAGGTGCTCGGACCTCGTGGTGCGGTTCATGCGATTCCGTCTCGGAGACGAGACGAAGACGTCGGAGGACGTGCTCAGTTTCGGGCCGGAAGAAGGCACCTGCCGCGATGTCATCCTCGATCACCTCACGGCCACGTGGGGGGTCGACGGCATCATGGACGTCTACGCGGCCGACCGGTTCACGATGCAGTGGTGCCTGTTCGGCGAAGCGCTCCACGACAGCACGCATTACAAGAAGCAGCCGCACGCGATGCTGATGTCGTTCCGCAAGATCAAGGGCACCATCAGCATCCACCACAACCTGCTCTTCAGCAGCCGCGACCGCCACCCGACGCTCGGCGGCTACCCGCCTCCGCAGTCGGATGCCGATTCCATCTTCGATTTTCGCAACAACGTGATCTACAACTGGGAAGGTGCCTGCAACCTGGCGACCGGACGGTTCAACATCGTCGGCAACTTCTGGCGGCCCGGGCCCAACACGAAGCCATACACCAAGGAGAAGCCGATCGCGCCCAAGGCCGAGGCGCAGAACGTGACCACCGGATACATCGCCGACAATGTCTTCGAGTCGATGCCCGAGTGGAGCAAGGAGAACTACCTGGCCTTCGAGTGGGGCGTGCGGGGCGGCAAGTACGTCGGCGACGTGACGCCCGAGAAGTTCAAGCAGCCGGCCGAGGTGGTCCCCTCGGCCGACCGACCCTCGACGCAGTCGGCCCAGGAGGCCGCGAAGCTCATTCTCGCGCAGGTGGGCGCGAGTCTCGTCCGGGATGCGGCCGACGAGCGCGTGATCGAGGGCGTGAAGGACCGCACCAACCGCCGCATCGACAGCCAGAAGCAGGTGGGCGGCTGGCCGAAGCTGAAGCCCGGCGAGGCGCCACAGGACACCGACCGCGACGGGATGCCCGACGCCTGGGAGAAGGATCACGGTCTCGACCCGCGGAACCCCGACGATCGCAACGGCAGGCGGCCCGACGGCTACACGAACCTCGAGCACTACCTCAACGAGTTGGCGACCGTCAGGCCGGAGAAGGCAGTCGATGGCACATGACGTCGCGAGTGTTTCGTCGGTGACGCTGCGACTTGCGGCCATGGTGCTCGTCGCCTGGCCGATCGCGCGGGCGGATGACCGCGCGACCGATGCCATGATCACCGCCGACTATGCGGCGATCGTCGGCGATACGGCCGGGCAGACGGCCGACGGCTACGGGACCCTCGGCTCGGTGCCCGTATTCGGGAGGGCTTCGTTTCCCGTCCTCATGGACAGGGACCGCGTGCCAGCCGTCTCGGCAGGACGCTTCGGGGACGGGGCCAAGTCGACTGCTGCGAGGATGGTCGCGGCCGCGCACACCGGATTCTTCGACACCCGCGGCGCGAGCACCACGTCACGACTGTTCATCAACGCCATCCAATGGGCATCCCGGAAGCGGCAACCCGGGGAGGTCACCATCGGCCTCCTCAACGACAGGCTGGCGCCGTTTCTCCAGCAGGCCGGATTCAGGCTGAAGGCCGTCGCCGCTGCCAGCGGGCCGCGCACGCTCGATCTCACCGGCTGCGACGTGTTCGTGTGCAACTTCCACGACCCGCTCCCCGCCGAGGCGATTCGTGCCATCCGCGGGTTCACGACTCGTGGCGGCGGGTTCGTCGTCTGCTCCACGCCATGGGCCCTCAAGGAAGCGGACCTCGCCCGGGCCCAGACCGTGCTCGAGCCGTTCGGACTGACGTTTGGCGGTGCGCACGCCGGTGGCGATTCGTTCGTCGTCGCCGCGGACGCCCCGCCGGCGTTGCTGTCGGCCTCCCACGCCCTGGACGGCGTCCGCGCCGATGCGCGGGGAAAGAAGGCGTTGTCGCTCGAGGAGAAACGGATGGCGTGCGCGGCGATCGACCGCGCGCTCGCCGCCCGGCCGGGCCTGCCGGCTCTCGCGGCGGGGCTCGAGGAGTTGCACGGCGCCCACGGCTGGATCGCCCCGACCCGCGTCCAGCCGGTCATCGTCGAGAAGCAGCCGGTGGAGGCTCTGCTCGTTCGCTACCAGTCCGGGCTGCTCGATGCCCTCCCCAATGATGGGCTGTTCGTCCATCCGGCGGCGCACGACATCCCCGGACTGCCGGCGCCCGACGCGAAGCGGGTCACCAGAGCCGTGACGATCGACGGCGCCGGCGCGGTGGCGAAACTGATGCAGTCGCCCGACCGACCGACGCGTGTGGAAACGGGGCTCTACGCCGCCCCGGGCGAGATGATTTCGATCACGTTGCCCCGTGAAACGTCCGGCCGGGGGCTGGCGGTCCACATCGGCGGCACGGAGGACACGATCTTCAACCGTCCGAAGTGGGACTTTTTTCCCAAACTCTGGCGGCGCCACGCACTCGACAAGCCACGCACGGACATCGGCCACGCCCTCGGCGGGTTGATCACGATCCTCGTGCCGCCGGGGGCGAAGCTCGGCCGCTTCGACGTCACGTTCGACAACGTGCTCGACGCCCCCACGTTCACGCTCGGTTCCGATGCCGAGGAGGACTGGCCGAACGTCCGCGTTAATCCGGCTCCGTGGGGCTTCGTGAGGACTCCCAAGCTCGTGATCTACGTTCCCGGCGCGCAACTGGCGGCGACCGACGACATCGGCGCGGTTGCTCGCCATTGGGATGCCGTCATGAACCTCGCCGACGACCACTATGGCTACGGGCCATTCCGCCGCCGGGCCGAGGTCGTGACCACCAATCGGCAGGTGAGCGCTGGTGCCGCCTACGCACAGTATCCGATCGAACTCGGCTGGGGCGTTGACAAGGAGAGCGAGCTGGCGACCGCGGTCCGTAGCGGCAGCTGGGGAACGTATCACGAACTCGGCCATACGTTTCAGGCGAACTTCAACGGGGCGTTCGTGATCCCTCCGCACGCCGAGGTGGATGTCAATCTGCTGCCCGGCATGGTCTACACGCTGATCCACGATCGCACCGCCTGGGACGGCGAGACGCACGGCACGTTCGACGCCCCCAGGCGGCTCAAAGACAGGGCGGATTTCCTGGCCCAGGACGAGGCGAGCCGCACCTGGAAGAACGCCTGCGGCCGCACCGCCGGATACGATTTCTATTTCAACCTGGCGGAGGCGTTCGGCTGGTCGGCCTACCGCACCGCGCTCACGCGGCTCATGCTGTCGCTCCAGGGGGGCCGCGACGCCGAACTCGACGCCCTCGACCCCAAGGATCCGAACTTCAAGCGCGACCGCTTCTACCTGCTGATGTGCACAGCGACCGGACGGAACCTCGACCGGTATTTCCAGCGCTACGGGCTCGGGGTGCCCGGCCGCAACGCCGAGATCTCTGCGACCGTCAAGTCGCTGGTGGATGGCAAGGGTTTTCCCGAATGGATCGACAACCAGCCGCTCGCCGGCCTCTCCCAGCCAGACGACGTCGTGCTGCCGCTCGACGTGCCGCTCGGGCGGCAGATCGTGACACTTGCCGCCACCGACCCGGAGCCGGGCACGGTCTTCACCTACGAGATCACGGCCGGCAACGAGGACAACTCGTTCGCCATCGACAGGCGGAAGGGCATCGTCACCCTCGCCAGGATCGCCCGCGGCCGATCGGCGAGCCGCGCCCTGACCGTCACCTGCTTCGACAACGGCGTGCCTCGGCACTCGTTGAGCCGCTCCTTCACGGTGAGCGTCGGCGGGCCGGCCGCCCGGGCGGAGCGCCCCGACTGACCGACGCCCGCAACCACGCTGAAAGGATCCGTCATGCACGTCTCCGGTCTCGAATCAGGCGGCCCGAAGGGTGGGGGGTTCGCTGGCTCGTGTGCGCGATGCTGTTCGCGGCCGCGGCGATCAACTACATCGACCGGCAGGTGATCGGCATCCTCAAGCCCACGCTGCAGGAACAGTTCCACTTCGACGAGCGCGACTACGCGGCGATCGTGTTCAGCTTCCAGGCGGCCTATGCCATCGGCCTGCTGCTTTCCGGGCGGATCATCGACCGGATCGGGGTCAGACGCGGCTTCGCGGTGGCGGTGGTCGCGTGAAGCATCGGGGCGACCGCCGGCCTCGCCTTCTCCCGCCTGATCCTCGGCCTCGGCGAAGCGGGAAATTTTCCCGCCTCGATCAAGGCCGTCGCCGAGTGGTTACCGAAGAAGGAGCGCGCGCTCGCCACCGGGATCTTCAACTCCGGCACGAACATCGGTGCCCTGGTCACCCCGCTCGTCGTGCCCTGGATCACCGTCCACTACGGCTGGCAGTGGGCGTTCCTGATCACCGGCCTGCTGGGCTTCATCTGGGTGGTCTGGTGGATGTTCGGCTATCGGCGGCCCGAGGAGCATCCGGGCGTGTCCGCCGCGGAGTTGTCGCACATCCACAGTGATCCGCCCGAGTCGATCGTGCCGTTGCCCTGGGCGGCGGTGTTTCCCCTGCGGCAGACCTGGGCCTTCGCGATCGGCAAGTTCCTCACCGACCCGATCTGGTGGCTGTATCTCTTCTGGGTGCCCGACTTCCTCAAGCGCAACCACGGGCTCGACCTCAAGACCATGGGGCTGCCGCTCGTGGTGATCTACCTCGTGGCCGACGTCGGCAGCATCGGCGGCGGCTGGCTGTCGTCGCACCTGCTCGCCCCCCGTCTTTCTCGGCGACAACCTCGCCCTCTGGCCCTCGGGCGCCGTGACGGCGACGACACCCGCAGGCTCACCGACTTTCACGATCCGCACCGCGAAGGACCTGTCGGGCGTCCCCAACCAGATCACCCTCGGCAACGGCGCGGGCACCGCCTTCTCCAACGGCGCGACGCTCGAACTGTTCACCATGTCAAGCGGCACCTCGGGCGGAGACCTCGCAAGCGTTGTCCCCACGGGGGCCTACCGATCCCTCACCTTCACCCGCCAGTTCGAGAGTTGGCTGGCCCAGTCGGGCTCCCAGCAACTCACCTGTTCGGAAACCACCGGACTGCTCCAGGTTCTCGAGGTCGTCCCCGAGCCGGCCACCATCGTCCTGCTGGCCGGAATCGGCCTTTGCGCGGCGACATGACGAATCGGGCGAACCGTCGGCAGGCAGATCGGCCGAATATGCCAAACCTGCGGCCTGGGGGGCCTGGGCAGCATGACGTGCCGCCGGGTCGAGGCACGGTCGTCCGCCTCCCGCCCCGCGACCAATGCAAAAACCGGACTGCGGAAGCCTAAACCGGTGGATTTTGCGGTGAAAACGTCACGCCACCTGCACAAAAGGCGTGTCCGCCATTTGCTTGCAAATCCATCAGAAGCACGCTATAAGTTCCGCAGTTAGATGGGGTCGTCCTAAACCTGGTTGGTGCGGGATTTTTCGGTAGCTGGGGACTTTCACGGGGCCGTCGCCATGAGCCATGCCAACACCTTGAATTTGAACATTCGCCCGGGACGCTGCGGGGCTGGGCTCTCCGCTGTCTGTCCGCCGCTGGTTCGCGCCATGCGCGTCATCGTTGCGGCTGTCGCGGTCGTGGCGGCGTGTGAACAGGCCGAGGCACAGATCACGTGGACGGGCACGGCAGCCAATGCGAACTGGAACACTGCCGGGGCGTTCTCTGGCACGTCCGCGCTCTCGAACAACTTCAACACCGGCCTCGTGTTCTCGGGCACGAATCTGCTCTCCAACACCAACACGCTCACCGGCGGCACCGCCACGAGCATCACGTTCAACGCCGGAGCCGGCGCGTTCCTGGTCAACGCGGGCACGATCGGCCTGTCGGGCAGTGTCGCCAACAACAGCTCGAACCTGCAGTCGATTTCTGGCCTCGTCAATCTGTTCGGCAACTCGACGATGACGGGCTCGAGCGTCACGTTCACCGGCACGTTCGTAAACAACAACGGCAATCGCACACTGTCGAACAATCTCTCGTCCGGAGCCACGCTGACCCTTGGAAATGTCAATCTGTCGGAAAGCGGTTCTGCCCGTCAGTTGACGTTTTCGGGCAGCGGCAACACGACGATCACGGGGTCCGTCGGCAACGGCCCGGCGACGACCGGCACGTTCACGATCAGCAACAGCGGCACCACCACCCTCACCGGGGCGAGCAATTGGGGAGTGACCTCCATCAACGGCAACGGCACCGTCGTCTTCGGTGGAGCCAGCGGCGGAAATATCTCGAGCGGGTCCGGGGCCGTTTACCTTTCTTCCGGCCGCCTGATCCTCGACAACACCGGCGTCGCGATCGGAAATGTGAACCGCCTCGGCGACGCGAGCACGATCTATCTCGGCGCCGGTTCGCTCATCTTCAGAGGGTCCGACCAGTCGAGCATCAACTCCACCGAAACGATCGGCTCGATCAACCGAAGCAACGGCAACGGCGTTGGCGGGTCGATCACCGTGTCCTACGGCGGGTCGAATCTCGCGACGCTCACCGGCAGCAGCATCAGTCAGACGGCCGGACAGTTTTCGTTTCTCGTCAACGGCCAGAACCTCGGCAAGAACAGCACCGATACCGCAAGCGTCGGCAAGTACCTTCTCGCCACCGCCCCCACGCTCGTCGGTACGACGACCGCGCAGGCGTCCGGCATCAACGCTTCGGCGCAAAACACGCAGATCGTGCCCTATCTGCTCGGCGAGGCGACGGCGACGACGGGCGGCGCCGGCACCGCCACCGGCACCGCCAACACCTTCCTGACCTACAACGCGAGCACCGGTCTCCGCCCGCTGAACCCCACCGACGAGTTCACGAACAACTCGATCGTGACCGGAAACAACACCTACATCACCGCGGCCACGACCGCCGGCTCGACCGCCGCGATCAATTCGCTCGTCGTCAACGGCGGCAGCGTGTCGATCGCCGACGGCGCCACGCTCACGAACACGAGCGGCGCGATCCTGTTCGCCTCTTCCAACGCGATCGCCCCGCAGGGTACCTCCGGGGCCCTCGCGTTCGGCAACAACGCCGAAGCCATGATCTCGGTCAACCCCGGGGTCACGGGCACGATCTCCAGCCCGATCACGGCCAACGGCGTGAACCCTGTGACCATCTCGGGCC
>Ga0136644_10004286_pt1 | contig 10537 bp, 6 predicted proteins | sample C_130820_EF_Meta_FD_94780 | JGI IMG/M metagenome (GOLD analysis project Ga0136644, IMG submission 94780) | Freshwater microbial communities from Lake Croche, Canada to study carbon cycling - C_130820_EF_MetaG (v2) (version 2) | ecosystem: Environmental > Aquatic > Freshwater > Lake | place: Lake...
CGCAAATGCCCGCCACCTTTGCTCCCTGCACGAACCGCCCGCAGGCCCGCCCCGTGCGGGGGAGGTTGCTGCGTCAAGGGGATGATCTTGGCGACGCGCGTCGATGAACTCGGTGCTTGTGTCTGGGGACGTGTCTTGTCGTCATGGAGGCCTTCGACGCTCTCGCGTATGAAGCGCTCCTGCTACCGCCAAACGCAGATTGTGAATTTGCTGGCGTGGGCCATCATCGCCAAAGTGCCACGCCGTTCCTGCTGAGCGGCGTGGCAGGGGAGCGCCGAGCCCGTTGCTGCAGGCGGGGGACTTCTACAATCTTACTCAATCGCTAACCGCCAGCGCGATATGGGGGTGAAAGTTATGTCATCGCGCCTCTGCCCAGATGCGCAGGACATTGATCCGTGGGGTATCCCCATGCGGGTTCTTTCGTCCTGGTCAATCCGCTAGATCGCGAGCTTGAGGCGTGCGCCGGCGGCTATGCCTTGCGCATTGCGTGCACCCGACCGTAAATCGCCCCGCCCGAAGAACGACACCTCGCCAAATCCGTGTTGCACGGGCAGACCATAGTTGAGTTCGCCGACCAGCCGCGCGCGTTCTTTGACGCCCAGCGACTGCGTGACTGGGCCCAGCGCGCCGGTTTCCCGGTCAATCACAGCCAGCGTCGTCAGATCGACCGAGCCGCTGAAGACAGCGAGCGGCTGAGCCATCGAAACGCGCAGCTGATCGGCAGCGCCAAACAGGCTGGATTTGGCGAGTGCAACAGCAAAGGCTGATCCATCAAGCCCGCCGCGGCCCGTCCGCAAGGCCGCGCCGCCATCACTGCTGCGGCTGTTGCTGCGCGTGGCAGACGCTGAAATCAGGAAGCCCTTTGCCGGCTCGATGCTCGCGCCCAGAGTGAGGGCGTTGGTGTGCGCGCCGCCGATCAGACCCTCGGCGCTGGCTGATTGCACCCCGAGCAGACCGTTGGCCTCGGTCAGCGCGGTGTAGGAAGCGCTGAGGCTCAGCCATTTGCGCGGGCTGTAGTCCAGCTGGACATTGCTTGCCGCGGCGCTGTAGCGCTGGCCCGGCGTGATCTCGCGGACCGACAGGGCTGTTCGGTCTTCCCGGTCCCCGCGCGTCTGGCTGTTGCCGAAAGTCACGCGCAGCTCGGGCCGGATCGCGATGCTGGTGCGCAGGTGCGCGCCGCCCGAGGCAAAGCCGAGGAGCGGGTTCACGCCGCCATCGAGCGGGGCATAATCGCTTTCGAGCCCAAAGCCCGATTGCAGTCCGTTGAGCGTGTTCGCGCCTTGCCCGATCGTGACGCTGAAGCGGTCATGCGCATCGCCGATGGTGACGCTGTTGTCGGTCCGAAAATTGCGCGCGGCACGCTCGTTGGGACCAACTGGCGCCAGACGCGAACGGACCGAGACCTTGAAGCCCCAGCCCATCGGCAGGGCTGCTTCAGCGCCGGTGTCGCTCAGCGCCAGATGCCCCCCAACGTTGGTGAGCGCGGGCGTGCTGGCCCAGGAGACCAGCCGGTTGTAGACGAAGTCCTGAAAATACGCAGTGCCGACTTTGGCGCCCACAAGGGTAGGCGAAATGGGCAGGATGAAATCGCGCTTGGTTTTGCCGATCACTTCGAATGCGCTGATGTAGGCACCGTCGGTCGCCCACGCCGCGCGGTTCGTGCTGCTGCGCACGGCAGATATGGTTTGCGCGGTCGAGACACCGTTCTTGACCGTGGAATAGGTCAACTTGTTGAGATCGAGCGGCGCCTGCGAGGCCTCGACATCGAGCAGGCCCCAGCCGTAGACCGGGTCCACACCGGGCGCCCCCAGATCTTTGGCCGAGCGTAGAATGATCTGCGCAGTCTCGAGCGGGTACTGCTTCAGCCACGGCCACCGGCCCTGCAGCAGCGCAATCGCGCCAGTGACCATCGGGGCCGCAAGCGAGGTTCCCGAATAGCGTGCCACCCCGCCTTTGCCGTCAGAAGCCAGCACGTTTTCACCGGGTGCGACAAGGAAGTAGTTCTTGAGCGGGCCACCACCCTTGCCGAATGCTGCTTTGCGGTCGCACCCATCGCTTATGGTCAGGCACGCTTCGCCCGGCCTGTTTGAAAAGGTAGAGATCACGTTGTTGGCATCAACCGAGCCGACCACGAGGAAGGAAGCCGATTGAGCCTCGCTCCAAAGCACATTCTTGGTCTGGGTCAACCCGTCGTTGCCTGCCGCAATGACGAATATGACATTATTGGCTTGCCCCGCTTCACCGAAGCCGGTGTTCCAATTCTTGGTGAATGCCTGACCCGGCTCGCCGAGCGAGAGATTGATCACGCTCGCACCTTTGCGCCACACCTCCTCGACGCCTTTTTTTACGGTTTCCCACCCAGCCGCGCCATTGGCATCGTAGGGATTGTAGGCGGCGAGCTTTGCGCCGGGCGCTATGCCCATGATGTTGCGGCCATCGTGCGAGGACACCATCAGACTGGCGACCGCGAGGCCGTGCACGGTCGAAAAGGCTGGCCCGCCGCCGGTATAGGACACCTTGGAGAGAATGTCGGCATCCCCGATCAGCTTGTTATCGGTCAGTTTGGTATCGACCAGGCCGATGATCACGCCGGCGCCGCGGCCCTGAACATCGCTCAGATGCGGCGACCAGTGGGCTTGCAGCATCCAGTTGTCGACCTGATCAAACCCGGTGAAGCCGTTGAGACCGTCGAACCAGTCCACAAAAAAGGCTGCCCGCTGGTCAGGTGTAAGCGCCGTCAAGCTTTGCGGGGCCGTGCTGGTGATCCCGTACTTCTTGAGCAGCGGGGTCTGGAAGCTGGTTTCGAACGTCCCGCCGAGGCGGGCTGTGATGGCAGGGCCCCAGAACTCCTGCGCCTTGTTCACCACCGACGTCAGGTTGGCCGTCAGTTGGGCTTGTTCGTCAGCCGTAGCGGTGCCGGCATCGATCTTGGACCAGATCGTCATCGACTTGCTCCAAAGGCTGCCACTGGTGTTCCAGAATGTGCCGAGGTTCTCGTATTCCGGCATGTCGTCTGAGAACGTGGAGATGGTTTTGTAGAAGGGATTGAGGTCCCCCCAGAACGTGCTGATGGTTTTGTATTCCGGCACAACGCCGGACCAGAAGGTGCTGATGGTCTTGTAGAGCGGGGCCACGCTGCTCTGGAACGTGGCGATCTTCTTCCCCTTAAACGGATCGATGCGCCGCGCACTGGTGCTGGAGCCAGTGGTTGCCGCCGCTGTGGTTGAGACGGCCGTGGTTGATGGTGCCGGCCGGGCGATTGCAGAGGTGCCAGGTGCACAAAAGCACACCCCTGCTGCCGCACCAAGCCACACGAACTGCTTCATGACCGATCCCCACACGCCTTACCCAGTAGACTACATGTCGCACGGGAGACCTTGCGTTCGTCCTTTGAAACGCGGTTAAAAAATCTCAAACTTACGGGGTGGATCTCACCTGGAACAAGATCGGGCTCTAGCGCTAGCTGCGCTCGGAATGGTTAACAATCTTGGAGATTTGCGGCACAATTGGTTCGGAAATGGAGTGATCTTCGATGAACCGCAAGAGCTCGTCGACACCCACCGCTTTCGAAACATAAAAGCCTTGGATGGTGTCGCAGCCCATAACGCGCAGCAAAGACGCGGTCATCGCATCCTCCACGCCTTCCGCGGTCACGGTCATGCCGAGGCCATGGCAAAGATCGATGGTTGAGCGCACGATCAGCGGGTCGCGATTGCTCCGGATCATGCCCTGGATAAACTTTCGGTCGATCTTCAGTTCGCCGGCCGGGATCTGCTTGAGGTAGGTTAGCGAGGAAAGCCCCGCGCCGTAGTCATCAATCGCCAGCTGGATCCCGGCACCGCGCAGCATGTGGAGGCAGTCCAGCGCCTCTTCCGGATTTTCCAGAACGGCCGTCTCGGTAATCTCGAAGCCTATCCTTGCGGAATGGCTGCCGATGATTTCGATCAGCTGGCCGACAAACTCTGCACAGATGAGCTTGCCCGAGAGATTGACGAAGATGGGACCGCCGAGGCTGCGGCTTGCCAGCTTCTCGCTGTCGCGAAGCGCCTGCTCAACCCCCCAGACAGTGAGTTCGCGTATGCCGCCCAGCGCTTCTGCATGCTTGACAAACTCTTCGGGCAGCAGGGCTGTGCCATCTGGCAGGGTCCACCGCGAGAGCGCCTCGGCACCGCACACCTTCATCGTTCGGGCATCCAGCTTCGGCTGGTAATGAAGCTGCAATTCCCCAGTTCGTATTGCCGCCAGGATTGCCGGGCCGATGCAGGCGGCCAACGCAGGATCGCCGAGCGAATTGCGAGGGCTTGTGGTCAGGGCTGCCCCGGCCTTGAAAGACTTTCCGGCCGCGATGAGGGCCAGCGAGGTCAAGGCGCCAAGCGTGAAGGCCGCGAACAGCAGTCCAAAATGTGCGCCTTCAGCCGACACGATTCCCCATGCAGCCAGAAGCTGGCCGAGTGAGGCGGGCATGATCTCGGTCTGAAGCATTCTCGCCTTTTGCGCATGGCCAGAGCGGCATGAGAGAAAATACAGATCTCAGGGTTGGCACAGAAAGGTTATCGTACCATTAAGCAAACCGCCGATTTGCACGCTATGTGGCAAGCGCAATGCCCCGCGGGCGGGGCATTGCCCGCTCAGACGCTTTTGCCGTGCACGTTGGCAGGGGCGTGCTGCGATCACGGTCACGACCCCGGGCAATGCCATAGCCATGCCGCGCTGTCCTTGGCATCACAGTGCGTCGTTTCCCGATCAGTGCGTGCTTATCTGCAAGGATCTGTTGACCCATATTCCATAATTGCTACCACGCAGTATAAACATAGCAATTGGTGGGAGAGCGGCGATGGTTACAGCCTCACAGGTCATGCTGACAGCAACCGAGCGCGTCTCGCTCGGCGTTCCAGCGGCTGAAGCGGTCGCACAGGAAGCGGCGGCGCGCGGTGCGAAGCGTGTTTTTATTCTGGCGAGCAGCTTTTTAAACCGGCAAACGGACGAGATCCGGCGGATCGAGGCGGCGCTGGGGCCGCGCCATGCGGCGACGCATGACGGTATTCAGCCGCATGCCCCGCGCAGCGATGTGCTCGCTGCCGCAGTGCGCGCACGCACGGCGGGTGCTGATTTGGTCGTCACGGTCGGCGGCGGATCAGTGACCGACGCAGGCAAGATCCTGCTGATCTGCCTCAAGCACAACATTACCACGACCGAGCAGTTCGACGACTACCGCGTTCGGGTGGACGATACCGGCGCTATGGTGATCCCCGATTTTGGCGCGCCGGATGTACGTGCGATCTGCGTGCCGACCACGCTTTCGGGCGGCGAGTTCAATCCGCTGTCAGGCGCGACGGACGAAGCGATCAAACTCAAGCAGGCCTATACCCAGCGCGAGATGGTGCCGATCTGTGTCGTGCTCGATCCGGCGATCACCATCCACACGCCCGAGTGGCTGTGGCTCTCCACGGGCGTGCGCTCGGTTGATCATGCGACAGAGACGCTGGCCTCGTTCCTCTCGAACGACTTCTGCGACGGCATTGCCGACAGCGCGCTGCGTTTGCTCGCGGCCGGGCTGCCGGCAGTGAAGGCCGACCCAGGCGATCTTGATGCCCGGCTGAAATGCCAGATTGGTGCGTGGCAATCGATGATCCCGATCATCGGCGGCGTGCCGATGGGGGCGAGCCATGCCATCGGCCACGTACTCGGCGGAACCTGTGATGTGCCGCATGGCTACACTTCCTGCGTGATGTCGCCCTTCGTTCAGGCCTTCAACCTTCCGGTGAATGCCGAGCGGCAGAAGCGCATCAGCGCTTGCCTCGGGGATGCGTCACGTCCGGCCTCGGAGCAGCTTGACAAGCTTATCCGCGGGCTCGGCATGCCGCGCAGCCTCAAGGAAGTCGGCGTCGGCGAGGACCAGCTCAAGCTTGTCTCGGAATACACGCTTGAGGATATCTGGGGCCGCACCAACCCGCGCCCGATCAAGACAGCTGCGGATGTGATGGAAATCTTGCGGACCGCGATGGGCTGATGCACAAACTCGTTGAAGCCGCTGATCTTGCGGATGTGATGGACAAGCCGAGGAAGAAGCGCGCGGCGGCGCAGCTCAAGGACGAGATCACGGCTTACAAGCGCCGCCGAATTCTGGAGGAGGCGAGCCACTTCTTTTTTGCCAACGGCTATGAGGCGACCACGCTGGATTCGGTTGCCGAGCAGCTTTGCGTCACCAAGCCGTTTATCTACTCGTATTACAAGAACAAGGGCGAACTGCTCTACGAGATCTGCCAGACAGGCATCCAGCTTTCGCTGACCGCGCTGGAAGAGGCACTCAGCGTGGAAGGCACTGCGAGCGAGCAACTCAAGATCGTGGTTGAGCGGGTGGCGCGGATCATCATCGAGAACCAGCGTTACATCAGCGTCTATCTGCGCGAGGAAAAAAGCCTGCTGTCTGAAGACGCGCGCCGCATCCGCGATCTGCGCCACACCTTTGATACCAAGCTGGCGGCGCTGCTCGAGAGGGGCAAGCGCAGCGGCGAGTTTGATGTGGCCGCGCCCTCGCGCACTGCGATCTGGGTCAGCGGCCTGCTCAGCTGGATCGCGCTGTGGTATCATGATGGCGGACGCTGGTCGGCGACCGAAGTGGTTATGGATGCGATCACCATGGTGCAGAAGATGGTGCAGCCGGCTGGCGGCGCGCATGTCTGAGGTGACAAAGGCTGTTGGAACGTTGGCTAATGCAGCAGGGGCTAATGCAGCAGAGGCTAATGCAGCAGGGGCTGAGGCGCACTCCGATCCGCGCGTGCTCGACCGGCGCAGATGCGTTCTGCGTTATCTGATCGACGATTTCGCCCAGTCTCAGCCAGATGCCGTCTACGCGGTGTTCGAGGATGGCAGACATTGGACTTATGCCCAACTGCGCGATCTTGTCGTGCGCAAGGCGGCGGGGCTGCATAAGCTCGGCATTGCGCGCGGCGAGCACGTCGCGGTGTGGCTGCCCAACGGTCGTGAGGCGTTGATCACGTTCTACGCGATCAACTATCTCGGCGCGGTGTTCGTGCCGTTCAACACTGCCTATCGCGGTGTGATCCTCGAGCATGTGTTGGCCAATTCGGATGCGAAAGTGCTCGTCGCGCATGGCGGGCTGCTCGACCTGTTGGAGGCGATCGACACTGCGGCGGTCAAGACCGTGGTTACGCTGGGCGAAGGTCCTGCGCTGAGCGGCTTTGCGGTGCATGACTTCGTGGCAGTTACGGGCGAGGAGGCGGAGCTTGCTCCGCTCACCAGCCCCATCGAGCCGTGGGACACACAGTCAATCATCTACACTTCGGGCACCACCGGTCCCTCGAAGGGTGTGCTCTCCTCATACCTGCACCTTTATACAAACGCTGGGCCGGAAAGCTGGCACTTCGTCACCGGTGAGGACCGCTACCTCGTCAACATGCCCGTGTTCCATATCGGAGGGCTCGGCATTCCCTTCGTGATGCTGGCGCGCGGCGGTTCGATCGCGCTGATGGAAAACTTCTCGACCGACACGTTCTGGGAATTCGTTCGGCGCACTAAATGCACCGTGATTTTCCTGCTGGGCGTCATGGCCACCTTCCTGATCAAACGTCCGCCGGGGGCGCAGGATCGCGAGCACGGCGTGCGCAAGGCCTTCATGGTCCCGCTGACCGAGGCGGCTGGAGCGTTCCATGATCGTTTCGGGATCGACGTCTACACCATCTTCAACATGACCGAGATTTCCTCACCCATCGTCTCTGAGCCCAATCCAGTGAAGCTTGGGACCTGCGGCAAGGTGCGCGCCGGTGTCGATGTGCGGCTGGTCGACGCCAACGATTGCGAAGTTCCCATCGGCACCGTGGGCGAAATGATTGTGCGCACCGACCGGCCCTGGGCGATGAACAGCGGTTACCACAAGAACCCGGAGGCGACTGCGCGTGCCTGGCGTAACGGTTGGTTCCACACCGGCGACGCCTTCCGCCGCGATGCGGACGGATATTTCTATTTCGTCGACCGGGTGAAGGATGCGATCCGCCGTCGCGGCGAGAACATCTCGTCGTTCGAGGTGGAAAGCGAAGTCACTGCCTATGCGGATGTGCGCGAGGCGGCGGTGATCGGCGTGCCGAGCGAATACTCGGAAGATGAGGTTATGGCCGTGATCGCCCCTGTGCCGGGCGCGATGATCGACCCGGTTGCGCTCTGCAAATTCCTCGCGGCACGCATGCCCTATTTCATGGTGCCGCGCTATATCCGCATTCTGCCCGAATTGCCCAAGACGCCCACCGCAAAAGTGATGAAGGCCGAACTGCGCGGCGAGGGCATTACGCCCGATACATGGGACCGCGAGAAAGCGGGGATCAGACTGAAGAAAGACCGGCTCTAGCGGTTACCAGGAGGCGTCGAGGCGGGAGAGGCCACGGAACATGAAGCCCTCCTCTCGCCACTGGGCGGTCTTGGTATCGATCCTTAGCCCGGGGAACCGCTGAACCAGTGAGGATAGCGCGATCTCGCCTTCGAGCCGCGCCAGTTCCGCGCCCACGCAGAAGTGAATGCCGCCGCCGAACGAGAGGTGCTTGGCTCCCTGGCGCTCGATGTCAAAGTGGTCTGGCTCTTCAAACACTGCCGGATCGCGGTTGCCCGCCGCGACCAGTGTCAGGATCCGTTCGCCCGCGCGGATGGTCTTGCCTCCCATTTCAGTGTCGCAGAATGCCGTACGATTGGTGCCCACAAGGGAGCTTTCGTAGCGCAGGATCTCTTCGGTGGCCGATGCGGCGAGATCCGGATTGGCCACCAGCTTGGCCCATTGCTCGGGAAACTTCGCGAACGAGAGCAGGCCGTTGCCGATCATGTGCGCGGTCGTCTCGAAGCCCGCGCCGAACAGGCCGATGGCGACTGTCGCCATCTCGTGATTGGTGAGCGGTCCATTCTCATCGCGTGCATTGCACAGCGCGGTCGCCAGATCGTCGCGCGGCTGGATCCGACGCGCCGCAAAGACCTTGCCAAAGAAGTCCTGCAAGAAATCCATCTGCCGGTTGGCAAGGCCCAATTCTTCGTCCGAAAATGCGCGCATCTCGAACACCACGAAAGAATCCGAGATCGCCTGATTGAGCGCAGCAAGCAGATCGTCCGAGGCTTCTTCGTGCGAGAGACCTAGCATGTCGCACATGACCAGCGTCGGGAAGCGATAGCCGAACTGGTGGATGACCTCCATGCGCCCCTCATGGGCCACAGCATCGAGCAACCGGTCAGCGATAGCCTGCACGCGCGGGCGCATTTCGATGACGCGCCGCGCGGTAAGCGCTTGAACCACAAGACCCCGCACGCGGGTGTGGCGCGGTGGGTCCTGATAGAGAAAGATCTCAGAAAGCCAGCGATAGGCTGAATGCGAGAGTACATCGAAATCCGGCCCATAGAACAGGCGGATGTTCTGAAGGAAATCGCCTTGCCCGAAGTTCGTGCGATCCATCAGGACCGCACGAACATCCTCGTACCGGGTCGCCACCCAGAACCCGAGTGGCGAGAAGTGCATCGGGTCGTTTTCGCGCAGCACCTTGAACATCGGGTACGGGTCCAGTTTGAGCTGGGGGTCCGTCAGGTCAAAGTGCACCTTGTCAGGCATGGCGAAGTGTCCGCCTCAGAAGTTTACCCCTAAGGTCACGCCGTAAGTGCGCGGCGGAGCGACTGAGCCCACGCGCACGCTGCTGAACAGCGGTGCTGTGATGATGTTGTTGGTGATCACCAGCGCGTTGCCGAGGTTGCGGCCCCAGACGTCGAGCGACCACCGGTTACTCGCCGAGGTGTACTTCAGGCCCGCATTGACCAACGCATAGGCGCCTTGCGTGGCGTCGTCGTTGTTGAACTCGGTGAAGTAGACACGGTCCTGCCAGTTCACTTCGGCGCGGGCATTGAGCTTGCCGGACGCGCCCAGCGGGATGTCGTAATCCGCGCCGGCGCGGAACGAGAACTCGGGCGCGTTGGACAGGCGGTTGCCGGCGACGCTGATCTGCTTGAAGGCCTGCCGATAATCGCCGGTGGTGAACCTGCGGTACTTGGCATTGAGGTAGGTGCCGAAGAGTTCGAGCGTCAGCCCCGGCACCGGCTTGGCGCGCAGTTCGGCTTCGAGGCCGTAGTTGCGCGCCGAAGCGGCATTGACTGTGGTAACGACGCTGCTCGCATCGACGAAGCCGACCTGGAGATCGCTGTAGTCCATGTAGAACGCAGCAAGATTAGCCTGCAGCTTGCGGTCCGCAGTCGCGGTCTTGAGCCCGAGTTCGTAGCTCCACACATATTCCGGGTTGATCACATCGTTGCGCGAACCAACGTTGATAACGCCCGACTTGAAGCCGCGGGTCACCGAGGCATAGACCAGCGTTGCGTCATTTGCCTGATAGTTGAGCGTGACCGTGGGGGTGAAAGCGTTCCAGCTCTTGGCTTTGTCGGTGTTGACAGCGCTGAGGAAGTCAAAGGTGCCGACGCCTTCGCGCTTTTCGTGGCTGAAGCGGCCACCGGCGGTCAGCTTGAGCTTGTCGGTAAAGGCGTAAGTGCCCTGAGCATAGAC
>Ga0136644_10004287_pt1 | contig 10537 bp, 8 predicted proteins | sample C_130820_EF_Meta_FD_94780 | JGI IMG/M metagenome (GOLD analysis project Ga0136644, IMG submission 94780) | Freshwater microbial communities from Lake Croche, Canada to study carbon cycling - C_130820_EF_MetaG (v2) (version 2) | ecosystem: Environmental > Aquatic > Freshwater > Lake | place: Lake...
ACCGGTTACCCCAATATTACAAAATGGTGTTTATAACTATTCAACAATTGTTGATTGGTTTAACAATGAATTTTTTCCATCTATCGGATTAACCGGATACACCGCACAAATGTCTTTTATTCCTTACGATGGTGGTGTCTACAATGATTTACCTTATTTTTATATGATATATCCTAGTACAGACACATTTTCATTTGTTATTAACAATTGGGCTGGTGTTATTACATATAGCGATACGGGTGTGTCGGCTGTAAATGGTGGTTATTCCCCTTTTGTATCGGACTGTAATATAAATACAATAATAAACTTACCGACAGGTCCTCAAGTAGTAGAATAAGATGGCAGTAACTCAATATTGTTTAAGAAGTGATTATGGGAGTATATCCCAATACGACGGAAATTACAACTCGGCAGGATCCTATAACGGAAGGTTATATTTTACAGGGAATGGAACTACATTAGGTTATATATATTATAATACAGGTACAACATCTTGGTGTTTATCTGAGGTTTTAGATGGTGATTGTATTTTGTTTGGTAAATCTAATTGCACAAACAATGTTCCGGATTTGTGTGATGATTTGTTTTTCCCAAATTTTTGTCTAACCCCAACTCCAACTCCGACAATATATTGTAATAACTTCTCATTTGAAGCAATTTTTGATTGTGATGTTCAATTAACACCGACACCAACCCCGACAATTACAACAAGCCCAACCCCGACAATGACCCCTAGTAGTACTAGTCTTTGTGGTTTAGCGGGTTTTAATTTCACATTTAGCCAAGTATCTCCAACTCCAACAATGACACCATCTCCAACACCAAGTTACGGTCCAATAGATAGACCTTGTAATGTTTTGGGAACGGTTAGTTTTAACACGGTTGATGATAGAATCATTTGTCCACAAACAAAACAATTTTCGGATTGTGAGAATAATCAGATGTATTATACATCAGATAGTGTGGGTGGGTCTATTAACATTGAAACAGATAGAATATATAGTGCTTATGTTAATGGTCAAATAAGATGTGTTACTTATATTGGTCAGTCAATTAATAACGGAATAGATGTAATATCAATAATTGATGGTCCTTTTGGGACATATAGTGATAGTGGTTGTAATTTAGGTTGTGTTAGTAGCCCAACACCTACTCCAACAAATACACCAACACCTACAATAACTCCAACAATAACTCCAACATCGGTTACTAAATATCTTATTAAAGATTGTTGCACACAATCAATTATTGGTGTTTATGGTAGTTATACACAAACTTTACTTCCTGGTACATATTATTTTGATGGATTAACCTCAGTAAGTCCTTCAAATAGTTTGGTGGGTTGTTACGAATTATTTACAGGTGTTGATACAGGGTATGTTCAATATTCTTCATATGTGTCCGCTACCGAACAAATAAATTGTAGTCAATGTTTAGTTGATAATGGTTATGTTAATTGTTCGGCCTGTGGTGTTGGATTTAGCGCTTATACAGGTACAACTTGTATTTCATTATCTACCGCACCCGCAACTGCGGCGTCAACACCATATACCGCACTAATTGCGAGAAATCCGGTATACGCAACATACGGATCTAGATTATTTAATCAGGGTTATAATTCTTCTGGAGGTGGTACTTATACTGTTTTAACAGGAACTTCACCAAATTACGTTTGGCAAAATACCGCTCCTGCGACTTTATCGGGAGGTCCTTTTAATAATTGCTCAATATGGACAAGTTTACAAGGTCCTGGTGATTGGTTACCTGTTAATTATTGGATAGGATTCAGTCAATGTATTAATATACTTGAAAGTAAAATATATTACGTTGGTTTAGCTGCAGATAACAATTATAGTTTCAGATTAAATGGTAATATAGTAGTTAAGAACGTTAGCGGTACTAATACTAATTTTAAATTTTGGAACATATATCCTGTAATTATACCAATTGGTGACAATATTATAGAGGTTCTTGGGATGAATGATGGTAATGTTGCCGGTCTAGGTTTAGAAATTTATAATAATACTTATCAGGAGATTATAGATGCAACTGTATACTCAGATTTAAATGTTATTTTCTCAACCAAGAACTCACCTAGTGATATATTTGATGTGGTGTTGACTAATCCAGGTTTTGCATATACAACAAGTGGTAGTACTTGCCCTAGTGGTTACGTATACGACTCTTGTAACGACAATTGTGTGTTATTCACAACATGTACAGGCGGGACTTTAAATTGTTAATATGGAAACAATAATACGTAAAAATAGAGTTAGATTAAATAGAGGTGTCTTAACCGATTTTAACTCACTACCCGAATACGCACAAAATAACTTTATACGTATTAAGAATACTATTAATAGTGTTAAACCCAATACTAAGTGTTACGTAATGGGTAGTTATTATTGGGGGTTTTGGGATGATTACTCAGATTATGATGTAATATCGGAATTAACAATAGAGGAGCAAGATAAAATAAAAGAAGTTTTATCTGATATAAAATTCCATATTTTAAATATTAAAAGAAACACCAATATAGAAATTCCTTAGTTTTGTTTTTTCCAAAAACTTTCTTGGTGCATATGACCTAAAACACAAGTATAAGCATCTGTCATATCAAAATTCTCTTTTTTAAGAGTTTGATTTTTTGTATACTGCCATTCAATTTGGGGTTCTCTTTTAGCGACCAAATCCCAAACTATCATTTTCTTATCAATATCTTTAGGTAACCCACCAAACAATACGAACTTATTTTTATCATTTTCTTTAACCAATTCAGGAAAGGCGAACTTTCTTGAGTTGTAGGTTGAAATATATTCAGGGACGATACCTAAAGTGTCGTATATCTCCTTAGATATTAACGTATTATATCTAAGTAGGGTTTGGACTGTATAAACATTGTTAGAGTTAAGTAGAGGTTCTTCTATTATTACTTTTGTAATTCCAAGATTCTTATAATCAACTAACTTTTGTTTGAATACTTCAGCCTTTAGGAATAATTCCTTTATTTTATTATCTTCTTTTGGTTTTGGGACTGGTGAAATATGAGTTAATTCTAATAATTCTTGACTCATTATATCAAATAGAGCCCATCCTATTGTTTTTGTGCTAACATCTAACCCTAATACTTTAGGGGTGTTCTTAATTTTTTCTTTAACCATATTAAAAATCTAACTTAACCAAAAACTGTTGAATACCTGTTCTGAGTACAGGAGATTGTAGTTTTGATATAACGATAAGGTCTTTATCAGAATCGTAAAGACCTATTTCTGTGATATATGGTTTATATGTAGTGTTAAACGTTGGATTTGATGAGTTTTTGAATTCATTTTGACTCAAATTACACAAATATTTCATTTCATATATTGTCGCCTGTATCTCCGTTTCAATATTACCGTAAAAATAAAATTCGTCTCCGAAATTTAAAGTTTGTCCTGTTTGTCCGACATTTGGTAAACTAACATAATTATTTAAATTATAAGTTGGTGCTGAATTATAATTAGTATCATTAATAATGAAAGTAGTATTAGGGATGGTATTAGCAGATATTTGATCCGTGAAATCTATAATCTTCCAAGATGATGAATCAGGTCTTCCGTTTCCGGTAACTTTTTGACATATAATTTGGAATTTATCGTATGTCATAACACCGCCACTCAAACAACTAAACTCTTCACCGAATCTTACAGATACATTTTGATCAGATACTCCGCAAGATTCACTAGGTCCTTGTATTACTTGATAATAATTACAATGTAATGAATTAGTAAATGCGGTTGTATTGGTAAATCTATATGTTACATACATATATTCGGTATTAGCGGTCATAACACCGACATTTGAACCTGAAGGTATTGTTAATCCCACTCTTGGTGCTGGTAAAGTCCAATTCCTGTTTGACTTATAGGACATTGCCGCAATTATTTCATCATCATCAATTATTATCGTATGTAAATCAGGAAATACCTTACCTATCCTATTAGGATATCCGTATGATGGTGACGTTACATCAGCGGTAAATGGGTTAGTATCCCAAAGATGGTAATACCTATGACCAGGCGTATTCATATCTAAATTCTCATTAGACGTTAGATAATGAACTTCAAAAAGATTAAGTTCATCAAATCCGGCAGGGTCAACATAAAATGTTTGACCATTACAACAACCATTATTACTTTTATGCCATTGTAACCAAGGTATATGAACTTTGAAGTTTCTCGCCATACCTATTGTGTTAGTCGTGTTTTGATTATCGTATGGTTGTAGTGCGAATTTTTCACCATATACAAAATCTATAGTATTATTAGTATAATGTATAATAGCAATTGATTTCTGTTCTTCAGGAGTTACCGTGATTTTATCACCAAGAGAATTATAATAATACACAGAATCACTATCAGTTTGTCCGGTACTATTATTGTATCTGAAATATTCCTTACTTCCTATATAATCAACCGATCCAAAATTTGTATAATCCTCACTAATATTCGGGAGTAACCCCGCAGGATTTTCAGTCCAAGGAATGTTCATATTCCATATGTTAACATCAAATAAATCCACATCACAAGCAGCCTGATAATTAAATACATCCTGATTCCAATGAGGTTGTGGTATAATACTATCATACAACGTTGTCATATCAGGTGGGTATATTAAAACTCTAGTGTTACACGTAATGCCTAAATCCATATAATTAGGTAAAGGTCTATCTAATGTAATTATATTATTACACACGCTAACAACTCTGTATGTTAGAATTGGGGTACAACTACTAAAGTATATGGAGCATCCACCATCCACAGGTGGTACTGGAGGACAAGGGTTATAAGGTTCTGAAACGCTAGGTGTTGATGATAATGATCGGCTAGGTGTTGGACTTACACACACTCCCGGAGTTGTTGATGGGGTTGGTGTTGGTGTTGGGCTAGTGCCTATTGTTGGCGTTGGTGTAGGTGTTGGTAAATTAATACAATTACAATCACAATTGCCTTGACCGTCAAAATAAATTGTAATGAAATCCCCTGCCGATGGGGTATAAACATTAAAAGGATTACATCCTGAATAAATTAAAGTAACTTCATTAGTTAATCCATCTAATAAGGATAAATCAATAACATAATCAGAACTTATAACATATTCTGACCCTGTTCTCGCGCTCCAACTAATGTTAGTTTGTGTTGTATTACCACTGAAAAAACCTCTCATTGGGGCTGCGTTAAATACGGGTTGGATTTCTGAATCCATAAAAGGGATTCCGTATGTTCCACCAGATATTGTATTAACGTAGAATGGGTATTTTACATTTTGTTTGTTTGATTGCGGTGCCGGACTACCATTTTGAGAATTAAATGCCGGTTCTAAAACATATGAATACGATTGGTTGTACGATGGAACACTACTATAAGATATTTCACTATCACCTACTTGAAAGTAAGAGATATTAAAATTACCTTGTGACATTTTTTGTCTTCCTATGTCAGTAATTCTTGTATTTATTAAACCTGCGGTGTTTTTTATTATATATGCCATTTCAAATAAATATTTGAATTATTATTTTATGTTATTTTTTAACTATTGTATCTTAATGAGTTATTTAATGTTTGTGAGGTTGTGATACCATTCACATTACAACAACTACATTCTCTCAAGACCATAGTTGACGATAACGTATCTTTAGAACTTAAGAACCCGCAGGTTGTATTACTGCCTCCTTGAGCGGTAATGGTTGATATTACATAACCACTTATAGTGTCAGTCCCGCTTATTGCGAAAGCATAACTATTGGAGGTTATTGTTCTATATATTAGACTGGTTTTACACGCAGCGCTTGGATTATTATACGTAGAATTAGTTACATTTGTGATTGGGGTCTGCTGAACTCCATTCTTCATCACAACTATGGTTCTACTACCTGATCCCGTATTTATGGTTGGACCCGTATCAAATATATTTTCTTCAGTAATATTGAAATTTATAACCGTTCCATTTGGTATTTGTGTAATTGGTATATTATTACCGTCGGTAATTGAAACGGTAAAGTCCATTCTTTTTGTTTGAAATGATCCTGTTCCGTTAGCTCCAGACCCGACATTTGTTTCTGTTGTAACAAAATTAACTATATATTGACTAGGTGGGGGTGGACTTGGTATAACAACATTCTGAACCACAGTATTACCTACGGAATCTTGCACCCAAGCGGTATATGAACCCGAACAATATCCATTAAATAACGGGCTTATTGATGTCGTGTCTCCGTTATTAATTGAGTATAGATATGGCGGAACACCATTAATCGGTGTTATTTGAATTGAACCGTCACATAAATATCCATTGTTTAAATAACCACCTGAATTACAAGTAGGGTCACCAACAATGACATTATTAATTCTTAAATTACTTGGTCTACAATCACCGGAATAAGCGGTTACAGTTGATGTGTTTCCGAAAATTAACCATCCCGATAATGGTGGTGTTTGTGGATTACTATTTGTCATAGTACCCCCAACCCAATTCTCCACAAACCAATATTGGTTAACTGAATCCCATTTTATTGTATATGTTGATGAGCTCCAAGTAGGTCTATTATTATATGTTTCATCAGTTAAAATAAATTGGTATTGAGTAACATAAGTTCCCTTCCCAACTTCAATACATATATTAGGTAAATTAACAGGAGGTGATCCTATGGGAAATACTTTTGAGGGACATTCTCCATCTGATATTGTATTATACACTATTATTGTTTGTGCGGTTTCAGGTATCATAACCTGAATTCCCATACCTGTTGTTAATTGTGTATATGTTATGTTCTGAGCAATTAAATTACTTGTATATCCCGTAGCAAAATTATTTGGCGATACCGCATCGTAGTATATATTATAAGGGCCTATTGATGTTCCCCCTGTTAGTGATACGTAAAAAAATCTGTTCATATCTTATTTTTTAACTTTGTGGTGGTAAACAAACTATACCAATGTTATTATCAAGAGCATTTCCATTTGTAAAGTATAGTTTATTTGTTTGTGTTGAGTAATCCATTTGTGCTGGTTTCTGTGTACCGGATATATCCATAATTACACTATTTGAATTAGGATTAATAACTGATATATTATTACTTGCGGCATTTGCAACAAATATGGTATTACTCGCACTCACATATTTAATACCGTAAGGATATAAATTCACCGGTATATTTGGTAATGTTACTGTATTATCAATTGTATTAATTATAGTTACGTCATCATCATTTGAGTTTGTTACATATAATCTATTATAACTAGCAAGGAAAGTAGCGGCGTAAGGTGTTCCTCCGACATTAATATTTGTAGTTGGGATAATCCCGGTACAATCAATAACTGAAACATTACTAGATGTTTCGTTAACGGAGTAAATTTTATTTGTTAGAGAATTAAATTCAAGCCAAACAGGTTTAATACCAACACTTACATTACTACCTAACACAATATTCGTATTACAATTAATAGAATAAACTTTATTAGTATTAACACAAGAAACATACATTGAATTATTTGTTGAGTTATAAACAATTGAGTGTAATTTAGTAACTAACGGGTGAGCACTTATAACTAATTGTGGCCCTAATGAGTTTGTACCGCAATTAATAATTGTGACTTTATTTTCATCCCCAACCACATACATACAGTTATTGAACGAACAGTAATCAATATTTAAAGCGCCTCCCTGTATGAAATATTGCCTAACTACCGATTCTGTTATACAATCAATTACGGTTACGTATTTAGAATTTGAATTACAGACATACATCTCATAACTAATAGGATTATATTTTATACCTATGGCACCTGAATAATTTGTTGTCATATATTTTATATCGTACGGAACGCACGTTGATGCTGGCGTGCTTGATGGTGTCATAGTCATCGTAGGAGTCACGGTAGGTGTTTGGGTAGGTGTTGGTGTAATCGTAAACTCGGTAATACTTGGATCATAGAAACAATCAGGTATTGGCTTTAAAATACTACAAGTTGTGGTTGCCGTAAAATCAGATATGCCGCTAGGCCAAACATAATCAGTTACAACCACACTATAATCACCATATGGAACATTAACAAGTGGATTTTGATTACTTCCATTATTCCATAAAATTGTATATGGGGGAGTTCCACCTGAAATAATTAAATTAATAGTTGTGTCAACAACTTCACAACTAACAGATAATGGGAATACGGTTACAACATCACATTCATTAACACCAGTTACTCTAACATCAATTGGTTTATAGTCATTTGGGTGTGTGGTGGTCGTTGGCGTATGTGTTGGGGTAATACTCGGAGTTTGAGTATTAGTTGGTGTTATTGATGGTGTTGTTGTTTGTGTTGGTGTGGCTCCGGGTATCGTACTAGTTGGTGTTTGTGTTGGTGTTTTTGTTGGTGTTTGGGTTCTAGTTACACTTGGAGTTACGGTTTGAGTTCTAGTAACCGTAGGTGTTGGTGTTTTTGTTCTTGTTACGCTAGGGGTTGGTGTTGGTGTTCTGGTTACGGTTGGTGTTGGTGTTGGTGTTACCGCTGCCGGAGGATGATTAGCCAAACACAACACACAAGTACCTTCACCCGTTAAATCACCACCTGATGATGATATTATTTGTGATGATGGCGAAATAGATGATTCGGCAACGGCTTGAGCACACCCACTATATGTTTCAGGAATATCTATATAATAAACATAACCTATTGAGGGTGTTCCCGGTAAATCGGTTAAAAAGAAATTAAAATTACCTGTGCAAGAACTAAAAGCTGCCGCCGCGTATGGTGGTGTTACAGTGTTACAATTATTACAGTCATAAACCTCTCCAGGTAACGGACCGGCTATTAACGAATCAAAAGTATATGTACCGTTAATTGGTTGGTTTGGTGTTGATAATGTACCACAGAAGTTTAAGTATAACCCACTCACCGGATCCCAAACTCTAATACTATACATTACCCCACTATTTAGGATTAATCCCGGTTGGGTTGATAGGATTTTATAAACTGTCGTTAGTCCGGGACAAACCGTTAGATATGTATTTAATGCCATTAATCTTTACTTATAAATGATAAATACTCGTTTAAGGAGTTTATGATATCTAAAATAATAAATAAGATTTATTTTTAATAAATGATGAAGTTAACCATATTTATATAATATGAAATTATTAAAAACAATAACTAGATTGGTGGAAGAGGCTGAGAGTAATTATAACTTAGCCTGTGATAGAGGTGAGAACCCTAAAGTATTAGAAAAATTAGAAAAAAATTATTTGGACACCTTAAGATTGGTAAAATTATACGAAAAGACTAACGGTAAGGTGAATTAACAAGTATCCCCTACATAGTTCGCAAATGCCGCTAACCCCGATGAATCTGTTATCCAAATCTCATTAGTATTTACCACAAACGTAGTCACAGAATTAACAGGAGTGGTTAAATACATATCTTGATATAATTGTATTGAAAAGGCCGTAGAACTAAATGATGAGCTAAGTGATATATAAAAATTAAACGGTATTGAGGGGATGAATAAGGTAAAGGTAACGTTCCCACCGGCATTACATCCTATTTTACCTTTGAATTTATTGAATTTTGTTCCCGGTCTTGTTGGGGTTGGGGTTGGGGTTTTGGTCGGAGTTATACTTGGTGTTTGGGTTCTTGTCGGTGTATGTGTTGGGGTTTGTGTAGGTGTTTGTGATGCTATAATATTACTTGTCGGTGTTTGAGTTGGTGTTACGGTCATTGTTGGTGTTTGTGTTGGTGTTGGCACATACGGTATTAAACTTTCACATAAAACAACTTCAAAATTTTCACAATTACCTTTGTTTATTATTTTAACTCCTACCGCTCCTGAATTTGCGAATTGTGGTGGTGAAAATATTGTTACGGATGGTGGTATTGGGTTTGGAACTAAAGCAGTAAAAACACAATTATTACCATATACGTCACAAACATAAATTTCATAGTCAGGACTAATTAATGAAATAGAATTTATAGTTATTGAATTCATACTTAAGGACAACTAACACAACTAACATCATAATCAATAGATAAATCAATTAAAACCGTAGCATCATTTAATATATTATCAGAAATGTCACAATTAGTTAATATCTTAATACTATTTGTTTCCTCGTCTATTATCACACTACCAACCCCATAAACCCCAAGTAACATTGATGTTATTGTACTAAACCATAGAGAATTGGGTGGAACATCATTAAGTGATGTACTAGTGTAAAACACTTGAGTATTTAAAATACCGTTAACAGTAACATTAGCACTTAAAATAGCAGAATTTAATATACAATTAGTATTACCGTCGGCAATATCAAAATAACCCTCGGCTAACATTTGTTCAATACCTCTCTTTTGTAATACTCCAGTATCGGTAAATACACCATCACATATGGTATATATCTGATAATTATTTATAGAGTTTAATCCACCAATAACAATACTTAACGTTTTTGTACATTTATTAAAGTCGGTTACACTTAATGTGTATGTACCGGCACTTAATGAGT
>Ga0136644_10004288_pt1 | contig 10535 bp, 10 predicted proteins | sample C_130820_EF_Meta_FD_94780 | JGI IMG/M metagenome (GOLD analysis project Ga0136644, IMG submission 94780) | Freshwater microbial communities from Lake Croche, Canada to study carbon cycling - C_130820_EF_MetaG (v2) (version 2) | ecosystem: Environmental > Aquatic > Freshwater > Lake | place...
AAATGCTCTTACGAATTTGTGTAATTATTGGATGTATTATTGGAGGATGTTTGTTAGCAGGTGTAATATCTATCTTTTTTTCTTGGATGTTAACTCGAAAATCCCAGAACTTGCCGTCCGCAGATACAGTTGTACAAACTATGGAAAAAATGTTACCGACAAATATTACAGGTGTGACACCACCACCGCCGTTACCAGTACCACCAGCAGCCCCAGTAGCTCCAGTAGCTCCAGTATCACCAGCAACCCCTGTACCAAATGCATGGGCTCCCACAACATCGATAGGAAAAAAGATAGGAAAAGTTGCTGAATATCCATTTACATTCTTTTCCAAAAAATAAACCCAGTATAGGAGAAGGAAACAGGATGGATCCTATATTCATTATTTTTATATCCATACTAGTAATATTCATATTGTTATTAGTATTTAGTTCAAATAAATCACAGTTACCAAAATTTGGTATAGGTATTGTTTGTGTAGTCTTTGCCATGATTCTTGTGAAACTCATACCAGATCAATGTTGCTCGGCATCACAAGTGGAAGGGTTTAGCGCAGAATCTACAGGAACAACAATGTGCCCAATTGATACAAAGACATATACAGATCGTCTTGGAAATACAAACTGTTGTTCTGGACAAGTAAATGGAAATCATTGCGATGGAACAGTCGTTTGTACATTCAGCGGCAGTGGTAAATATCCAATCTGCGGAGGAAATTCTCGTAGACGTAAATGGTTTGGACCAATTGATACGTGGGTTCTTGAATGGATGAGAAGTGATTTCGAGGAAAAATTCAAACAAGTATTAAACTATATGAAAGCCGCGTATGCAAAAGTTGGATCAATAGATAAACGACTTGTTCCTCGAGCGGCAATTGATGCATTTAAAGCACTCTTAGATGAAGAAATCGCATGGAATGCTGATATACTCAAGGAACGAGTAAAAGATGCAGCACCATTTCAAGAAGAAGTTATGTACATTATAAATGAAGTAACAAATATAATAAATACCCATAAGATAGATCGAACAGTTGTACAAAAACAAGTAACAACTGAAATGTGTGCTACATCTACACCAGTTAATTCTATATGGCCTTTGTATCAAAATAATAAATTAGCTACGTTTAATATTTCAAAGGGAGATTATGTATTATCATTTGATATAACCATACAAGGCGTACTGGCTCCATGGACATCTATTCTTCACGTATCGACTGGAACAGATGGTTCGCGTGCACCTGCGATATTCTTATGGCCAAATGATACAAGACTTCACATACGAATTGGTGATACGAGTAACGCAAACTGGGGACTTGATACAGATTCATTGCCTATAGGAAAAAAGACACGTGTAAGTATTGTGGCAAAAGATACAAGTGTAGCAGTAAGTGTAGACTCAAGACAATATGCGGCAACGCAGCCTACAAAACGACCTACAGGTACAGGATACATATTCTATTTATCAGATCCTTGGTATCAACCTGCAAACGCAATTATTGAAAATTTAACCTTTGTTCTAGATGATCAACCTATAAATTTAGAGCGTACTAAATAACAGTACATTATAGAATGGCGACTGTACCAGGGACTATTGTCCTCACAAACAATAGCCCGCAATTAATTCGACCTTATTGTACTGATACTGCGCTCACATTCTATTGGACAACCCCTCTATCCGACGGTGGTTCGCCTATAACTGGTTACAGTTTACAACAAAGTTCTCCTACGCCTACATCCTATGTATTTAATTCAAATGAATTTTCCACAAGAATCTCGTCCTTGACAAATGGAATAGACTATACATTTCAAATAGCCGCAAGTAATGCAATAGGAGTTGGATCGTATAGTCAATTTCGTACAGTTCAACCTGGGAATAAACCGTATCCAATAGATACATTTACATACACATCGACTGTCACGGATACCATCTTAGATTGGATTCCTGGCTCAAATGGAGGAGCAACGATTAAATGGTATATACTAAAAGCCTATCAAATCTATTCAGGGGCTTCTGTTGCAAAATCCTTGTATGGGACTACAACTACATATTCATTAAGTGGTTCTAGTGTATTATATGACTGTTTTCTAACAGCTATTAATGATCCTGGATATTCGCCAACATTCTATTACTATCAAAGCATACTTCGTCTTAGTGCAGATTCGTATAGTGGAACAGGAACTTGGAGTAATACCTCGCTCTATGGAGATACTGTCACTGGAGCAACACTGTCACAGGGCACTATTGCGAAAAATCAAGCTGGAAATGGAATTGTCTTTGATGGTGCTACTGTTTGGTCATTTCCAACTCCAGATGCTTTGATGGTATCCTATTCGCATTATACAGTACATCTATGGTATAAAGAAACAGCTATTCCTACCACGTACCCTACTATTGTGGCACAACAGTTTGGACCTGGTGGATATCAAGTTGGAAATTTAGTAAATATAGAGTACGTGTATAATAGTCATGCCATAGAAGTTGGAGCATTTGCTGGTGGATTTGCGTTTATAAATACTGGAACTGTTACAACAAATACATGGTCCTTGTATAGTTTTACAATAGGAAATGGGTATATATATGGATACAAAAACGGTACGCTTTTTGGTGATCAGGGAGGGCCCAATGCTGTAAATACAAGTAATCCAATTTATATTGGCGGAGATGCAGGAGGTGGATATATACAAGGAGAAGTTGGAGAAGTTTCTATATATAATGTTGTCATGAATCCAGCAGCAATACAAAATTATTTTAATTATACACGAGGAACGTATGGAGTCTAGTCCTACATCTCGAATAAATTACTATACAATTCTATTTTATAGACTTGTATAATATAAAATATTAAATGATTATACTTGTTCCATTAAAGATGTATTTACACCAGCAAAGAGTTGTTGAATTGCTTTATCGGAACCACTGGATGTTTCGGTAGGTAGTGGGCGTTTTTGATTGAGGGAAGGTGCAACGGGAGAAAAGGAATTGTCTCCTGTTTCTTCCTCTGGAGAAAAGGATATAGAGCCAGTGGTGGCAGTTGTAAATACAGGTTGAGGCGGGGCAGTAGGAGGAGTGACAATGGAGGCAATTGCTGGAGATTCAGGAGTGCTTTGCTGCATAACTGTTTCTAAATACATCATTTTCGCTTTATTACGTTCTATAAAGAGCATTGCTACAACGATAAACCCTGCTACACCAAGGATAGGGTGCATACATGCTAAACAAAACAGTCCTACTAAAAGTACAAGGCGTATAAGAAATAAATCTGTTACAAGTAAAATATCCTTTGGTAAGACTGGAATACTGAAAAATGCTACGATAAGACCTACAAGAATGGATGAATGAAGTGCTAGGAGCTTAGGAAAGCCGGACATTCTCTGATTGGAGTAAGGTAAAATTGACTTGTAGAAAGTTTCTTCTATACTCACAACTAACTATACCAATGGATACATATACTCGAGTATTAACGGCAAAGGGGTATGCGATACGTAAGGACTCTCTTACACAAGATCAGCAACGGATGATACGGACTCAATTAACGGTTGCCCCAGCTCCGCAATCGCGTGTCGCAGTGGCTGGAAAATCATTTGCGGTCTATTTTGAGAGTCCTTTGCGCTTTTATTTGCCACGCTTTTGGGCACGAGAGAAGTTTGGTCAAGAAGAGGCTGATGGATTGCCGGAAGGGGGTCTTTTGCCACCCTCGATACAGTTTACAGGGAAGCCATTTGATTATCAGGAAGTGATTTTACAGAAATTCATAGACGCTGGATCAAATGGATTAATTTGTGTTCCGTGCGGAAAGGGAAAGACATTTATGGCATTATCCTTGGCTGCTCGACTAGGACGACGTTTCTTGGTAGTTGTAGATAAGGAGTTCTTGCTGAATCAGTGGAAGGGAGAGATGGAAGCCTTCTTTCCAGGACTTCGGATTGGAATCCTACAAGGAACAAAAGCAGAAGTCGATCCTGCCAAGTTTGATTGTACGATTTGTATGATTCAGAGTTTGGTGCAAAAAACATATCCAGATGGAACCTTTCGAACATACGGGTTTACAATATTTGACGAATGCCACCATCTTGGAGCAAGTAATTTCAGTCAAGCATTGTTGAAAATTCAGACAAAGTATCTTCTAGGACTTTCGGCAACTCCGACTCGCGACGATGGATTGTCCAAAGTCTTTGAATGGTATATTGGCCCTCCGGTCTACTGGGAAAAACAGCGCGAGGCAGATTCTACCGTACTTGTAAAAGTCTTGCGATTTACACTTGATAGACCCTCATATACAATCGTTCCGGTAGACTATAAAGGTGAAGCAGTTCTTGCAAGATTGCTGGGACAGATTGTTACATGTGAAGAGCGAAATACTTGGATTGCTTCCCAACTTCTTTCCTTGTGCAAAGATCCGTTACGACGTATACTTGTCTTGGCAGAACGTATTACACAGCTCCAAGCTATTGAAACTATGCTTCAGTCGGCAAATCCATCCTTATCAATCGGATACTATATTGGAGGAATGAAAGAGGCTGTACGAGAAGCAGCTGGTCGAGATGCGCTTATATTACTAGCATCGTATGCGATGGCATCCGAAGCTATGAATATAAAAAGTCTCAATACAGTCATTCTAGCAAGTCCACGAAAGAAGATTGAGCAGTCTGTAGGCCGTATTTTACGAGAAAGGCCAGATGCTAGAAAGGTGGCGCCAATGATTGTGGATATAGTGGATAGTCATGGAGTGTATCAAGGTCAATGGAGGAAGCGACGAGCCTTTTATAAGGCTTGTGGCTACAAACTAGAGTTTGAATCCTATGATCCAAAGGAGTTGTCAAAGGAATCAGATTCAGAAGAAGAACAATCTAAACCTCAAGGAGGGTGTTGTATTATAGATGAATAAGTATGTGTGAATGTATATTCCTATTTATCACAGAATGTATCCTTGCTACGTTCTGTAAGTCTATTTACGCCTTGTGCTGCGGGACTTGTTCTTGCGATGCTTGTTCTTACGATTCTTCCGTGACCCCTTACGACCCTTCTTCTTACGATACCCGCCACCGGTCTTCAAGCACGCAGGGCTCGGCTGAGGTTGGGGAGAGTAAGGAGTGTGAATGCTAAAGGGAGGTCCTGCTGCAGTAGGACCGCTTGAATCTAGCAGGTCGGTGTATCCTGAACGCGGAGCTTGATACACCATAGCATCTGCCGCATAGGTATTTCCACCTACGGGAGCTCCGCCTTTTTGTAGTGTAAAGGGGGCTCCAGGAGAGGGAGATGGTACAAGTCCAGGTGGAGCTGTTAAGAAGCTAGTAGGATATCCTGGTGCTGGAGGTTGCTGGACGGAAATATTGGGCTGGGCATACTGGCCTTCGCCACAACCGGTGTAGGAGTTCTCGACAAATGCAATCTTAGAATCCCCTACTACATTTGGAACAGTTGTATAGGTTCCGCCATACATAGCACGCCTACGTCGTGTAGAACGGCGTCTACGACGACCACCACCAGCAAATCCGGGAAGACCACCCTTCGTTCCAGTATCGGATAAGAAGCCAGTAGGAGTAGCATTGCCACAGCTAGAGAATTTTACGACTTCTGCTGCATTTCCAATACTTGGGTTTGCGGGGTCTACAGAGCCTCCAAATCCATAGGAAGTTCCTAAACCTCCACCATAGAATTTTCGATTACGACTGCATCCTGTGCGTCGTTGGGCGCGCCCTTTTCTTGAATTTGAACGGGGATCCATTCTTTCTATAGAGACTAAAGAATTTCTGCCTCTCTATAGAAAGAAATAGATGGCTGAGTCAGCATCTATTTGTGTGATTTGTCACGAAATAATGGAGCCAATTCATACAGTCGTAGAACCAGAGAACTGTGGGCATAAATTTCATGTAATTTGTATTAATATATGGTTGGCACATAAACGGTCGTGTCCGATTTGTCGAGCACCTATCTCTATTGCAACCCAAATGCCATGGCGTACACTGTTTTTAATGACACTCACAATTTCACGCGAGTCACTCCTTGAGCGATCAGCATATACATATGCGTTTTTGAGCCTTTTATTGCGCCGATATAAAACCGCAGCAGATTGGACAGAACATCGCGAAAGTATTATAGCATCTATAGAACATTTTGATGTACAGGGTATACGTCTACCTTTCTTGGATATATCAAGCCGAACAACAGCAAAACGAGAAAAACAACGATGGGCAAAATTGTATGAAGAAATGGAAGAGGGGCAATTGGCACGTACGTCAGAGCGGATTCGAATAGCACGAAGAGCTATTATTCATTCCGAGTTATTTTATATGATTGCTTTTACCTGATATTTCTGAAAGGGTTCGTACCATTGAACTTCTACAGTAAGTGTTTCCTTGATTAGAAACGATTCTCGTAATTGCTTACTTAGTTCTAAACTACGAATTGCAGCAAGACCAAGTGATTCTCCTGAAGACGATGTTAGGCGATATGTATCAGGTGCTTTACTTGTTTTATCCTTGTATAATGTACATCGAATTTGGCTGACGGATGGTTGAGTTGGTTGACTAACATGTTGAAGGTTAGATGCTTCTATAGGAGCCGATGGCTCATCAAGAATAAACGCACACAACCCCAGAGACGGTTGTTGCTGTTGTTGTCTAGTATTGCGTGGTTTACTATCTGCAACCATTTTTCGTTCATGATGGGTTGATGGTTTGAATCGTATACCATCGTCCTTTACTAGATACAATTGTCGTCGTTGACCTGCTTTTTCTGGTTGAAATTCAACAGACATTGCTGGATCAAGAGATGGCAATACTGCTAGTTCAGATAGAGATATCCAATTAGGAAGTTTTATTTCAGCATCAGACATTGGATGTCCAGGATCTAGAATTGAACCGAAGAGTGTTTTCACATGATTCCATCGTTTGGAATAGGGCATTGATCCCCATAGGAGTTGTTTTTCCCATAAGGCTATATCGAAAATCCATAAAATATGATCTTGTGCATCCCATGCTACTTCGCAGACTATGGGTCCAATCTGTTGAACTTGCCTTGTATCGAATGAAATACGAATGCTGGAAAGACGATCCATATGTTTTGGATCGTACAAGAGTGCTGGAAATCCATCGGCCAAAATGAGCCATTGGGCTCGTAGGTGGCTAGGACGTACCCAGGCATAGTGTTGCTGTGTTTGAAGGGCGGTTTGACTTGCTTCTTTGACAAGCTGAAAGGTGGGAAATGGTAAAGGGTAGGATTCCAAGAGTGTAGAAAGTTTGGACTGAAATCCTGTTTTAGAACCAAGCTGTTTCAAGGCAGGATTGCTACGAATTTGGGGTTCGCTGCTACGAACAGATTGATAATTCAACATGTTTGTAGTAGGTTTCTTCTAACTATTCTTAGTGAAAAGTGTTTATATGGGTATGGATTATTCGAGTCCTAAAAACTTGCGCCCAATTTTACTAGTTGCAAACATAGCACCGCCAGATGCAATCTGTGCATAGAATACAGGAGTCCTTTTTGTACAGCATAATAAGTACACTGATAGCACAACAAAGAGTATAGAACTGAGCCAGAATAAACTTGTAAAAATGTCCATTCTTTACTCTATACATATATTTAATTATTGCGATTCAAATGGAATGTTTAGAAGGCGGAGTAGTTGGGATTTTCATCTTCAAGGGCACTCACATTTCCAAAAAAATTTCCACCGTTGCTTACAAGTTCAGGGCCAAAGTGTTGGAAGGCTTGGGAACTTGTTGCAGGAGGACCTGCTATTCCAGAAGCTGACGCAATAGCAGTTTGTTCGGGAACAATTCCAGGACTAAAACTTCTTTCAGGATTTCGTACGGATTCAGGGGCATCGGCGGCTTCTGTAGTTTCCTCATAGGGATCACTTGCTTCGGGAGGAGGAACTAGTTTGGGTGGCATGTTGCGTGGAGGAGCTATTGCAGGAGAATTGGGACCACCGCTTGCCACTACCGCATCCATTCGAGGAGGCGGTTCCTGTACCAAGGGCGCAAACGAAGGAACTTCTACGACAGAAACCCAATTTGTAAATCCTTCTGCCGAAAAATATTTTACAACAAAGTAAGCGCCTACTGCTAAAAGAAACCCTATTACCAAACGTTGCCACATCTGAATCTGCGTGGAAAAAAGAAGATGGTTTTTTTCCTTACAGGCTCTAGAACAAGTTATGACTCACGTGGATCTATCAGGCATTCTTTTGAAACAAACGCTGTATGATTCCTTTGTGAAGGAGGTTTGTGATGTTCTTTCCGAGCCTGAGGTGACTTTCGGAGATGTGATTTTTTTGGAAGGGTCATTGGCGAGCAAAGTACACCACTTTGAATTGCTTTCGAAGGAGGAGAAATGTAAGCTCTTGTCTCAGATTTTTCAGGATGTGAAGGAGGCGATGTGCCTTGCGAACCCTTCTGTTTCCCAGAAGACCGAGGAATCGTTTGCTCTTTTACAAAAGTATTTGTATTCTGTAGTACAGGTTGTTGAGGTCGCATCAACTGCGACTCGTGTACAGCCTGTGAAGAACGATAGTTGGACTCAATGCTGTGAACTGTTTCATTTACTAACTTGTTCATCATGTCTGAAAGTGGAAGTTCCGGTAGCATTGCCAGTGCCAAAGGGGCAGCTTCAAAAGGAAATACAAGTCGATGTAAAACCTCGGATTGTTCTGAAACAGGTACCCGAGGTTCCAACACCTGATGTTGTACCAACTCCTTCGACGAATGAAGATGCCAAGTCTGATCTTCCCCCTTCCAACACGGAGAATGTATAAAATTATCTGGCAATGGTTTTAATAGTTCTAATACTTCATTACAGCTAGATTCTATAGGACAAATGCGATCGAGTATTTCAAATACAGACCGCTTTGAGGACTGTAGGTCATCTTCTGCAAACCACCAACCCCCTTCCCAGTGTTGTATTTGATTACATGATGAAGCAAATACAACAGTCTCTTCAGAACTTCGAGGTGTATTCCAATAAATACGAATCATATATATCTATAGTATAAAATTGAAACTACTTTAAACAGTACTCCTTCTATAACTCTAGAATGTCTTCTTCTATACTATATGGTCTTTGTCTCGAATCAAAGGGAGACGTTAAACGTGTAAAATTACAGGATGGATCTTCTAAGATGCCATTTACAATGGATAATGTTCAAAAATGTATGAAGAAAAAGACAGCATGTCAAGTACTAGGAACGTATGAGTTTGGTCAGTATACCCTTACATTATTCGGATATACAAATGGAAAAGCAGGTACGGAAAATAAACATGAACTTCCACCCCCTTATGATGAAACACTATACTTTGGTGATATTCTTCTTGTAGCGAGTAAGAAGCATACATCTTGGGAACATCCTGTACTATTTACTCCAGAACAATATGAGAAATTTTACCAAAAGGCGTTTGGGGGGTTTGAAGAGTTGGAAGAAGATGAGGACGAGGATGAAGAGGATGAGGAGGAGGAAGTAGAAGAGGAATTGGCTGCTGATGTACCCTCTGCCAAAAAAAAGGCAGCAGAAGAATATGGTGTTCCTGAAGATGAAACAGGAGGAATAGAGGAAGAAGAACTAGAAGAAGATGAGGAGGAAGAGGAAGATGAGGAGGAAGATGAATTGGTGATGGGTGGAGAAGATGAATACGAAGAAGTTGTTCCCGTAAAGTCTCGTACATCCTCAAAGAAAAAGGCACTAAAACCAAATCTAACTGTGGTACAAAATACAGGTCGTGCAAAACAGCAAACACTTCTTATGCAATCTGGACTTCATCAAATTGAAACAATCGACCCTATTCCGTCGGATGATTCGAAGGAACACACATTTCGTACACATACACTAGAACAAATTCAACGAACTCTTGTATCACTCTTCACAGACGATGAACAGATTCAGCTAGAACAAACAATTCTAAAAAATGCACTATTGGATGCAGATACGAAATATGTAATGAAACATTTTGAAAATAGTCTATTCCAGTTATGTTATATGAATTCTGCTAGAAGAATTATAAGTAATTTAGATCCGTCAAGTTATGTACAAAATGAACATCTTCGTACAAAATTGTTGAATAAAGATTTGGAAATAGATCATTTGGCATCTATGTCTTGTATTGACTATGCTCCTGCACTATATACAGGTATGAGAGATCGTATGCTTCTTCGAGAGCAGCAGCAATTGGAAGGAAACAAGGCAATGGCGACAGATATGTTCAAATGCGGCCGCTGTCATAAGCGTGAGGCAACCTTTTATGAGCTTCAGACTCGTTCTGCGGATGAACCTATGACAAAGTTCATTACATGTGTCAACTGTGGAAATCACTGGAAACAGTAAATAATCAGAATAACACATAAAGATATATACCGTGTACATACCATAGACATATGGATTCGCGTATACAAGATACATTTACAGTATTAAACGGACGACCCTTTTTAAAGGATCCTCTTACTTTTTTCAAGATTAATCAGAAGCAGCGTACATTTTTAACAATTACAGATTCAGTATCTGTGTGGCAAGAAGATCTTTTACTGGGAGAGCGTATGTTATCAGA
>Ga0136644_10004289_pt1 | contig 10535 bp, 12 predicted proteins | sample C_130820_EF_Meta_FD_94780 | JGI IMG/M metagenome (GOLD analysis project Ga0136644, IMG submission 94780) | Freshwater microbial communities from Lake Croche, Canada to study carbon cycling - C_130820_EF_MetaG (v2) (version 2) | ecosystem: Environmental > Aquatic > Freshwater > Lake | place...
TATAATCTACTAAAAATAAATCATTTACATTAATAATATTAAATACATAATTAATAATATTAATATTTCCAAAATAAATTATTTTTAATAATTTTTCTTTATGATTAAAATCATTATAATATTTTAATAATATTTCTATTATTATTTTTTCATTTACATTTTCATATTTTATTAATTTATTTTTTATTTCAATATTCTTTTCTTCTAAAATTTTATTATTTAAATCTTTATTAATTTGTAACGTACATTCTAGTATGTTAAATTTATTCTGATATTTTATATTTAAATATTTAATAAAATTATCCTTATCTAGTAATTTACTGGTCTTTTCTATTATTTTAAATACATAATCATAATTATTTATAAGTACCGCTAAAATAGCTGTATTATACTCAACTTGATTATTTGTATGTTCTTCAAAAGTATCAACATTATCAGAATTTATATATTTATTAATTAAATATATATATTCATCTTTATTACTTATAGTACACATTTATAGAAGAAATAACGGTTATATTTCTATTAATTATATTATTTTTCAATTTTTTAATAAAAAATGAAAAATTGAAAAATATATTATTTAATTATAAAATATAAACTAGAAAATGGATAATAATTATTTTTTATTAACTAATAATCTAATTAATAAAGAAATTATAAATAATTCATTGTATGTTATAATCTTTGATAATAATAAACCAGAATTATGGAATAGCTATAAAAATAAAAATTTTATTGATATTAAAAGAGTTTTTATTGGTAAAAAAGATACTTTGTGGTCTGATTGTATTATAATGTTTGTAGAATCTAACCATAAACTCTATAAAATTAAAAATTATTTTAATAATAATACAAAAATTAATATTAAAGATTCTTTTCCTAATATTTATAAATATAAAATTATTAAAAATAAATCTGATCAATTTGAATGTAAAGCTGCTCCATGGAAAAAATCTATTAGATATCCGATACTCAATTTATATAATTTATTTATTATTAACTAATAATTTATTTTTATTTTTTATAAACGTGAATATGTTACATCACAATGACTATCTGGTAATTCTGAATTATTTAATTTAAATCCATGACTTGTTATAAAATTATTAAGATCTTCAAATAAAACTCCACCCTTGTAATATTCTTCAGTACTTATTTCTGTTGTTAAACTCTCTATATTATTTATATTGTTTTCACCAAATCCTTTTAATACAACTAACTCTGCACCTTGTACATCTAAAATTACATCGTATTTCTTATTTTCCCAATTATTCTCTTTTAATATAACTTCAATTGTCGTTGAAATTAATTTTATCGTGTCAACTTGTTGCGCATGTGACCATTTCCATACAGATGGATTCGCTTCATATATAGAAGATGATGCACCATTGTTACTAAATATATTAAATACATATTCTTTACCTACTTGATCACAAACCAGACAATTAATTGCTTTATAATTTGTATTATATTTATTATTAACAAATTCTAAATTTTTTTCTAATTGTTCAAAAATATTAGGAATGGCTTCTATAAATATACCATTTTGATATATATTTGCATAAGATTCTATTTCATGCATATCATTTGCACCAATAAATAAAATATTTTTTTTTTCTTGTATCATTTTATTATATTATTATAATTTATTTAATTTTATATATTTAACCCTAAAAAATTGATTTTTATAAATAATTTAATTATTTATAAATAATACTAAAAAATGAATATTACTATTTATTTAAAAGTTGTTTTTACCACTCGTACCAAAATTTATCATAACATTAATTCAAATATTATTATTACTGATTTTATTACATTAGTTAAACAATATGCACAAAATGATTTTAATTTATTAAATGTAGAAATAGTAGATACTGAACAAAATATTATACCATCAGAATTAGGTAATGCTTTAACTCCAGAAAATATTACTTTAAGTGAAAAATATCCTAATAAAAATTATATTGCATTCTATATTAGGCCAATATCTGAATGTATTATTTGTAATGGTTTTGATAATATTATAACATCTACTTATTATAGATGTCAACATGTTTTATGTGAAAATTGTTTCAATGAAAGTTTGAGATATAATTTAATAAGATGTCCTGTTTGTCGTAGTAGTAGAAATAATGTAACTATAAATATAAATAACTAAGTATTTTTTTGTAAATTATTTTTATCATAAATTATTTTTTAATTTATAATATTTTTCTTTATATTTCATATATTTATGTTTATATGATTCATTATTAAAACCACCATTTAAATTAATTATTTCTTTTTTTCTATCGGATAATAATGTTTTATGACTATTATCTATATTCTTTATGAAATCTTTAACTGCTTTATTTAAATCATTATTCTTAATAATTGTTGAATTTACATCGATGTATAAATCTTTACCATCCTCATCTATTTTTAAAAATATTGTAGGATATCCTTTTATTTTATCAACTAAACTACCACCATATTTATTTATAAAATCTTGTTTATTTGGACTAGGTGTATTGTCTGCAAAATCATAATTATGAAATTCATATTTATCACTATAATCATCTTTTGCTTTATTAAAAATAGGGATAAAATCTTCACAAAAACGACACCAATGTGCTCTTGCAAGTATTACTTGAGATTTATTATTCATTCTTATAATAATAAATAATAAAATAAAAATATTTATATTGTAATTAAATTAATTATTTCTAAATTATCTAATTGTTCTCTATGTAAAATCTGAATTATACTATTTTTATCTAATATAACTTCATCTGATAAATCAAATGTACTATTAGTTTTTAAAGATAAAATTATTTGTTGACCATATGAACGAGCTTTTTCTATAGTCTTATAAAAAGAATAATATTCATCGGTTTTTAATGCTCTATCATATAATAATAATTCATAAATTTTGTCATTTTTCATTACTCCTTTATATATTGTATCAGTATAATTTGGAAATTTTGATAATACTTTTGGAAATTTATTAACATCTAATTTAGTAATATTCATATCTAAACTATTTTTAACTATGTTTTTGTTAATATTATTTAATGGTTCAATTCCATTAAAAATATTTCTACATATTTTAGATTTCTTCCATAAAATTATCTGTTTAAATTCACTATTAACATTTATTAATAAATATATAAATAATATTATTACATTTATAAAATTCATCATTCTGAATATAATTTTATATGATTTATTATCATCAATAAATTTTAAATTAAATATTTATTATAATTCTTAATGCAATTGGTATATCTTCTAATAATATTTCTATTTTATCAATTTTATTAATATTTTTAATTATTATATTATCGCCATCAAAAACAGTTTTATCATTTGATGTAATAAATTCTACTTTTTTATTTGTTATATCTTCAATTTGTTTTATTATTTCAACTGTTTCATTTGTTGATACAACTATTTTTGACCAAACTGAATAATTATCATACTTTTTACATTTACCAGGTTCAATTCCATCACAATAATTTATATTTAAATTTACAAATCTATTTTTATAACTATTAACACTTTCATTATTTATTATTTTCATTTTATCATAATTTTTAATTATTCTTATAAATTCCATTACTTGAAATCCAGATATTAATGATGTTGTTGTTATCATTGCTGGAATAATTTTTCCAGCTATTTTTCTAGTTTGATATATATCTGTTTCTTCTATTGAATATTGATTATTACGAATATTTGAACATACATTTATCCAATATATATGCTCTAAATCGTCATTATCTTTGTCAAAATTAATTTTTTTTATTTCAGGAATTTTATCTATTATATTAGATATTATTTCGGTACTTTCTATTATTTCATCTGTATTTAATATTATCGAATTTATTGTTTTGTAATCAATTTCTATCCTTATTGAACTCTTAAATAACTGATTTAATATGTTGAATCCACTTTTCATGAAATTTTTTAATGTGTTTTTGCTTAGTTTTATATTTCTAGGTATTTTATTCTTATATTCTTCATCATTTTTATATCTTTCTATTAATTCATTAATAGATTTATCAAAATTTTCATAATAAATTGTTGATAATAATCTATAATAACTTTTTTCATTTTTCTCGAAATTTATATATTTTGTTATTTGTTTTAATATTATATTTCGATCAATCTCATTTAGTTTTCTTAGTTCATTTTCATCTCGATATTTTTCTATTAAATTTGGTATAACTGTAAATTCATTCTCAAATAATTCTCTCGCCCATTGAATTGTATGTTCTTGTTTATATGGAAACGATTTCAATGTACATATAGGAATTTTAGTAACATCTTCCGGATCTTTTGTACTTCCATATGTTTCAGTTAAATATGGTATAATTACTTGTATATTTCCGCTTCCTCCCATTGTTCCTGAATCTATTAACGGTTTTTCGTATTTTATTGATTGTTTATCCATGTAATTTCTTGCCTCTACATTGTCTAATGCATTCATATATATATCTATACTATTATGAAATTCTTCATTGAATATATTTTCACTTTCTTCACATACTTTATTTTCATAAACTATCACATTTATATTATTTATCATCGATTTAATTTTTAGTGCCGCGGTTTGTGATTTTGATTTTAATATATCTTTGTCATTGAATAAAAATTGTCTACTCAAATTTGATATTTCAATGTTATCCATATCAGTTATTACTATCTTTTTAACTCCCAACATACCAATGTTTTTTAATAATTCACATCCTATCGCTCCAGATCCTACTATAAATGGTACAGTGTTTTGAATTTTATCTAGTAAATTATTACCAAATATATTTATTAAACCCTCGTATTTATTTAATTTTTCATTTTCATTAATGTTTTTTTCATCAATTTTCTCTTCATCACATAAATCTAAATAATCGATATAATACCATTGCTCTATGGGTATATATTTATTACCTATAAATTTTAATACTTCATGTGATACTATACCACCAATTATGGATACGAAAGGTAATAAATCACCATGACATATATTATAAAATTTATTTGCTAATGATATTAATTTTTTATCTTCGGAATTTAAACTATTCATAAAAATTTTATAATTAGTTTCATTTTTTTCTTTATTAATTAAATTATATCCTAAGTTAATTAAATGAAGATATTCTGTCCTATCAAATGGTACTGAAAAATCTGATATAGAATAACTTATTTTTTTAATATTATCTTCTAATTTTTCGAAATTTATTCTTTTTTCTATTTTTTTTTTTATAAAATTTGTATAATTATTATAATCTTGATCTATTTCTTCATAAACTTCAATAATAAACGGACTTTTTGTACATTTTACTCGAATTTCATTTGAATTATATAATAAAATATCTCCTTCACCTAATTTGTGAAAATCTTTAAATGTTATAATTTTGCCATTTATTTTTTCAACTAATAGCTTTTCATATTCTTCTCCATCAATATCTTTAACTATAAAATTTTTACCAAAATCATTAAATGTATATGCTAATAAACCATAACATCCTGTCATTATAAATCCAATATTTAAGTCATTTGTAATTTTATTTAACTTAATACCATATTCTATGGATGAATTTGTTAAAATAATTAAATTGTATTTATTTAATTCTTTTCTTAAATTATCACTTTTTAAGATATTGACAGAATTTATATTTATTGTTGGATTTAATTCTCTTAATTTATTTAAATAACTATCATCTTCTTCTGGATAATATAATCCTGTTTTTTCATAGTTTTTTAAGATATTGTTTTTTTCGATATCTATATTATTTATACCTAATAATACTAAATTTTTTGTAATTTCTAAACTTAGTGTATTATAACCAATAATTAATATAGTTGTATTATTTATTTTACACATTACATCTCTGCCGATACTATATGATTGTCTAGAATATCGATGATCATCTTTCATATTTAATTTATCTAAAATAAATTCCATTTTGACTATTTAAAATTTATTTTTAATAATATTAATTTCTTATTTATTGTTTTATTATCAATTTTTATTTTATTTTATTTTACATATATATATATTATTATGATACTTGTTATTAGAGGACATATTCGTAGTAGTTTTAAAACAAAAGATTTTTATGATTTTATTAAAAAAATATATGATATAGATAATAATTTAATAATATTTATACATACTTGGAATATTTTTTCTAGTAATATAAGTTGGAGAAAAATAAATATTGATAATACTATAGTAACTGAAGATATAATTTATAATTATTTTAATGATTTAAAACATCTAATAAAAAATATTATTATTGACGATGATACTAAAATAAAATTAATAGGAAATATAAATGGTAATATTAAAAATTCTCGAATGCCACTTAAAGGTTGGAAAAATTATTGGTACGGTAAATATAGAATAATTGATCATATTTTTAATAATATTAATTTAAATAATAAAGAAAGTGAAAATGAAAATGAAAATAAAAATGAAAATAAAAATGAAAATAAAAATAATATGATTGTAAATTTAAGATTTGATGTATTAAATAATAGCAATAGTTTTAATCAACTAATATTAATTGATTTTATAAAAAAAAATTATTTTAATCAAAAAATATTTACTAAAAATATTTTTTTATATGATAAAGAATTTTATGGACTTGATAATATTTATATTGGTAATATTGATACTATGTATAAATTAATTCATCATTTCTTCTTTCATTTAGATGATATTTTATCTAAAGATAATGACACTATAAATCAAGAAAAATTAGTTTATAGAATAAATAATAAATTATTTATCTAACAATTAGTTATTTACACTTTTGAATATTTTAAATAAAAAAATTTTATTTAAAATGTTTATTCAGTTTATTATAACTATCTGAATTTTTTAATTTACATATACTATGTGTAGTTCCACCATTTATATCACAACCGATTGATCTAGTACATACTTCTAAACAATCATTCATTTTTTTAACCCATTTTATACAGTTTTCATTTATAATTTTGTTATCATCTGCTTTGAGAAAAAATGTATTAATATTTTCCATTATAATACATATAAATTTTTTATAGTTTTATATTGTTTTTGTCCTATTTGAAATTTCCAAAGATGTAAAAATATTTAATCTATTATTATTATCTCATTTATTATTATTATCTTATTTAATATCGTATAAAATTTATTAGTTATAATATCTGCTTTTATTTTAATAATATTGTTTGTTCCTGGACTAAATCTACATATATTATCAATATCATGTACACGTATGTAATTCAATAACTCTAAATTTATATATATGTTATTTATATTCTTGATTATTGTTATATTTTCATTTTTACTCTTCTTGTGAAATATATTACTACATATTTCAAATATATTATTTGGATCAAATATAAATCCATATACTTTTTTTTTATAATTTACTTTTTTATTTATTAAAACTATTATATTATTAGTATTTGAATCATAAATTTTATCCTCTGATAAATACCATGTATGAATATTTATATTTTTAATGTTATCTCTTTTAATTACCTGTTTAGTCTTTATTATTTCATGATTTTTAAATATTTCTTGTAATTTTATTATATTTATATCTGAATTATCTATATATTCTTCCAATTTATAATCAATTATATCATACATATCATTATAATTCCATATAAATGGATATTTTGGAAATTCAAATGTATTCATGGTATGTAATTAATTATATTTAATATTTTTTATATTAATATATGATATTGATTATAATAAAATTATCAACTTTTTATATAAATCTTGGATAATATAAATTCCATGGTAAATAATTATTCCAATAAGTATAATTCAAAAAAGCATTATACCAAGGTCCATAATATGGTATAAGAACGTTTGGATTATTATTTGAATTATTACAATTAGATGTTATATTAAATATTTTGGTACTAAAATATTCATATATAAAACTATTATTTGATAAATATATTAGTATAAAAATGAGAATTATTATTATTAAAAATTTATTCATTATAATATTAATTTATATTATTATTATAAAATTATATGAATCAAACTAATTATTTATTATTATATTTATTTATTATATTCATTGCTTTAATCTTAATAACAATAACTAATTATTATAATTGTAATTAAAATAAAAATATAAATAAATTTATTTTTTATATTTATATAATGGCAAATTTTGATAAAAATTCTAAAATACTATTATTAGTAATTATTCTTTTAATTATATATTTTATTTCATCAGATTATAAAGATAATTTTGATAATCTAACACCTGAACAACAAATTACAATGGGTTTAGAAACAGGTATTTCAGATTTTATGACTAAACCTTTACCTACTGAAATTATTTCAAAACCTGATGTAACTCAAAAAATTGATATGGTTAATGTAGCATTTCCTATATTTAATAATCAATTAGTAACAATAAATAATTTATTACAATCTAACTCAAATAATGATTCATTACAATCTACAATTAATCAATTTATAAGTGAATTTGCAGATATGGAAAATACTAATGTATCTGATATTCCACCTCAAACGCAACAAATTATTATTCAATATTTAAATAATATTATACCTACAATTAATAATAATAATATCATAAATAAAGTAATGGCTTTACCAACTTACAATAAAACTATTACTTTGAATAATATTAATATTGTTAATACATACATTAATAAATATAAATCATTATTAGACCAATTAGATGCATTTCAAAAAAATATTAATAATACTCTAAATCTTATTCAAAAATTACCGTCTAATATACAATTACAAAATATTAAAAATTTTACATTAATATGTAATAAAATATCAAGTTATCTCATTTTATTTAATTATGTATATTCTGTACTAATGCAGATCATTAATTTAATTATTGCTAGTGTTAATACACACACTAACACACCTGCCAATAATGCAATTAGTATTAATAAACCTCCCATGAATGTTCCAGCAATGACCATGCCGATTATAACAAATCCTAATTTGATGAACAGTGTTGTAGAAAACACATCAAGTGATCAAAATAATAATTATATTATGATAATTATAGCTATAGTAATAATAATAGCATTTTTATTATTAAATAATAAAAAATAGAGTATAAATAATTTATTTTTAATAAAAATTCTATTATAAATATATATTTATAATAATGGAAAAATTAAGTACTAATCATGTTATAATAATTATGTTATTAGTATTATTAATAATATGGCAACTATCATATAAAAAAATAGATTCATTTGATAGTCAAAATACTACATCAGCTTTACCACCACAAATTAATTCACTGTCAGCTATAAATGGAAATATATTAAATATAAAAACAAATGATGATATTAAAAATTTAATGATAAATGGTACTTTTAGATTAAAAGTTAATTTACCTAATGTATGGCCATATACTCCAAATCCACCAGATTCTCTTCCTATAAATCCTAATTATTTTTACTTATCTATTATTAAACCAGATACTAATTGCTCTATTATTGGACTAAATAATAGTATATTGGATATGTATGTAGATGGTGGAGAATGTAAAAATAAAAAATTAAGTATGACATCTCAAAACTCACCATATAGATTAGTTTTAATTCCAGAAGCATATGCTCTTGATGAAAAATTACCATATATTGATAATATTAATTTTAGTTTAATGAGTATATATAATCGTCATTATCTTAAAAATACCACAACAGGTTATTTTCCTACTTTATATAAAGATGATTATAAAATTCCTGTTCATGGTTATATGATTAATGATAATAAAAGTAATATTAAAACTATTCCTAATCTAGTTAATAACGTAGTAATTAAAGATTCAGAAAAACCTATTAATTTGAATAATTCTAAATTATATGTTGATTGTCAAATAGAACCTAATAACAAAACTTATTTATTAACAACAAAAGATATTCATAATGCTTCACCAGTAGATATAAATATTAATCAAGATAATACTATAAATATTTCATTAAGAAAATATGATTCATATGGAAATATAGAAGATACATTTGCATTAGTTTATTGTAATTTTGATATTGAAACAGGCAAAGATATTGTAAGTTTTTCACCTTCTGGTAAAATATCTACATTTATTAATATGGTATGCTTTGCATCTAATAAAGAAGATATGTCTAAATCAAATAAACTTGATTTTATAATTGAAAATGTATCTCTTCCTAGTCCTTTTGCAAAAAAAGCAAGTATTTTATAAATTAAAAATAATAATTTTTATCATTTTTGACAAAAATTATTTTTATAATATTAATATATAATTAATCTTTATTATGATAAATAACATAAATTCATTTATAAATACAAATAATAATATAAATAATATAAATAATATAGATAATAAATATAACACACTTATTAATCAAAAAATAAATTCAGAAATTGGCAAAAAAATATATGATATACCTACTTTAAGTACTAAAAATATAGAATTAAAAAACATTAATATATTAAATAATAATTTTCAAGAAAGAGTTTTATTAGAACAAGAAAAAATAGATAATGA
>Ga0136644_10004290_pt1 | contig 10533 bp, 7 predicted proteins | sample C_130820_EF_Meta_FD_94780 | JGI IMG/M metagenome (GOLD analysis project Ga0136644, IMG submission 94780) | Freshwater microbial communities from Lake Croche, Canada to study carbon cycling - C_130820_EF_MetaG (v2) (version 2) | ecosystem: Environmental > Aquatic > Freshwater > Lake | place: Lake...
ATCATCACCCGCTGGCGCATGCCGCCCGACAACTGGTGCGGGTAATCATCCAGACGCCTTGCTGCACCCGGTATCCGCACGCGCTCGAGGATCCGCAACGATTCCGCCCGCGCGGCTTGCGGGTCCAGTCCGCGATGGTATTTGAGCGTTTCGCCAATCTGGAAGCCGATGGTCAGCACAGGATTGAGTGAGGTCATTGGCTCCTGGAAAATCATCGCCAGCTCGTTGCCGCGCAAATGGCGCATGCGGTCTTCGGGCAGGGTCAGCAGATTGTCCCCGCCAAACAGGATCTCGCCTTCGGTGCGGCTATTGGCTTGCGGCAACAGGCGCATGGCCGACAGAGCGGTGACACTCTTGCCCGAACCCGATTCACCGACCACTGCGACGGTTTCGCCCGCGCCGACATCGAAGGACAGATTTTCGACCACCGAACGCCATTCGCCATCCACCCGAAACGAGGTGGTCAGATTGCGGATCGACAGCAGGGGCTGCGGGGACAAAGGCGCGCTCATGCTTCGCCTTTCAGTTTCGGATCGATGGCGTCACGCAATCCGTCACCCAGCAGGTTGAGGGCGAAGACCACAACCAAAATGGCCGTGCCGGGAGCCAGCACCAGCCAGTAGCTGTCGAGAATGTTTTCGAACCCTTCGCGGATCATGCCGCCCCATGTCGGGATCGGCGGTTTGACGCCAAGTCCGATAAAGGCCAGCGAGGCCTCGGTGCGGATCGCATTGGCCAGCCAGAGCGAGCCCATCACCAGAATTTCCGGCAGGATATTGGGCAGGATATGGCCCAGCAAAATCCGCGTATCCGAAAAGCCGAGTGCACGACAGGCATCGACAAATTCGCGCTCTTTCATCGCAATCGTCGGGGCCCGTGCAATCCGGGCAAATGGCGGGATCGAGGTCAGGGCAATCGCGACAATGATATTGGTCATCGACGGGCCCAGCATGGCGACAATGATCAGGCCCAGAATCAGCGAGGGGAAGGCCAGCAGAATATCCATCAGCTGCATGATCAGCGTATCAAGCCGCCCGCCGCGCCAGCCGGCAATCATGCCGATGGCCGACCCGACCACCATCGAAAGGGCTGTCGAGGCCAGACCAATGATCAGGGAGATCCGTGCCCCGTAGACCAGCCGTGCATAGATGTCGCGGCCGTAATAATCGGTGCCCAGCCAATTGTCTTCGGAGGGAGGCTTCAGCCTCAGCATCACATTCTGGTCGAGCGGATCCAGCGGGGCAATCCATGGCGCAAAAATGGCGGCCAGCACCACGATCACGAAAATCACCAGACCGACCCACGAGGTCTTGTTGGTGTTGAAAGCCCGCAGGGTCGATTTCAGGATCGTACGGGTGGGAGACAATGCTTCGCTCATTTGAATTTCACCCGCGGATCGGCAATGCCATAGGCAATATCGGTGGCCAGATTCACCAGCACCACCACCAGCGTATAGATCACCATCATGCCTTGCAGCATGGTGTAATCGCGCTGGTTCAGCGCCCCGACGATCAGCTTGCCGAGCCCCGGGCGGCTGAACACGATCTCGGTCAGCACCGAATTGCCAATCAGGATACCGAGATAGAGCCCGATAATGGTGATGACCGGGATCAGCGCATTGCGCAGGGCATGACGCCACACCACCACCGTCCACGGCACGCCTTTGGCACGGGCCGTACGGACATAATCCTCCTGCAGCACTTCCAGCATCGCCGAACGGGTGACGCGGGTAATATAGGCCGCGGTAATCAGACCCAGATTGATGGCGGGCAGGGTAATGGATTCAACCCAGGCCGACAGGCTGCCCGATTTGGCGCTGATGACCGGGAACCAGTGCAGGCCGATCGAAAAGGCCAGCAGCAACAGCAAGGCCGAAACGAAAGGCGGGAAAGACAGGCCGAGCAGCGAGCCGATGCGGGCCGCATAATCGGTGAAACGGTTGCGCCGCACCGCAGCAGCCACGCCCAGAGGCACACCGATCACCACACCGATGATCAACGATAAAAAAGTCAGTTCCAAAGTCCAGGGCAGCACGTTGAGAACCTCCTGGATCACAGGACGCCCCGTCATCATCGACGTGCCCCAATCACCGCCCAAGGCTCCCCAGACGAAAACAACATATTGATGATACAGTGGCAGGTTGAGCCCGAGCCGCTCGCGCAAAGCCTCGATGGCTTCGCGGCTGGCCTGATCGCCCAAGATCACTTGGGCAGGATCACCCGGCACAATCCGCACCAGCACAAAGACGAGCGTCAGCACAGCAAACAGCGTGATCACCGCAAAACCCAGACGTCTGATCAAAAAAGCGGTCATGCGGCTCCACTCAAAAAAAGATCGGGCGCAGCCTCAGCCACGCCCGATCTCGAAACAGGCTTATTTCGTGAACTTGGTTTTTTCTGTCACGGGAGGCGACAGGTTGAGCGAGCCGTTCAGCTCGTAACCGAGATCAAGATTGTCCTTCCACGCCCACAGCTGCAGCTGCTCGTAAACCGGAATACCGCAGACATTGGTGACCAGTTTTTCCTGCGCGGTCTTCCACAGGGCCTTCTGTTTGGCGGCATCAGTTTCCACCCGTGCTGCACGGATTTCGCTGTCCGCAACATTGCAGAAGGTGAAATTGGTGATTGCGGTCGGTGTGCCGATGTTGGAGGCCGAGTCATAGAACTGGGTCAGATAGACATCGGCCACAGGGAAGCGGGCGGCCTGATAATGCACGATCGGCGACAGACCCTTGCGGATCTGGGCATGGAAGGTGGCATGTTCGACCAGTTCGATTTCGAGATTGATATTGGCCTTCTTCAACTGGGCCTGCACGGCTTCGATGAAGGTCTGCATCCCCGTCAGGGTGGTGTGGATGGTTTTCACCGTCACACCGTTCGGATAGCCGGCTTCGGCCAGCAAGGCCTTGGCTTTGTTGACATCATAGGCATAGAGCGGTGACTTCTCGTCGGTGCCGAGATAGCCCGATGGCACAACCGAGACAGCCTCGCGCGAGGAGCCCGCACCCTTGAACTGGACAATCGCCTTGCGGTCGATCGCATGGGCAATGGCCTGTCGCACGCGGATATCATCGAGCGGCTTGCTGGTGATGTTGAGGTAGAGGGCGGACAATTCGCCAGGCTCCATCGCCTTCACCTTCACGCCCGGCAATTTCGAGGTTCGGTCGACCCAGGTCTGGTCCTGCTTGCCGTAGATCATGTCCAGCTCGCCGGACTGGAAGGCCAGATCGCGGCTGGAGTCAGCCGGAATATAGCGGTAGGTGATGTCTTCCAGCACGGGGGCGCCACGGAAATACTGCTTGTTGGCTGTCAGCTTCACGAATTGCTGCGGCTGGTATTCGGCAAACTGGAAAGGACCGGTGCCGATCGGCTTCTTGCCGAAATTCTCGCCCATCTCTTCGGCTGCCTTTTTACAGACCATGTTGCCGCCGTTGATATTGGCGACATAACCGAGAAAGCCCGCGACCGGATTTTTCAAGGTGATCTTCAGCGTGCTGCCATCGACAGCCTCGACCTTGTCGACGGCGGCGAAATCACCCGAATAGGAGGAGGTCGCCTTGTTGGAAGCGCGCTTGATCGAATAGGCCGCATCTTCCGCGCTGAACGGACCATAGCCGTGGTGGCACTGCACGCCGGACCGGATCTTGAAGGTCCATTCGGTACCATTGGCATTGGTGGTCCAGCTTTCGGCCAGATCGGGCTCGATGAAATCAGGGCTGGCCTGTCCGGGCTTCACCCGCACCAGACCGTTGAAAATATAGTTCAGCAAGCCTTTGTCGGGTGTGGTGGAAGCCAGATGCGGATCAAGCTTGCCCGCATCGGCCGAGCCCATGCCGATCACCAGCGACTTCTTCTGTGCTTGGGCCGGATCAAGCCCGAAACCCGCCGCAAGCCCCGCCGCAACGGCCAAGCCCAAAATCATATGTCTTTTCATTCGCGCATCCCCCAAACAGGCCTAAAGCCGGAAACCTGATTGTGACCGCAATCAGGCCCATGATGCAAGCCCCCTTGCACAAACAGAATTCCGACATGTGCCTGATCTACGAGGTCGGGGCCACCGGGGGCAAATCCACACTTAAAATCAGCACCGGCAATTGGTAGTCGGGGTTTGGCTGATGGATCGATTTTGTGGTTTGCTGCCCGTTTTATCCTATGATACGGGATTTTATGTCGGGAGGCGCGGGGACGGCTGGTCCGCGCCAGAAGTGTGCAGACCCCCAGAGTATTCTGCACCTCCTGACTTATCAAACGGCACAAGGATCTTCAAATTTCACCGGCAGCCTCTTCTAACAACCGGCATGACGGGTTAGGCTGATGAGAGTACTCCTGATCGTCTCTTGATCCTGCCGGAGAGCCTCAACATGACAAACCCCTTTTGGTGGGATGCCGCCCCGCGCGAGCCCGAACAGGCGCTCACGCTGCCCGCGCAGGCCGATTGTGTGGTTGTCGGAGCTGGCTATGCGGGCCTCAATGCCGCATTGACACTGGCACGCGCCGGACGCTCGGTAGTTGTGTGCGAGGCAGGCCCGCCCGGCTTCGGGGCTTCGAGCCGCTCCGGCGGCATGATCGGCCACGGGCATCGCCTGTCCTATTCCAGCCTGATTGCGCTGTATGGTGCAGCCAAGGCCAAAGCCCTGATCGGCGAAGGCATGGCCTCGCTGGATTACGTCAAACAGTTGATCGGCAGCGAAGGAATCGACGCCCATTTGGCCGCCGTCGGCCGTTTGCGCGGCGCCTGGACGCCGGCTGATTACGAGACCATGGGGCGCGAAGCCGATTTGTTGAGGCGCGATCTCGGACTGCCGGTCGATGTGGTCCAAAAGGCGGATATGCGCAAGGAAATTGCCACAGACAGCTATCAGGGCGGACTGGTGTTCCACAGCCATGGCGGCGTCCATCCGGCTTTGTTCCAGCAAGGTCTGCTGGCTGTGGCGCGCAAGGCAGGCGTGCGGATTGCAGGTTTTACCCCTGTCAGCCGCATCGATACCGCACCGGACCAAAGCCTTGTCCATACTGCGCGCGGTGTCATCACAGCCCGCGATGTGATCGTGGCCACCAATGGCTATTCGACCCGGCCCGTACTCGATTTCGCCCGCCGTCTGGTGCCGATGCCGAGCTTTTTGATCGCCACCGAGGAGATCGGCGAAAACCGAGTGCGCGATCTGATCCCGAATTTGCGGATGATTGTCGAGACCCGCGAAAAGCATCTCTATTACCGCCCATCCCCCGATGGCAAACGCATTGTTCTGGGGGGACGCGCCGCCTTGCATCCGATTGATCTGGATGAAGCCCGATCGCGCCTGCGCAAGGAACTGGTGGCCCTGTTTCCCTCGCTGGAGCATACCGCGATCAGCCATGTCTGGACCGGCTATGTCGCCATGACACGGTCTGATCTGCCCGGCATCGGTAAGCTCGGCGGGCTCTGGTATGCGCTGGGCTGCAACGGATCGGGGGTCGCACTCATGCCCTATCTGGGCCACAAGCTGGCATTGAAAATTCTGGGAGATCGCGACGGCGCCACGGCCTTTGACGACATCCCGTTCAAAGCCATCCCGTTTTATGACGGCCGCCCGTGGTTCCTGCCGCTGCTGACAGCATGGTACCGCGGACGCGACTGGCTCAGAGGCAATTAACGGCTGACGGCAACGCCGTATTGTCCGGCCGCTGTTTCGACCCAGTGCCACAAATCACCCGCCATCGAGCGCATGCAGGACAGTTCGAACACCGCGTCCGCATCCACCGAAATCTGGATCGACAAGGCACCCAGCAGCGTCACCCGGCCAGAACCAGGCGGAAAGGCACGCGGATCGCAGTCGATCATCACGCCCTTGGCCAGCACATCCAGAACATTCGGCCCCGACAGCTGCAACGAGGCCCGCGAGCCGGTCTGGTCGATCACAGTGGCCTCAGCCCCGAACAGGCGGGCAAGACTTTCGCCTGAAGGCGCCGTTGCGCTCTCGATAAAATACTGGTCGGGCGCAGTCGGCAATATCCACATGCCATCGCGCAAGTGACGCTGAGCGAGGCTCAACGCAGACGCCCCGGATTGCGCTGCCGGACAGATCACACCCGCGGCAAAACCGTGATCGAGTAAACGCACCTGCAGGCCGGCACGGTCTACCGCTTTGCCATAAGAGCCGGGTTCAACAAGTCCGTGCCAGACCGAACGTCTCGCCAATAAGGTCTCATCCATGCAGCCGTTCTCCCTTCGGATCGACAAAGACCGGCGAGACGATCTCGACCTCCGTATCCAGACCGCGAAGCGCGTCATAAGCGCGCACCCGTTCGCCGATACGCTGCGGTCCGTTCTGCAACAGACCCAGACCGATCAGACTGCCGCAATGGGGCGAATAGGCGACCGAGGTCATGTAGCCCTGATCATGGTCGATCGTCGCAGGCTGTCCGAGCGGGAGAAAATGCGCGCCCGCCGTTATCCGTGCCGCCGGATCAACCGGCCTGAAACCGACCAGCTGCGGCCTGTCCTGCGCCAGCAGATCCGGACGCTGCGCCATCGCGCGGCCGATAAAATCCTTTTTCCGCGACATCATTTTTTCAAGCCCGAGATCACGCGCGGTTGTGGTGCCGTTCAGCTCGTTGCCGGCGACATGGCCCTTCTCGATCCGCATCACGCCCATCGCTTCGGTGCCATAGGGGGTCAGACCGAAGTCACGCCCGACCTGCGCCAGATGACGCACCACGGCATCACCGTAATCGGCAGGCACGGCCAGCTCATAGGCCAGCTCGCCCGAAAAGGAGACCCGGAACAGGCGGGCGGCCAGGCCCTTGGCCAGCTCAAATTCCCGACAGGCCAGATAGGGCACCGCCTCGCCAGACAGGTCGATCGACGGACCCAAAGCCCGCTGCAGCAGCGCACGCGATTGTGGGCCCGCAATGGCCAACTGGGTCCAGCGTTCCGTCACCGACACCATCCGCACATCCAAAGCGGGCTGATGGACCTGATGGCAGAAATCGAGATGGTTCATGACCATCACAGCCTGTGCGCTTGTCGTGGAGATGAGATAATGCTGATCACCCAACCGCGCCACCGTGCCATCATCCATCACGAAGCCGTCTTCGCGCAACATCAAACCGTAACGGGTGCGGCCGATGGGCAGGGTCGACATCAGATTGCAGTAGACAAAATCCAGAAAGGCGGCAGCATCGCGCCCGTGCACCTCGATCTTGCCGAGCGTCGAGACATCGCACAGACCCACGCCGGCCCGCACGGCCAGCACCTCGCGATCGACCGTCTCGCGCCAAAGACTCTCGCCGGGCTTCGGAAAATATTGCGCGCGCAACCACAGGCCGGTTTCGACAAACACCGCTCCCTGGTCAGCAGCCCATTGATGGGCGGCAGACAGGCGGGTGGGGCGGAAATGTCTGTCCCTGTGCGCACCCGCCAAAGCACCAATCGCGACCGGCGTATAGGGCGGACGGAATACCGTGGTGCCGACCTCGGGGATGCTGGTGCCGCACAGGCCCGCCATCACCGCCAGCCCCGTCACGTTGGAGGTCTTGCCCTGATCGGTGCCCATGCCCAGCGTCGTGTAACGCTTGAGATGTTCGACCGAGCGGTAACCCTCCCGATGCGCCAGTGCGACATCATCGCTGGTGACATCATGCTGCAAATCGATGAAGGCCTTGCCTTGGCCGGCCACGCTCCAGACCGGACAGCCCTCTTGCGGATCATCCGAACACGACAGTGCCTCGTAGGCACCGGCCTTGAAGCCGCAATCTTCTGACGCTGCGGCGCCCTGCTGCCAGCCTTGGGCCAGTGCCTCCCCCAGCGAGAAAGCACCCGTGACCGCACCGGCGATCCGCATGCCCTGCGGGAGGTGCTGCGGCACGAAACAGGCGCGCTGCTCGTCCCACACCGGCTTGTTGTTGTGGTGGCAGGTCAGATGCAGGGTCGGGTTCCAGCCATTGGAAACGGCCACCGCATCGCAATCAATATGTTCCTGATAGCGGTCGGTGGCGATCGTGATCCGTGTCAGGCCTTGCGCGCCACTGGTGTCGATGATCCGCGCACCCAGCACCACCCGCACCGAGAGACGGCGCGCTTTGGCTATCAGATCGGCATTCACGCTGTCGCGGGTTTCAACCACACAGGTTTCGATCCCTGCGGCATGGGCATCGAAAGCCGTGGTCCAGCCTTCATCATGGCTGCAATGGACCACGAGGCTTTTGCCCGCTGCAACGCCGTAGCGGGTGAGATAGGTGCGCACCGCCGAACCGAGCATCACGCCCGGACGGTCATTGCCCGCAAAGACCAACGGCCGCTCGATCGCGCCAGAGGCCAGCAGGCTCTGCCTCGCAACAATGCGCCACAGGCATTGGCGGGCATGGAAGGCCTCGGGCACAACGCCTTCGGGCACCAGACGTTGCACCACACCATAACTGCCGCCATCATAGACACCGAACACCGTGGCACGCGCCATCATGCGTACATTGGGCAGAGCCGCAAGCTCGGCCTGACAGGCGGCAAGCCATTGGCTGGCCGTGCCTTTGCCGATCCCGTAATGCTCGGACAGCAACCGGCCGCCAAACACAAAATCATCCTCGCAGACAACGACCCGCGCGCCGGCTCGCCCCGCCGCTAGAGCCGCATTCAAACCGGCCGGACCGGAGCCGATCACCAGCAGATCGCAAAAAAGATTGGCCTGCTCGTACCGGTCGGGATCATGCAGGTTGGAAGCCTTGCCCAACCCGGCCGCCCGCCGGATCAGCGGCTCGTAGAGCTTTTCCCACAGCGCGGCCGGCCACATGAATGTTTTGTAATAGAAGCCTGCCGCCAGAATATCGGACAGCACATTGTTGATGCCCATCACATCGAAAGCCAGCGAGGGCCAGCGGTTCTGGCTGACAGCCCTCAACTGCGCAGTCAGCTCAACCGTTGTGGCGCGGATATTCGGCTCGGTCCGGTCTCCGGTTCCCAGCGTGACCAGCGCATTGGGCTCCTCGGCGCCCGCACCGAACAGCCCGCGGGGGCGGTGGTATTTGAAGGAGCGGCCGACCAGACCGACACCATTGGCCAACAAAGCGGAGGCCAGACTGTCACCGGAAAACCCCTGCAGCTTTTGGCCGTCGAATGAAAAATCAAGCGGTGCGGTGCGATCGACAACCCCGCCCCTGGCCAGCCGGAAGCCGCTCATGATCCAGCCCTCCCGCCGCGCGCGGGTGTGACGGCACCCAGATCATGGGTCTGGGTGTGGCGCTCGACCACAAGCCATGTCCGGCATACCGTGTGCAGCCAGTATTCCTTGTGCCAGCCCAGCGGATTGTCGCGCAGATAGACGTAATCGGCCATGGCCTCTTCGGTGTCTGGGCGCACCGGTCCGGCATCACCGCGATAGGTAAATTCCCGGGAATCCCGTTCACCGCAATAGGGGCATGGAAGGCGCATCGGACAGGCTCTCTCTAATGCAGATTGGGTTGGGCACCGACGCCCTTTTCATCGATCAATGCTCCGCGGGCAAAACGGTCAAGCCGCAAGCGGTCCGCCACAGGATGCGGCTGGTCATTGGCAATCAGATGGGCAAAGCAATAGCCCGACCCGGGCGTGGCCTTGAAGCCACCATAGCACCAGCCGGCATTGAGATAGAGATTGCCGACCGGTGTCTTGTCGATGATCGGCGATCCGTCCATCGACATGTCCATCACCCCGCCCCACGAGCGCAACAACCGCACCCGTCCCAGCGCGGGCCACAGTGCCATCGCCGATTCCATCACATCCTCGACAACCGGCAGATTGCCGCGCTGGGCATAGGAATTGTAGCCGTCGATATCACCGCCGAACACCAGCCCGCCTTTGTCCGACTGGCTGACATAGAAATGCCCCGCGCCAAATGTGACAACCGTGTCGATCATCGGCTTCAGGGCTTCGGACACGAATGCCTGCAGGACGTGGCTCTCGATCGGCAGGCGCATCCCAGCCATGGCGGCAAGCCGCGAGGAATGGCCGGCCCCCGCCAGCGCCACCTTGCCTGCGCCGATAAAGCCTTTGGTGGTTTCGACGCCCGTCACCTTCCCCTTGTCGATGCGCAGGCCCGTGACCTCGCAATGCTGGATGATATCGACGCCCCGCCGGTCCGCTGCCCGCGCATAGCCCCAGGCCACAGCATCATGGCGGACCGTGCCGCCACGCTTTTGCAGCAGGCCGCCCTTGATCGGAAAGCGGGCATTGTCGAAATTGAAGAAAGGCACGAAAGCCCGCACCTGATCGGCATCGAGCAGTTCGGCATCCACCCCGTTGAGACGCATGGCATTGCCGCGTCGCACATAGGCATCGCGCTGGGCATCGGTGTGGCACAGGTTCAGCACGCCGCGTTGCGACACCATGGCGTTGAAATTGATATCCTGCTCCAGCCCTTCCCAGAGCTTGAGCGACAATTCATAAAAGGCCGTATTGCCCGGCAACAGATAGTTGGAGCGGATGATGGTGGTGTTGCGGCCGACATTGCCCGAACCGACATAGCCTTTTTCCAGCACGGCAATACGGCCGACATGATGGTGCTTGGCAAGATAATGGGCGGTC
>Ga0136644_10004292_pt1 | contig 10532 bp, 8 predicted proteins | sample C_130820_EF_Meta_FD_94780 | JGI IMG/M metagenome (GOLD analysis project Ga0136644, IMG submission 94780) | Freshwater microbial communities from Lake Croche, Canada to study carbon cycling - C_130820_EF_MetaG (v2) (version 2) | ecosystem: Environmental > Aquatic > Freshwater > Lake | place: Lake...
CGATGGGGGTGGATGTCTGTTACACCAATCATGCGGCAGCGGATCAGAACTCAGCCGATAATCTCCTCGTGCTTCTCGCCGCCGCAGGATGCAACTACTTCATGGGGGTCCCATGCAGCGATGATATCATGTTGAACTATCAATCCACCAGCTACCATGATGCCATCGGAGTTCGACAACTGTTAAATCTTCGTCCCGCACCTGAATTCAGTGCGTGGCTCGAGACCTCTGGCCTCTTCCGTCAAGGAAAGTTGATCGAAAATCCCGCTTCAGCAGAACGTTGGCTCCAGGAAATCTCCGGACTGCTCCCCCCCCCATGAACAGCCATCTTACTCCATTTCACCGGGCCCACAGTTCATCCCTGTCCCGCCCCGAGGACCTTCAGGCCTTGGTTCAATCAGTGAGTCCCGCACGACTGCTCACGGGGCGTGTCGGTCCCGGCTACCGGACCCGGGTTCAATTGGAACTGCGCCGCGACCATGCCGCAGCCCAGGACGCTGTTTTGAGTGAATTCCAAATGGAACAGGACTTTCCGTCCGATTTAATCGCCCGCCTGTCACTGTTTGAGGTACAGACCCAGGCCAGATCCAAATCCGAATATCTGCTGAGACCCGACTTGGGCAGGCGCCTCGGCCCGGATGCAGAGCAAATCCTGAAGACCAGATGCCGAATGGGCCCGGAACTCCAAATTGTGATTGGCGACGGCTTGTCAGCCGCCGCAACGCGCACCCAGGTACCCGCTTTGCTTCCCGAACTGTTCAAATCCGCGACCACTCAAGGTTGGCTCGTCGGCCAACCCTTTTGCATCCGTTATTGTCGGGTAGGCGTATTGAACGAGGTGGGGAGAATCCTGGGTCCGAAGGTGGCCGTCCTTCTGGTCGGAGAGCGACCCGGCCTTGCCACTGCGGAAAGCCTGAGCGCCTATCTCGCCTTCGAACCGCGCCCCGGACAGACCGATGCCCATAGAAATCTTGTTTCAAATATTCATTCGAGGGGGGTCTCCATAACAGAATCCGTGAACCGAATCCTATCTCTCGCGTCTCAAATTCGAGCTTATCAAATCAGTGGACCCACAATCAAAGAAGTCTCTCCGGTATGCCGAGAAACGCATGCGCTCGATGTCACTTAGTCCAATTCAAGACCGAGTTCGCCACTGAATGTCCGGCCACTGGGCAACAGCCGTGGATCGCAATGAAACGGCACCTTCCCACTTGTCCAGACGGGCGGGGTCGTTTCCGCCGCCCCTCCGACCCGTGAATCCTCAGATGTCCACTACCAGCGGATGCGATAAAAACGATTGGGAACATTCGCCGATTTTGAATCCGTGAAATGGGTCTGTCCATTGGATGGATTGGAACTCCCGGGAACAAAACTGATGGTGTTCGTACTGAGCGGCGCCCAGGCCGGAGCGGCAACGGACGGGCTCGCCTCAATCACAACAGAAGCGTTGGTGGCCCAGGTGATGGTAAAGCCAAATCCGATGTCAGAGATTCCAAACTGGGCTCCGGTTGTCAGGATGACCGGGTTTAAGAAAGCACATTCGGCAGTGCGAGCCCCGCCATAGGTGGGTCCCCAACCCTTGGCCCCCGGGAGGTAGCAAACAGTGGTCGGGGAACCGGCGAATAACGGGGACGAATCCATGAGGGGTGGATTGCCCTCGAAATTGATCTGCAAAAGAACAGGACATTGGGCGAATGCGGCTGTTCCAATGCTCGAAACGCCTCCAGGGATGGTGAGGATCGGCAACTTGGCGCATCCAAAGAATGCATATTGTCCAATTCGATTCACACTCGACGGAATACTGATGGCTGACAATTGATAACAATATTGGAAGGTGTAATCGCCAATTTGTCCGACACCCTCAGGAATCACAACGGATGTCAGACTGGAACAACCATAGAATGCCCCATTCCCGAGGTAAACGACCCCGCCCGGAATTTCAACGGAGGTCAAACTGGAACCCGAGAAGGCAAACGTGCCGATGTTTGTCACGCTTGTGGGGATTTCGACGTGAGTGAGTCCGACACGGGTGAACGCTCCACCGCCAATCGTGGTCACTCCATTGGGGATGATGTAGCTGGAGGCAGTAATGCCGAGCGGGTACTGAATCAACACAGTCCGCGCCTTGTCGAAAAGCACGCCCCCAACGCTGCTATACACCGTATTTAATGGGTCCACCTGAATCTCGGACAAACGTGCACATTGGTTGAGCGCGTTGGCGGCCAGGAAGGCGACTGTCTTTGGAACGATGATGCTGGTCAACTTCGAGCAGCCTGAGAACGCAAACTGCCCCACGGCAAGCACTCCATCCGGCAAGATTGCTTTCGCCAGACCGGTGCCCGCGAAGGAGAAATCGCCAATATAGGTCGTGGCGGCAGGAAGCGGTGCGTTGGTGAGTTTACCGCATTGATAGAAGACATAATTACCAATGTTGGTGACGGATTTGGGAATCACCACTTCGCCCAGGCTGGCGCACCCGGAGAAAGCCGAATCACCAATAAGGTTGACTCCTTCGGGAATCGAAACGGTCGACAACTTGCCAGAAGCGTTAAACGCATCGTCGAGGAGGCTGGTCACACCGGAAGGAATGGTAACGGAGGTCAACTTTGAGGCCTGGAAGGCCCCGAAGCCGACGGTCTTCACAGTACCCGGAATCGAATAGCTGGGTATGGTTAATGCCTGGGGATACTGGAAAAGCACCGCCCGGGACTTGTCAAAGAGAACCCCGTCCAGGCTTGAGTAGTAGGGATTCGACGGATCGACGTCAAAGGCCAGAAGATTACCGCAGGCTTGGAAAACATAATCACCCAAATTCTTGAGACTGGCGGGAATCGAGAGATAGACCAGGCCGGAACCAGCAAAAGCGTTGTCGCCAATCGTGGCCAGATTCCCCGGGAGGACGATGTTGGTGAGTCCTGTGCAGCGGTAAAAGGCATAATCCGAAATGTTGGTGACGGCGTCCGGGATCGTGATTCCGGTCAAATTCGTGCATTGATAGAAAGCATGCGATCCAATGCTGGTTACCGGCAAACCGTTCACCAAAGCCGGAATGACCGCAAGATTGGAGGAACAATTGTAGCCGGTGATGGTAATGGAACCGCCCTCTTCCAGATAGCTGAAGCCATTGGTGGTCTGTGCATTAGCGAATTCCACTCCCACAAGGAGGAGCAGTCCGGTCAAAAGCCGGCAAGCGGCAAAAAAGCCAGCCCGGGTCATTTGGCCCACAAGATTCTTGAAATACGACGGGAATGGATTCATGGATACAAGTTGTTAATATACGAAGCCCACCCTTTCAATCTGTTCGTCCATAAAGGACGGATTTAGAAGGCCCTTCCTCCTGAAAGGGAATGAGCGGCTGCGATTTTCTTGTTTGTTATCTGATTTACATCCTTTCCAATGCTATTCGGTGTCTCAAAACAGGTTATCTCGAGCCTCTGCGAAGGCAAGACGCAAATTGATTCACTTCGGCTGTGGAATCGACCTTCCTTGGTCAAAGCATCAACGGTTCGGTCTCACTTTCAACAAAAATTGGGCATGGTTCGAAACCTCATTCACAGCATACGAAACCACGGACAGGGTTTCCCCAAGTCCTCATTCCCAAATCAAAAAGCCCGACAAGTGCCATTTGTCGGGCTCTGAATTGAATTCCCCGGGGACACCATGGCTGCCCCCTCTGTCCGTCACGGCTTGGGCAGGCTGCGATAGTAGCGCACGGCCCCGTTGGCCGTTCCATCGGTCCCAACCGACGAACCTCCGAGCGTCAACACATTAGTCGAAAAGTTCGGCCAATATCGTCGGTGGTGTTCTGAGCCACTGTGACCCCGCCCACATCCAGGCGATTTGGGTTTCGGTCAATCGTTTCATCAAACACAATCTCTGCGCCTGGAGCACCTTTGGTCACCCCGGGAGCAAACAGACTCCGGTCGTGGGACTCGTCGTACCACACACCCGAACTGCGGGGGGGAGCCACCAGTCACCAGAGCCAGGGTTCCGGGAAAGGAATCGGAAGGCTTCGGGCAACTGGCCTGGGTGTGAACCGTTCCGGTCGAGGCCAGGGCAGCCAGTGTCGAACCCGAATTGGCGTTGATTTAATTGGCCAGATCGATGGCATGCAGTTGAAGTTTCAAGGCTGCAGTGCATGCACCCGTCATTGACACTTTTTAACGATAACGTTACAAGTCCGTTCCAGGCTTTCAACAGTCGTGTGACATTCGCCTTTCCGGGACGGACTACTCGAGAATCGGACGGTGACTATTGCCCAAAAACCGGACGGTCCGAGGAAGTGATCATCCAAACCACGATCCCTACAAACGCCATCAGCACCAGCGCCGTCACAATGCCCATCACCACGGGCGATGTTGGCTTCGCTGGCATCATTAGCTTTTTGTTACTTGTTTTGCGGGAAAACACGGGGAAAATTGGATCACTGTTGGAGCGGATATTAAGGCGGGGTTTTCGCCACAGAAGATATTGCTCAAGTGGCCCCGAATCGCAAGCATGAAACCATTGTTTTCTTGGCTCTTATCCATCCCGGGGCGATTTGACCGTTTCAGCCGAATCACAGGCGGAGGTTCACCCCCATCGACCGGGGAGATCCTGAGCAAATGGTGTGATTCCGCGTAAGGGCATGCGCCCCCCCGGGCGGGGTGACCGATTCATCGGCTGACGCTAGTGTCGTGTTTCCGAAACAGCTTACAGTTTGCCGCGAGGGATTTTAGGCGCAACAAACTGCAAGCTATTCGGGATATACGACACTACAAACCATCCCTTACCGAGGGCCGTTTTTTGAATCCGCAGGAATCGCTCGAAGGATGGCGGCCACCACCTCACTCGCATGCTGGGCAACCACCGGTTCGTTGATCTCCTCCGGATTCTGGCCCTCCTGGCCTCCGGCAAGGTCGCTCAGGCTGCGGACAATCAGAAACGGAACATGGTTGGCCCAGCAGACCTGGGCGACAGCGGTGGACTCCATGTCCAAGCATTCCGCTTTCCAAACGCGAAATGCCCATTCTCGATAGGCCCTGTTATCGCAAAACACCGGCCCACTGACGCCCGTACCTCCCACCGTTACAGCACAAGCATGGTCGGCGTAATTGAATACGCGGAGCCCAGAAACGGCAATTCGGGCAAATTCCAGCAACCGGGGATCGGCGGCAAAGGAGTCAACCGAGTGAACCTCCGAATCACCTTCCCGAATCACATGGAGGTCGACGGGGAAGATGAAACCAAAATTCTCGTACTTTTGCCGGAATCCGGCATCAAAGCGGTATCCCCTGCCATCCGGATAAGGATTAAAATAGGCAGCCTCGCTGTGGTGCGCCCAGCGTTCAGGGATGACCACGTCGCCCACCCCGTGTGAAGGATTGATTCCGCCGGCAACCCCTGCAAAGAAAACGGTGGTCACTCCCAGGCGATCAATCGCCCATTGGGTCGTCATCGCCGCGTTGACCATGCTGACTCCTGACGGCAGAAGCACCAAATCGTGACCGGAATAGCGCACCGATTGACATTGAACGCCATTGATCCACTGAACCTTGTCGGGACGACCGTTCCCGAGAAATGCGCGCTGATTGGCGAGTGTTTCCGGTCCAAAAGCGGAAAAGACGGCATAGCGGGGTGTCTGCGGCGGAACGGATAAAACGGCCTCCTTCGATGGGCTGATGCAACCACCTGAGAGAAGCGGAACCCACGGCAGAAGCCATTGAAACGGTGGGATTCTCCAAAACGCCTTCATTTCGCGATCAGGTGGAACAGGAAAAGCACGGCAAGGACATAGGCCAAGGGTCGTACCGTCCGTCCCCGGCCGATCAACAGGTTCATCGCGACGTAAACCACAAACCCCAGGGCAATCCCTTCAGCGATACTGAAGGTCAACGGCATCGCCAGCATGGTGACCACTGCCGGCACGGCTTTGCTGAAATCCTTCAAATCCAACTCAACCACACTCTGCATCATGAAGATGCCCACAATCACCAGGGCCGGTGCGGTTGCCGCCGCCGGGATGATGCTGATGAGGGGGTTGAGGAACAAGGCCAGTAGGAAGCAAGTGGCGGTCGCAACGGCCGTCAGCCCCGTTCTTCCACCGGCCTCGACCCCGGCAGCGGATTCGATGTAACTGGTGACGGTGGAGGTGCCCAAACTGGAGCCAATCATGGCTGCGGCGGCATCCGCTGCCAGTGCACGTCCCAAACTGGGTAGATTGCCAGCTGCATCCAACAGACCGGCACGCTGGCAGACAGCGATCAGCGTCCCCATGTTGTCAAACAAGTCCACGAAGAGGAGCGCCAAAAGAAGAGGCAGGCAGGCCTGCCAATGGGTCCAGAAATAGGCAAGATCCAGCTTGAGAAACAACGGTTCAAGCGAGGGTGGAGCGGCGAAGATTCGCGTCGGATGGGGTGTCAGCGTGCCCCCATCGGGCGACGGAAGTATCAGACCTATGAGAGTCAGAATGCCTATCGTGAGAATGATCGCTCCCGGAACTTTACGCCAGACCAGGACGGCAGCCAAAATCAACCCTCCAAGAACGAGCAACGGTGCGGGCTGGCCGAAGTTTCCCAGGGTCACGTAGGTTACTGGATTGGAGACGACCACTCCCCCACCCTTGAGCCCGATAAAGGCGATAAAGAGCCCAATGCCGCAGGTGATCGCCAGCTTCATCTCCTGGGGAATGGCCTCGATGATCTGACGCCGGATGCCGGTCACACTCAGGACAAAAAAGATGACCCCACCATAAAAAACCAATCCCAAAGCGGCGGGCCAGGGAATTTTGGCTCCAAGGCACAGGCCGAACGCAAAAAACGCGTTCAATCCCATCCCGGGTGCCAACGCGATGGGGTAGTTCGTTGCGAGCGCCATGACCAGAGTCATCAGCGCCGATGCCACAGCTGTAGCGGTAATGAGCGCCCCTTTGTCCATCCCCGTCTGACTAAGTATGGACGGATTGACAGCCAGGATGTAGGCCATGGCGGCAAACGTCGTCAGTCCGGCGATGGCTTCACGGCGCACATTGGTTCCGTGCGCCTCCAATTTGAACAATCGGGTCAGCATGGGACGCCTAAAACTCGAGGTTCCACCGACGTCGCGCATAGCCATAGGCTACCGGATGAACGGCCTTCAAGCGCTCCTGCCAATCGGCACCTCCAAACTGTCTCTCAAATGCTTCCACTGCCTTTCGGTAGTCGGAAAGCAACCGCGCCTTCAACGCAGGCTCAGCGAAGGACCAGTAAAGACTGTTGGTTCCCATGGAGGTCAGTTCCGTCCAGTTCAAATGAAATTCCGTTACTGCGGTGTAGTATTCTTCCGTCATCCCGGAATCCCACATCCCGGAATCATCGGTTGAAAGGGCGACCGGAATTCCTGTCCGAAGGTACTCTCCAAAGGGATGCTCCCGGTAATCCTTAACATATTCCAACAACAGGTTGGAGACGAGGTTGATTTCCACCAGCGCGATACCGGACCGAAGGTGAAGTAAAAGGTCGTCATCCGTGATGAGATTGACACCGTGTCCGAGGCGGGTTGCCCCCAGCAGCAGGGTATCCCGTCCGTGGGCATTGGGTTCATCTGCCTCTCCACCATGAATTGAAAGTCCAACCCCCGAGTATCGGTGTCGCATCTGACGATAAATCTCAAGAAAACGTCTGGGATGCCCTTTGTTGTTATCCTCCCGTCCAGCCATGTTGATTCCCACAAACAGGTCGCGATGGCGGTCCACAAAATCGTAGGCGGCAGCGACACGTTGTTCGGCATTGGGCAGGAATCGAATAACCACCACCTGGAATCGGACGGAGACACCCGTGGCCACTGCATCGGGCTGCTGCAAACGGGCTTTGATCTGCTGATAAAACGCCTCGCCATCGATCGCTTTCCCTTCCGGTGATACCCAAAAATCAGGTATCAGCTGGGGCTCAAGGTATCGAACCCCCTCCGCACCATAGCGCTTCATGGTTTCAACCAACATTTCACCGCCCACATAGGGGTCGCGTTGAAGAGCGCCCAAGCGGGGCCAAATACGCTCGAAGAATTCGTCCCTCCCTTCACCCGGTTGATCGAGGCGAAGGGAATTGATCCACTCGCTCCGCAGTGTCGGGTCCAATTGATCGAGAGGAAGGTATTCCGCCTGCTGGCATTTCTCCAACAACTGCCACTCATGCCCGGAAATAGTGGCAAATCGGACCCAGGTATTTCCTTCCCCGGAGCAATCTCCAGCGCGAACCCGCGTGTAGAATCGTTGACCTTCCGCCGCGAGGGCGTTGGTTGCGACGCGATAAAGGTCCTCCATCCGCCAGTCACCGCCAATATGGTGATGGAGATCTCCCCCCTTGGGGGCGGCGTACAACAGCGTGAAAAGCTGGGCCGGCGTCGCGGTTCGTCGGATGGTCTCAAACTGTTGCGAAAAATCTACCGTCCCGTCGGCCGATAGGTATCCCGCCAAGAGGTAAAATGTCAGGATGTTCAGAGCAGTCCGAACCAGATGGATCCGGCTTTGGGTACGAATAAAGGGCAGGTTCATGGTGACGCTTCAACCGGGAGATGATCTCGATAACGTGGCCAATCCGACAACAGAGAGTGAACAACGACACTCCCCGCCAGATAGGCCGCCTCCAGAGCAGGACGCATTCCAGCATAATCTTCGTGAAGACTTTCCGAGGCAGATTGTCCCGGGTGGGGAACCGTATAGTTACTTCCGGTGCGGAGCACGAGAATACGCCGTGCATCCGTTCGCCCGATGCTGGACAGCCGGTGCAAGGCTGAAAGTAGACCGTGGTCCTCCATGTCGCTCATTGCCATCCGGCCTTCACCACGGGTTTGAATCCGGACCCAGTCCGAAGCCCACTGATTCTGACGGAGCCCGTGCCAATAACGACCGGAAGCCAGGCATTCGCCCAGAATGACCCGGGCAGGCAATTGGGCTGCGGGCCATGAAGTGAAGCGTCGCCGATGGAGGATGGCCGCAGGGGAATCTGGAATGGGAGTATTCTTGGATAGTCCATAGGCCCATTGGACGAGCCCGGCATCGAGTTCCCACGCCATCGGTTTCGGTGCCCACGGAGGAGGAGGAATTGCCTTGTTGGGTTCCCTTCCCCCGAGAGGCAGGATACCATAAGGCCAATCGGACGGAATTTCCCGAACGTCGATTTCGTAGGCAAGATCGCCATCGACCACCCAACGAGCCCATGCAGCGCTCCCGACGCTGGCATACTCTGGATTGACCCCCGCGATGCCATTAATCAGCCAGTAAGTATGGGTGAAATCGAATCGCGGATCGATGCCCAATAGGAGCAACTGTTCCGCGCATCGGACGGTCGTTCCACTGACACAGCCAAACAGACCATCGTCCCGGTATCGGACTGCATGGTCCATCCCCGAAATCCGAACCGAATTCGTCAACCCCTCCCTTTCGACCCAAAACTGGAATTCGCCGGGCTTGTCCCCGGTGTCCGCTCCAATCTCAAAGGTCGAAACAATGATCACCTTCGGTTGGAACTGGAAATCGGTTGCCATCCCCTCGAACTCGATGACAACGGCAACAGCCATCAACCATCCAATCTTTTCCCGCAGGGATCCCTTCGCAAAAGTAATGGCCGCCGTGCAGAACGAAATCACGGCGGCCATGACGACATTGAATTGGGAATAACCAGTGCGTAGATGGCGCTGGAAACCCATGGACTAGAACTTGACCGACAAACGTCCTTCAATCCGGAACGGCAAGTCGGCCACAATGGACTCCTGACCGTAAACGTAATTGGGAGCGCTCCAATTCTTTTCGTCCGTTACGTTCAGAAGGCTCAACCGCGCATCAAACCGCTTGTGCTGGTAGAATGCGGTCAAATCCAGGGTGTACTGCGCAGGTATTCGGATGTTTCCGGCCACGTCGTTGTTGATCTCGGTGGTGGCCACGACATTGGCCGACGCTCCAAAACCGCAGTCCAATTTGTAGCTGACCAACATGTTGAAGAGGTGATCGGGCAACCCCTGACGACGGTACGGACCGGGCCCTCGCGACGCCGCGAAAGCGCCGAAGCTGGGATAACCCGGGATGTCAGTGTTGTTGACGAAGAACTGGGTCGCATTGACTTCGGAGTCCATGTAGGAATAGCCGAAGGTCAGAAAGAGATGGCGGTCCGGCTGGTAGTTCAACTCCGCCTCAATGCCGCGGGTTCTAAAGGTAACCACCGACAGGTTCTGCTGGCGGTCGCCACGTTCCTGCTGGAACAAGGCACCGCTCGCAAACAATCGATTCCCCAAGAGGGAGACCTTTGTTCCGGCCTCATAGAGAATGGCGTTATTCCGGAGATTGGAGTTGGAATATTGATTATTACCGCCGGTTGTAATACCCCCGCCATTACCCACCGCTCCCACAGGATTCTGGCTGTAATTATAGGTGACATAGCTGGAGACCTGCTGGGTCCACTTGTAATTCAGCGATGCATTGGCGTTCGGCAGAACCACCGTCGTGTTGTCGGCAAGATATCCATTCGCCCAACTCACGTGATAATCGGGTGCGAGAACGTCGGCTCGGGCACCGGCCAACA
>Ga0136644_10004294_pt1 | contig 10525 bp, 9 predicted proteins | sample C_130820_EF_Meta_FD_94780 | JGI IMG/M metagenome (GOLD analysis project Ga0136644, IMG submission 94780) | Freshwater microbial communities from Lake Croche, Canada to study carbon cycling - C_130820_EF_MetaG (v2) (version 2) | ecosystem: Environmental > Aquatic > Freshwater > Lake | place: Lake...
GGCGGTGGTTCGAAGGTCATAGTAACCACGAACCTTGAAGGTGCCGTGCACGGTTGGAAGCATGGTTTCGGCGTCGCAGCGGATGCGTCCGTCGATTTCGTTGTCCAGGGTTGCTGGCAGTGCAAGTCGGTGTTGAATCAACTGTTCGATGGTGATTACCGGAAGGTCGTAGGTTTTTCCGATTTCAAAAAGCTCATTCAACCTCGACATGGTTCCGTCTGGGTTCACCATCTCGCCGATTACACCGACCGGCTCGAGGCCGGCAAGCATTAACAGGTCGACGGCTGCTTCGGTGTGCCCAGGTCTTGCCAAAACGCCGTTTTTGTTTGCACGAAGTGGCAGGATGTGCCCTGGCCTAATAATGTCGCGCGGGGTTGCAGTCGGGTCAGCCAATAGTCTCAGAGTTTTGGCTCGATCACTCGCGCTGATGCCGGTGGTTACCCCTTCAGCGGCATCCACCGAAACCGTATATTGGGTGCGATAGCTGTCTTGGTTGGTTACCGTCATTAGCGGAAGCTCAAGCTTGTTGGCGAGGCGCTCTGACATTGGTGCACAAATGTAGCCTGAGGTGTTGTTTACAAACCAAGCCAACCATTCGGTCGTGGCAAACTCGGCTGCCATTATGGCGTCGCCCTCGTTTTCACGGTTTGCAGCGTCAGCAACCAAAATTGGCTTGCCAGCCCGAAGCGCCTCTAGAGCCTCTTCGATTGTAGAAAGTTCATTCATCATTTATTACCCCTCGCCTCTAGCAAACGCTCAATGTGCTTGGCCATAACGTCAGCCTCAACATTTACTGCGTCACCAGGATGTTTTACTCCAAAAGTGGTCAGCGCTAAAGTCTCGGGAATCAAGCTGACCCCAATAAAGTCATCTCCAACTTCGTTGACAGTAAGTGAAACGCCATCCAAGGTGATTGAGCCTTTAAGAACCACATATTTCATAAGGTCTACAGGCACCGAAATTCGAACCCAGGTCCAGTTATCGCTCGGTTCGACGCTGATGATGCGGCCCACCCCATCGACGTGGCCCTGCACAACGTGACCCCCAAATCGCGTGGCTGCCGTCATGGCACGTTCGAGATTAACCCGATCTCCGACTTTGACACCTTCGAGGCTCGTCAAGCGCAACGTCTCGTGCATCACGTCGGCAGTAAAAGTTTGGGCCGCCCGGTCAATTTCAACCGCGGTCAGGCAAGTGCCGCTAACGCTAATCGAGTCACCGCGACTTACGTCGCTGGTAGCCAACGGGCCTTTTAGCGTAAGACGAATTGCATCTGGTTGGTTCTCGATGGCGGTCACAACACCAAGCTCTTCGATGATTCCGGTAAACATTAGTTGTCGCCCTTTTTCTTAGTAGTAGGTGTTTGGGGTTTGGGAACGGCGCGAATGAAAACATCGTTGCCGAGCATCCTGACCTCTTTGTATTCGAGCTGAATTGCTTCGACCATGGTCTCGACCCCGATGTTTCTGAGCGAGGTGCGGTCGCCGCCAATCAAAAGCGCAGCCTGATAAATCAAAAATTCGTCGACCAAGCCGAGCTTCACAAACTTGCTGGCAACTTTTGGCCCACCTTCAACCCAGACGTGGCGAACACCTCTGGCCCAGAGTTCGGCAAGTGCACCGTGAATCGAGCGAGTCTCGTAGTGCACTGTCGGCGCAGAGTCATTGAGAATTCGGTAGTTGCCCTTAATCTTGGTTTCACCCAAAATGACTCGCAGCGGTTGGTGGTCATAAAGTTCGCCCGTGGTTTTGCGAGCGGTTAGTTCTGGGTCGTCGGCCAAGACGGTGCGTGTTCCCACCAAAATGGCGTCGACCACAGCGCGGCGCTGGTGAGTGTCGGCGCGAGATTCAGCGCCTGAAATCCACTTGGATGTTCCGTCTTCGGCGGCACTCCGGCCATCAAGGCTCGCAGCCCACTTGAGTGTGACGAATGGACGTCCAAGGCGGGTAGCAGTTAGCCAAACGCGACTTTGCTCCTCGGCTTCTGAAGCTAAGACGCCCTCGATAACTTCGATGCCGGCCTTTCGAAGGGTTTTTGCGCCGTTAGACGACTCGTTACCCGGGTCGCTGACCGCAAAAACTACTCGGGCGACTCCGGCATCAATCAAGGCACCCGCGCACGGCGGCGTTTTTCCGGTGTGGTTGCAAGGCTCAAGGGTAACGACGGCGGTCAGACCTTCGGGCGAAATACCCTTGGCCGCCAAATCTTTGAGCGCCGCAACTTCGGCGTGGTCGGTTCCCGAACCGAGGTGCCAGCCCTCAGCCAAAATCTTGCCAGCGTCATTGACGATTACGGCTCCAACCTGCGGGTTGACTCCATAGGCCGGGCCAAGCAGCGCAAGCTCAAGCGCCCGACGCATCGGGGCTTCAAAGACTTGGATTTCGGCTGACATCACGGGCTCTCATCGTTTAGACAAACGGGCCTCGGGGTATGCCAGCAAAAGCCTGCGCAAACAACAATGTTGCGCAAAGCAAAAGCTAGCGTTCTTCTACCATCCGGACTTTAACCGTCGGTTCTGGAGTTTCACCAGATCAACCGCCAAACCCACGAGCCTGTTGCCAGGTTTGTGTTGCTCTCGCGAGCAGTTTGTCGGGTCGCGGACTCTAACCGCCGGTTCAGATTTTCACTGACCCCGAAGAACGTTTTGTTGCTTAACTAACACTACTGAAAACCCGATGTTCTGGGTAGGTATTCCCTTTAGTCCACAGCGAACAGGGGTGGGTAGTTGAACTAAGGCCTACGGTTAGTTGCGAGAGGCGGGGATAAACCCGACCCGGGCAAAAACTGTAGCCAAAGTCTGTTCGGCAAGCTCGTTAGCCTTGGCAGCTCCACTGGCCAAAAGACGATCGAGCTCGGCCGGGTCGGCGAGGAGCTCGTTGGTGCGCAAACGGATTGGCTCGAGCGCCGCAATGACAGCGTCGGCTACTTCACCCTTGAGAGCACCATAGCCCTGGCCCGACAAGCGTCCCTCGATGCTCGAAATGCTATCGCCGGTCAGCGCCGAATAAATGCCGAGCAGGTTGGCAACGCCCGGCTTAGCCTCACGATCGAAACGAATCGAACCCTCGGTGTCGGTGACGGCGCTCTTGATTTTCTTGAGAACGACAGACGATTCATCCATGATGTTAATCAGACCCTTAGGGTCGGCGGCAGACTTCGACATTTTTGCTTCAGGGTTTTGAAGGTCGTAAATCTTTGCAGTCTCTTTGAGAATTGTGGCCTCTGGAATCACAAAAGTTTCACCAAAGCGAGAGTTAAAACGCATCGCCAAATCACGCGTGAGTTCGAGGTGTTGACGCTGATCTTCGCCCACCGGAACGACCTTCGGTTGGTAAAGCAAAATGTCAGCGGCCTGCAAAATCGGGTAGGTGAAGAGCCCAACCGAAGAACTGTCGCTGCCACCTTTTTGAGACTTGTCTTTGAACTGGGTCATGCGCCCAGCCTCGCCAAAACCGGTGATGCAGTTGAGAACCCAAGCCAGCTGCGCGTGAGCCGGAACATGCGACTGCACAAAAAGTGCCGACTTGTTCTCGTCGATTCCGGCAGCCAGATATTGGGCGGCCGTCAAACGGGTGTTGGCGCGTAACGCTTCAGGGTCTTGAGGCAGCGTGATGGCGTGAAGGTCAACAACTGTAAAAAAAGCGTTGTAGTCGTCTTGCATTTTGGCCCAGTTGACCAAAGCACCCAAATAGTTGCCAAGGTGCAGTGAGCCAGCCGAAGGCTGCATTCCGCTTAGCAGGTTTGGCTTGCCGGCAACTTGAATGGTCATGAGCTCAATTCTAAAAGGTGTGGTCGAAACTAAAGGCGGTATTCAACCTGAACGGGAGAGTGGTCTGTAAAACGAGTGTCGTAGCTGGCAGCTCGATGGACGGCGTAAGAGGCCGATTTCTTGGCCAATGACGGGGTAGCCAACTGATAGTCGATGCGCCATCCAGCGTCGGTGTCAAAAGCCTGGCCGCGAAAAGACCACCACGTGTAAGGGCCAGCAATATCAGGATGAGCGTCGCGCCCGAGGTCACGCCATCCCTGTTGGTTCATAAAAATGTCAAAGTATGCTCGCTCTTCGGGCAAGAAGCCGGCATTTTTGATATTGCCCTTCCAGTTCTTAATGTCGAGCTCGGTGTGGCCAACGTTTAGATCGCCAAGCACCACCGCGAGTTTTCCGTCAATCGACTCGGCAGTTTGGTTGCCAATCAACTCGGCCATGCGAGTTTTCATAGCCTCGAGAAACTTGTATTTTTCGACCTGCTTTGGAGTATCAACTTCGCCTGAGTGCACGTAGGTGCTCACCACCGTCAAGACCTGGGGGGAGGCACTCTTAGATTCGAACGCAAAGTCGGCCTCGAGCCAACGGCCAGCCGAGTCGAACTCATCCGGCCCCAAAGTCGTGCGGCTGGCAATCGCTGGCCAGGCGCTTACCACGGCGACACCGGCGCGACCCTTAGCGGTCGCCGGGTCATGCAGGATGTGCCACTGGCCGCTTGGCGAGCTAGCCTGAACCTCACCAAACAAATCAGCCAAATCAGCATCCGCCGCGCGCACCTCTTGCAAAGCCAAAACGTGTGGACGAGCTTCGGCTAACCACTCCGCCATTCCCTTTCGAAAAGCCGCGCGAACACCGTTTACGTTCAGGGTTACCACGCGAAGCGGTTCATCCAATTTGATAGCCGGTGAGGCACCTAAAGGTGCGTTAACTTGGATGGCGGTATTGGTCATGGCTCAAGTTTATTCGCGCTCTACAATTGGGTTGTGGCTGAACGCGTGTTAGTGGGTGCCGGTGTAGGCGCCGGAGTCGCCATCGGCACAACTTTTTATATGCCGGAGGCGGTTTATCGCATCGAGAAAAGTTCAAACCTGCAGGTGCCCGGCAGGGTTATGTTTTCAACCGCCAGGGCCGCGGTTGCCAGTGTTGGCGCTGAAATCGAAGCAGAAGCAAACCAGCAGCAGGGTGACGCACAGGCGATTTTGTTTGCGCTGGTTGGAATCTTAGAAGACGTCGAACTGCTTCGAGTTTTGAAAGATTACTTTGCTGAGGGTGCCGGGCCAGAGGCTGCTATCCGCGGTGCATTCGGCGAGTTTGCCCGCAAGCTCTTAGCCCTCGGAGGATATTTTGCTGAGCGGGCTAGCGACCTAGAAGACTTGGCCGAACGCGTGATTCATCAACTCGGGGGAGTTCTCGAGACTGTCGAACTGCCCAGCGCACCCTTCATTTTGATTACCGAAAACCTGTCTCCAATGATCGCCTCCAAACTAGACCCAAACCTCTGCCGAGGTGTTATTACGGCGGTCGGAAGCGCCACTTCTCACGCGGCAATCATCCTAAAATCGGCTTCGGTGCCGGTGGTTGCCGGCGTTCACGACGCAACCTCAATCGCCAATGGAACCAGAGTTGTTCTAGATGCAAGTTCTGGCCAGATTTTTGTGAAACCAGACTTCAATGAAATCGAACGTTATTCTCTGGTTTCGGAGGCCAACACCTCTGCGCTGGCAATTTTGGCGGAACAGGCTTTGACCCCATTGCCGGTGCAAATCATGGCAAATCTTGGCTCGAGCACTGAAAGCGCGTTTGCGACTTCGGCAGGTGCCGAAGGTGTCGGGCTGCTTAGAACTGAACTCTTATTTTTAGGTGCCGCGACCCCTCCGAGTCTGCAAGATCAGATGTTTGAATACAGCAAAATTTTGTCTCGCTTTGCAGGAAAAACCGTCATCGCCAGGCTGTTGGACGTTGACGTCGACAAGCCGTTGCCTTTTTTGCAAAACGCGGGGGAGGGCAAATATGCCGGTCGCGGCCTCACCTCACTTTTAGCGAACCCGCAAATTTTAGAAACCCAACTCAAAGCATTGGCGCAGGCTCAGGCTTATTACCCGCGAACCGAGCTGTGGATTATGGCGCCCATGGTCACCAGCGCCGCGCAGGCCAGAGAGTTTCTTGACTTTGCAGGCCGACTCGGAATGGGCGCAAGCAGCAACGGCACAAAACTAGGGGTCATGATTGAAGTTCCCGAGATTTTGGTTGAGGCTGAGCTCACGGTGACTTTGGCCATGTGCGATTTTGTCAGCATCGGAACCAACGACCTCACCCACTACATTTTGCAAGACTATGAGCCGGTAAAAACCGATATCTCGCATCGACCAAACCAGCCGATAGCTAGGCGAACCCTGAACGTAGAAGCTGAAAGCCCATACGAAGCTTTAGTTTTTGGTCAGGTCAAACGCGTTATCGACGCCGCAAGGCCGCTGAATAAGCCGGTCGGAGTGTGTGGCGAATTGGCTTCGGATGCCCGCGCCGCACTGCAGTTCGTCCGTTGGGGCATCGACAGTTTGTCGGTGGCACCCGTGTTGATTGCGCCTTTGAGAGCTGCTCTCGCGAGCACGCTATAAGTCAATCGATTATGCGCGACCGCGCAAAATGGCCTGTTTTACCTCAGCAATTGCGCGGGTAACCTGAATGCCTCGAGGGCACGCGTCGGTGCAGTTGAAAGTCGTGCGGCAGCGCCATACGCCCTCTTTGTCATTCAAAATGTCAAGGCGAACTTCGGCGCCTTCGTCACGTGAGTCAAAGATAAATCGGTGGGCGTTTACGATTGCAGCCGGTCCGAAGTACTGGCCGTCTGTCCAGAACACCGGGCAGCTCGTGGTGCAGGCGGCGCAAAGGATGCACTTGGTGCTGTCGTCATAGCGCGCGCGGTCTTCGGGGCTTTGTAGGCGCTCTTTTTGAGGCTTGTCGCTTGCAATCAAAAACGGCTTGATGTCACGGTAGGCCTGATAGAACGGGTTCATGTCTACCACGAGGTCTTTTTCAACCTCGAGGCCCTTGATTGGCTCGACGGTGATTGGCTCGTTGAGGTTTAGGTCTTTGATCAGGGTCTTGCAGGCTAGGCGGTTGCGGCCGTTGATGCGCATCGCGTCTGAACCACAAACACCGTGGGCGCAGCTACGTCTAAAAGTTAGCGAACCGTCGTGCTCCCACTTGATTTTGTGAAGCGCATCGAGCACGCGGTCGGTGCCATACATGGTGACCTGAAAGTCTTGCCAAGTTACTTCTTCGCTAACCTCAGGGTTAAAACGGCGAACCCGGATCGTTACGTCAAAACTTGGGATTACGCCAATTTCGACCGGTGCTTCGGTGGTTGCTGTTGCCATTAGTACTTACGCTCCATTGGCTGGTAGTTGGTGATGACGACTGGCTTCCAGCCAATCGTGATGTTGTCGGCAGCTTTTTCGGCTACTTTTTGGTTCTTGTAGGCCATGGAGTGCACCATGAACTTCTCGTCGTTGCGGTCTTCGAAGTCTTCTCTAAAGTGACCGCCACGGCTTTCACGGCGCTCGCGCGCGGTGTAGGCCAAAACTTCGGCTAGGTCGAGCAAGAATCCGAGTTCAATCGCTTCGAGTAGGTCGGTGTTGAATCGCTCGCCCTGGTCTTGAATCGAGATGTTGGCGTATCGCGCGCGAAGCTCAACAATCTTGTCGAGTGCTTCGTTCAGGGTTTCTTCGGTGCGATAAACCTGAGCGTTTTTATCCATGGTGTCTTGCAGTTCTTTGCGCAGGATGGCAACCTTTTCGGTGCCCTTTGAGTTGCGAACGGCTTGGATCAACGCGATGACGTCGGCGGTCGCGCCTTCTGGCAGCGGAACCTGAGTGGCGGTCTTGGCATACTCGACGGCATAGATTCCGGCACGTTTGCCGAACACGTTGATGTCGAGAAGGGAGTTGGTGCCGAGGCGGTTTGCGCCGTGCACCGAAACGCAGGCGCATTCGCCAGCGGCATAAAGGCCCGGCACAACGGTGTCGTTGTCGCTCAGAACTTCGGCCTTGATGTTGGTCGGGATTCCACCCATTGCGTAGTGCGCGGTTGGGAACACTGGAACCGGTTCGGTGTAGGGTTCGACACCTAGGTAGGTGCGAGCAAACTCGGTGATGTCTGGCAACTTGGCGTCAATCACAGCTGGTGGAAGGTGGGTGAGGTCGAGCAAAACATAGTCTTTGTGTGGGCCTGCGCCGCGACCCTCGCGAACCTCGTTTGCCATGGCTCGAGCAACCATGTCACGCGGAGCAAGGTCTTTGATGGTTGGGGCGTAACGTTCCATAAAGCGCTCTCCAGAGGAGTTGCGCAAAATCGCACCTTCTCCTCGGGCTGCCTCAGAGAGCAAGATGCCCAAGCCGGCTAGACCGGTCGGGTGAAACTGATAAAACTCCATGTCTTCAAGCGGAAGACCTTTGCGCCAGATGATGCCAACGCCGTCGCCGGTTAGGGTGTGTGCGTTTGAAGTCGTCTTGAAAATCTTGCCGAAGCCACCGGTTGCAAACACGATTGACTTGCCTTTGAACACGTGCAGCTCACCGGTTGCAAGTTCGTAAGCCACAACCGCAGATGGACGCTGCTGGCCATCAACCTCGGCCATGACCAGGTCGAGAACGTAGAACTCGTTGTAAAACTCGATGCCCAGCTTGACGCAGTTCTGATACAGAGTCTGAAGAATCATGTGACCGGTGCGGTCGGCTGCATAGCAAGAGCGGCGAACCGGTGCCTTACCGTGGTCGCGAGTGTGACCGCCGAATCGACGCTGGTCGATCTTGCCGTCTGGGGTGCGGTTGAACGGCAATCCCATGTTTTCGAGGTCGATTACTGCCTGAACCGACTCTTTTGCAAGAATCTCGGCGGCGTCTTGGTCAACCAGGTAGTCGCCACCCTTGACGGTGTCAAAAGTGTGCCATTCCCAGGAGTCTTCTTCGACGTTGGCAAGAGCCGCGGCCATGCCACCCTGAGCTGCACCGGTGTGCGAGCGGGTCGGGAACAGTTTTGAAATCACCGCAGTTTTGGCGTGTGGGCCAGCCTCAATTGCCGCGCGCATGCCAGCGCCACCGGCGCCAACAATTACAACGTCGTACTCGTAGGTGTGAACCTTTGGTTGAGCCGTAGGCACTATTTGATTCCTTTGTTTAGAAGCTTGGGGTGTTATTTGGCTGGGCAGAGAGCTGCAAAGGCGGCGCTGTTGTTATTTGCAATCAGGTCTGCCTTCAAAATATTCATTGATGCCGCGTCGCCACACGGGGTGAAGGTTGTTAGCGCCAAAAGTCCGATAACGATCAGAGCGATGCAAACCGACCAGAGGGTCCAAATAAGTGTTTTGCGAATCCACTCACGCTCGGTGTAATCGTTCACCAGGGTGCGCATGCCGTTTGTGCCGTGGACCAAAGCCAAGACCAACATCAGAGAGTCCCAAACCTGCCAAAACGGGCTCGCCCATTTGCCGGCGACAAAAGCGAAGTTGATGGCGTGAATGCCTTCGCCGACCATGAGGTTCGCAAAGAGGTGACCAAATATCAAGACGATGAGCACAACGCCCGAGATGCGCATGTACATGCACGCGTATTTTTCAAAGTTGAAACTGCCGCGCTTGCGGCTGCGAGGGCTTTCGATAACTACTGACATTTCACAACCCTTAGATGTGGCTAAATACGTTGATTAGGTGGCGTGGAGCAAAACCAGCGAATAGCAGCGCGGCCAAGGCAATGACGATCCAGAACATAAGGTTTTGATATTTCGCACCCTTGCGCCAAAAGTCGATCAAAATAATGCGGATGCCGTTGAGCGAGTGGAAGAGGATTGCGGCTACCAGGCCGGTCTCGCCCAAGCCGATGTACCAGGTCTTATAGGTCGCCATAACTGCGTCGTAGCCTGCTGGGTCGATGCGAACCATTGAGGTGTCGAGCACGTGCACCAACAAAAAGAAGAAAATCGCGACGCCGGTGATGCGGTGAAGAACCCACGACCACATGCCAAATTTGCCTCTATATAGCGTTCCTGCGGGCCTGTTTGCCACGAAGATCCTCCTCGACCAATGCTTTATCTCTAGGGTTAAGTCTAAACCTGCAAGAATGGGTTCAACTGCAAAATGCACTTATCAGAGGCCAAAATAATGAACTCTCAGCGCAATCCAACCGAACGCTTTCACAGCATTATTCCCGCGGGTGGAATCGGCAGCAGACTTTGGCCACTTTCTAGGGCCTCGGCACCAAAATTTTTGCACGATCTCACCGGTTCAGGCCAAACTTTGCTTCAAGACACCTTTGACCGCCTCAGCCCGTTGGTTGGCCCGGAGCGCATTTTGATTGTCACCGGTCAAGCTCACGGCAAGGCCGTAAACGAGCAAATTAAAAACCTCGACGCACACAATTTGGTGTTAGAGCCCTCACCCAAAGATTCGACAGCAGCCATCGCGTTGGCCGCCGCCATTTTGATGAAGCGTGAGCCAGATGTGATTGTCGGATCTTTTGCGGCCGACCACGTCATAAACGACGGCAAAGTCTTTTTAGAAACAGTGCGAGAGGCCATTGAGGTAGCGGCAACGGGCAAAATCGTCACCATCGGCATTCAACCGACTGAGCCTTCGGTGGCTTTCGGCTATATAAAAATGGGCGAAAAACTAAACGTGGATGGAGCTCCCTCGGCACGAGCTGTCGACAGCTTTATTGAAAAGCCAAACATCGCGCGGGCTCGCAAGTTTGTCGAAACCGGCAAATA